>ERZ832522.506-NODE-506-length-58052-cov-4.616239_pt1 | contig 58052 bp, 56 predicted proteins | sample MGYA00519951_ERZ832522 | MGnify/ENA primary metagenome ERZ832522 (study PRJEB31850, sample SAMEA3708728) | human gut metagenome | biome: human gut; feature: human-associated habitat; material: faeces | place: China | collected 2014 ... | reverse complement strand
GTGTAAACCTTGTTGCCATCTCTGTTGGTATAGCTTCCTGTCTGGATACGACCTGTGACGACTACTTTCAGCCCCTGGCGGAAATACTTCTGGGCAAACTCTGCACTGCGTCCGAACGCCACACAGCTGATAAAATCAGCACCTGCTTCGCCATCACGCTTGTATCTGCGATCCACTGCCAGTGTATAACGTGCAACTGCTGTACTGTTCTCGCCAGCAGAATGTCGGATATCCGGGTCTCTGGTTAATCTTCCCATCAAGATTACTTTGTTCATTCTGTTTGCCTTCCTTTCTCTTCAATGCTTTCATCACTTTTGCCGTTGTCTCCGGCCATTCTCTCAGCAGATCCCGCTTTCCGTATCGATTATGCAGGATGCCCCACTGCTCCTCGAACTGTTTCTGCCATTTATAGTTTGTAATTCCGCCCAATCCGCTCCATCCACTCCTCTCTGGTGTGTGTCTGTTCATACGTTTCCTGAGCGTCTGCCTGCAAAATTCGTGCCATTTCATGGTTCACGTGCACGGCATCCGGTCCGTGTTCATGGTGCTGGTCACACAGGTAGACGGTCAATCCCAGCTCCTCTGATATCTGCCGGTTTCCCCACCCGAAGACTATGTGGTGCTTCTGCACAGGCTTTCGCCCATAGTCTCCGTAGAATCTGGCACACAGATAGCAGTATTTCCCTGCCTGCATGATGCTTCTGCCATGTTTTTTCCGCTTTTTCTTCCTGCCGTTTTTCGGCAGCAAGAAGCCGTCCCACTCGCCGCTCATGCCGGTATCTCCAAATCATGAACATATTCTGCTCTGAATGCATGCGGTTCAAAACGCACTTTTTTCCATTCTTCTGCGTATTTCACGCGTGCACCTCCCACAGTTTTCCATCCGTTCTGCTTCCACTTGCCCAGGAAACCCCGGTTAATATAATTGGCAATGTTTATTTCATTGATCTTCAGGTCAAACATCACGCCTCGTTTCATATGTCCCAACATGTCTGCCAGAGCTTCTATTGCTGTCAGCTTCCGATTTACGCTGCAACTGCTGCCTTCTCCATCGCCATAAAGCCGTCCCCCTCCACATTCCAGCATCCAGGCATATTTGTGACCGGTAACTTTTATATATGCTTTTACGTGTTCTTTCTGTTCTGCCACTGGTTTCTCCTTTCTGCGGACTCCCTTTTATCGTATTTCTTCCCTATTCCTTGTAGTTGTGCACATTTTATGCACACTGTCCACATATTTTGTCTTTCTTTATTATTTTCATGGGTTATTCACCCATCTCATCATGTCTTTATTCCCGTCTGCACATCCGGATATATATGTAGAACAGTCCGTTAAAATCATTGAAATACACTTCTGACCGTGTGTATTCATAGTCCGGATGCCAGATTTTTACTGTTTCTTCTATGCTGTCTCTGTTTTTGACCATTCCATGAACAAACGTTCCCACTTTCCGGTACCGTTTTGGTGCGGCTGGCTTATTATGGACTTTCTTTTCGATCGGCTTTTTCAGTCCCTTACTGCTCGCCCATCGTTTCTTTCCTCTCGGTGCCTTGGTCACATAGTTTGCCATTCCGGAAAGTCCGTCCTTGTCATACTCCAGACGGCGGACCTGGTTACGTTCTCCATGCTTCCAGACTTTTTCGATGGTATCCCGATCCAGAAGCCCGTCCATAATTATGTGATGGTGCCAGCGGATCTTTGCGTGTGGATCGTATTCCGTCACATAGATGTATTTCACATTCGGCAGTCCCATCTTTCTTCGGCGGTAGCTGAGCCTGCCTATGTAATTTCGCATGTTCCGCATGGCTTCTTCCATGCTCTTCGGCTCCTGCCCGCTCCGGTATACAAGCGTTGCCCATATATCACTTGTGTGGAAATTGGTATTGATCAGACGTTCCAGATACTTCCTCGCATTTTTGTCATTCAGGTTGTCCTGGGCTTTCTTGTTGCGTTTTCCCCTTCCACCCTCCGGTATATCCTCTTTCTGGAAGAACTCCGGATACAGTTCAATCTCCAGCTGCCCTCCGGAATAGATCTCCTTACACGCATACAACCCTTTCCGGTTCTGCTTTGCGATCTGCTCCAGGAAGTACTCGTCCAGCATCTCTATACTGTTCTGATATGCTGCTTCATAGTCATACTCTAATGGACGCATCCCTCGTTTCTTTCTCTTCATAGCATGGTTCCCTTTTCCCTGAATTGTTAATATCTATTACAAGCCCGATAAATACCGCCTGCGGTGTTAAAAAAATAAGGCAAATGCCTTGAATGTCGTCTGCTGCCATGCTATACTATCCATGGTTGTGGTTCGTATGCATGGCATCGGACTTTTGGCACATCTCGGAATGAGGTGTGTCATTTTTTTATTGTCAATCTACATGATGCTCGCATCTGCCTTGCTGATCCTCACGGTTTCCCCTGTCTTCCAGTTCATAGCATCCAGATATGTTTCTTTGTTTGTTATTGCTATGTACTGTGCAGGGTTCAAACCTGCTCGTCTCATCAGTTTAATACCCGCTGGATCGCGTTCCGTGCTCACTCCGATCATTTCTCCTCTTCTCCTTTCTTTTCTGCCCACAGCATGATGCGAATCACCACCGCACACCATACAACAATGACCGTTCCGGCTACGTCTCTTTCACATAATACACTGTACATTGTCAGCCACCAGAACACGAACGCTGCGGCCGCTGTGGCTACGATCGGGGCAATCACGCTCCCGATCAGGCTATACAACTCTCTTTTTCTCATCTTTTTGCTTCCTTTTTACGGCTTTCAAAAATTTTGCCGTTGCTTCTTCCAGATTCTTTTGGTTCACATTTCCATGAATGTGAACCGTTATGTTGCCGATCTTGTATATGGTCATTTTCCCTCCTTAATTTCAATCTCTAATTCATCAGTTGCGTCTCTGATGCCAACTCTATTGTTGCAGAATCTGATCACTTCTTTTTCTTTCAACTTCTCAAATTCTTCATTTTGATGTCCTTTCAGTTCTTCTGCTGCATTTGGTGTATCTGATCCTGAGAAATTACTGTATTACTGTTTGTTTCTTTTATCGTTGCATAGGTGAAACCTCCGCACATTACAAGTAATCCAATCCCTGAAGTGATCAGAAATATAGCAAGTGCCACATCAAGCAATTCAATGTCTTTCTTTGGCTTGTTTTGTCTTTCTTGCTTTTCTTTCTTCTTAAACCATTTCATTATTTCTCACCTCCTATCCTGCTTTCTGTGTTTCCTGCCATTGACTTTGTCGTTTTTTTTTCTTATCCTTGTTGTACAGGCTACTGCAACAGCCAAGTACACTAAGAAAGGAAAACTTTTTATGGATGATTTAACAAAAGAACAACAAAAACTTCTTTTGTCCATGTATAGCGAAGTTTTACATCGACAGTCTTCCATGCCTTCCGAAGAGGCAAATTATTTTTCAGATTCTGACCAAGTTAGAGAACTTTTTAATATGGTCGAAAGTTCTTATCATGTATCTTCTCTTTGTTGGAAATTAAAAAAGAAAGGCTACATTGACTGTGATCCTGGTAATGATCTGGCTAATAACATCATTCTTACTGACAAAACTATCATTTACATGGAAGGTCGTTTCAAAAAAACTGTCAAAGAAGTACTCAACGCTATATCTTCTATCATTGGATTATTGAAGTAAATCGGCTTCCCGTTCATGGCGTATCTTTTCATCATCACACGTACAATCGGATTTCCAGTTGTCTCTTCTCACTCTATATTCTTCGTGTGTAACAAGACGAATATCACGATACGCCTGTCCGGGATTTGCATATTGGATCGCCCTCATTAATGCATCCTTATCAACCAGTATCTGTTCTGTTTCTTTGTCATATGCCAATGCCGAAGCAATATTATCTGCACATCTCCACTGAAGGATTCTGAGAATCTCATACAGTTTATTCTCTGCTTTACATTCATCACATCTGGCAACAGCAAATGTAAGTTGCAAGTTATTTCCTGCCATTTTGACTTTCCTCCTATCCTGCTTTCTGTTCTGTCATGGTCGCCATCGTTGAAATGATTCCGTCCATTTTACCCTTTGCATACTCTGAGAGACTATCCCAGTTCTCAGCAATTTTTTTGAAATCTTCCAGGCGTTTTTCTTCTTTTGTCTGATTGATCTGTTTTTTCATGTTCTCACCTCGCTTTTTATTTCGTTGTGATATTATATTATGACATCGTAATTATTTTGTCAACATTTTTGTAGAAAAATATTGCAACGTAATATTTTTCATGCTATACTTCGTTTAAACATAGAAAAGTGAGGTGATCAAATACGAACGAACGAATACGAAAAATAAGAAATGCACTAAAATTAAATCAAACTGCTTTTGGTGAACGTATAGGAGTCAAACAGTCCGCTATCGCCAGTTATGAATCTGGTACCCGAACTCCACTTGACACAGTTATTGTCTCTATTTGCAGAGAATTTAAGGTAAATGAAGAATGGCTTCGTACCGGTAAAGGCGGAGATGATAATATGTTTGTCAAATCCACTCCTTATGAACAAGCTTATAACCGCTTTGGTTATATTATGGAAAACTCTACACCTGCAAAAAAAGCAGCATTATCCATGCTACTTGAAATGGTATATTCTATTCCTGATGATTCCTGGAATGCCATCGTAAAACAATTTGAAAAATTAAAAAAAGATTCTGAGTGAAGAAGGTGCATGTATGACACTTGGCGAACGTATCAGAGAAGTACGAAAAAGCCTTAAAATGACAATGGATCAATTTGGTGAACGAATCGGCGTTACAAAATCTACTATTTCTAATATTGAAAACGGAAATCGTAATGCCACAGAACATATGATCAAATCCATTTGTATAGAATTTGAAGTAAACGAGGAATGGCTTCGCACTGGTGCTGGTGGATCAGATAATATGTTTAAGAAAATGACAGTAGATGAACAAGTTTGTAATCGTTTTAGATATATTATAGAAAATACTTCGCCAGTCAAAAAAGTTCTATTATCTGCATTATTAGAATTAGTTTATTCTGCACCAGATAATTCATTGGATACCGTTATAAAGCAATTTGAAGAATTAAAAAAGGAAGGCTAGACAGCCTTCCCAATCATTCCTTTGATTAACTGAATGAGCCTTTTTATTTGCTCTTCGTTTAATTGATTAATGAGTTCGTTTAATTCTTTTTGCAGTGTTTCTTTGTTCATCTTATGTACCTCCTGACGTGTGATGTGTAATATGGTAAATTTTTCCATTCACCTTAGTAAACGTTTCAGGAGAAAAAAAGTGATGCAATTTTCTGAATTGTCCGAAATCCCGGACAACTCAGATAAGATTACTTATAATCAGACTCGAATAGGTCTGAAATAGTAATTTGCAATCCCGCTGCCAGCTGTTCCATCTGATTCATGGTGGGTGATGTCTTGCCGTTTGCGATGTCGCTGACGGTAGAACGTGGAATGCCGGTTAGTTCGGCTACCTGGCGAAATGTCAGGTCGTGTTGTATGATGTGGTCATATAATAGTATTTTCATACTGCTATTATTTCTAAAAGTCAAAAAAAATATTCAAAGGAAGGAAAGAGTTATGAAAAAGAAATTTTTTATATTATTAGCAACAACTTTAACACTTTCATCGCCATTAACAGCACTTGCTGCATGTCAGCACAACAACGATCCATGGAATGTGGAGTATGATGCAGATTGTGAAGATGAAGGTCTGGAAATTCGCTATTGTTCCGTGTGCCAAGAATATCAGAAACGATTAATTCCAAAAACGGATCATATTTTTAGTAAATGGAAAGTATCTGAAAAAGCTACAAAATTTTCTAAAGGAGAAGCATTACGATATTGTATTAACTGTGGCGAGGAAGAATATAAAAAAATTCCTAAAAAGAAAATGACTAAAGCAGAAAAGAACGTAAAGAAAGTGATCGATACTTTTTACTCTGCTGCCAAAAAGTATGATGTTAAAAAGATGCAACAGTGTTTTGTTCAGGGTTCTGACTTAAAAGCATTTATTGAACTAAAAGATATGGCTTCTTTCTGTAAAAAATATAATAAGCGAATTCGATATAAATTTAGATCATTATCTATAAAAAAGAATAAAGCAACTGTAAAAATATATTGTACGTATCCAGATGCAAGCTTGGCAATAGAAAACGCTTTAAGGAACAACATGTATTATTTTGCTTATCATCCATATGCATCTGATCAAGACCTCCTTAAAGCCGTATACAAAGATATGCTGTTTAATATACGTCATGGCGGTGAATCATTTTTTTCTCTAGAAGATGTTGCCATTACATTTAAACTGGTTAAAAAAGGTTCCTCATGGAAAATTGAAAAACCTAATTTACAAATCCATGATTCTATTAACTGCGGGTATGAATCCGCTTATCGTTATGTATTTCGGTAGTTTCACCGAATGGTTATTTTCATCCCCTTGGCAAGTCGATCTCGTAAGAAATTGCTTCTTGCCGGTTCTATTCCTTCGAAACAGTTCCGAATGATCAGCGGCTGGATGGCAGTGCATGAATCGGAATTATACGAAGCCTGGAACAATGCAGTGCAAAGCAAACATTTTGACAAGATCAAACCATTGTAAGGAGGGTTATTATGTTTGAAGTAAATGGTATTTTATATGCAGGTTCTGCAAAAGAGTTGCTGAAAATACAGGATGCAAAGGTTACCGGAGATAAAATGTTACTTCTCACTTTTTCTTCCGGAGAAAAAAGAGTCTTTGATGCTACTGTTTTGAAAGGTGAAGTATTTGCCCCTTTAAACGATCCGGCTGTCTTTAACAATTTTAAGATTGTCCATGGAGTTATCACCTGGATGAACGAAGAAATTGACTGTGCTCCTGAATATATGTACGAAAACAGTTATGAATATCTTGACATGGAGGCAGTTGTATAACTAACCTTGTAATTTAATTAAATAACAAAACCGCCCCGGTATTGGCGTACCGAAGCGGATCAGCGAATCTATACAGGTCTGAGGACCAGTATAATCCATCCTTGAACAAGATGATTATACCACAATCCTCCGGCACCTGTACAGGTGTATTTTTTATACTCATTTTTAAGGAGGTACCTATGAAAATCGAAAATTATGCATTATATCTGCGAAAAAGCCGTGCGGATATGGAAGCGGAAAAACTTGGTGAAGGTGAAACGCTGGCAAGACACAAGAAGATCTTGACAGAACTTGCCGCACGCAAGGGTCTGCATGTCGGAAAGATCTACCATGAGATCGTATCCGGAGAAACGATTGCAGCACGCCCGCAGATCCAGCAGATGATCCAGGACTGTTACAACGGTCTGTACAGAGGAATTATCATCGTAGAGGTTACGAGGCTCTCACGCGGTAATCAGGGCGATGCACAGGCGATTCTCGACTGTCTGCGTTATGGTAATAACAATAACGGGATTCTGGTTGTTACGCCAACCAAAACTTACGACATCGCCCATAATCAGGACGATGAGGAATATATGGAATTTGAGTTGTTCATGTCCAGGCGTGAATACAAGATGATCCGGAAGCGTATGGAACGCGGACGCATCCAGGCAGTTGTTGAAGGCAACTATATGGGTTCTTACCGCCCATATGGCTATGATATCCTGAAAAGCAAGACCGGAAGAACGCTCGTCCCGAATCCGGAAGAAGCCCCTGTTGTGAAAAATATTTTTACCTGGGCTATAGAAGAAAACTTGACTCCCGGTAAAATTGCAAAGCGTCTCAGCTCTTACGGTGTGCCTACTTACTCCGGTGATCCGGAATGGTCTGTTTCAACAGTCAAAACGATCCTGACTAACCCGACCTACACCGGAAAGGTACGATGGAACGACCGCATGCGTATCAAAACCATGGTTGACGGAAAACTGGTAAGCAGCCGTCCACGTTCACATCACGGTGATCAGTATATGTTATATGACGGAAAGCATCCGGCACTTGTTGATGATGCTACTTTCTTGGCAGTTTCCAAACGTTTCCATTCTGATAAGACCAAATCCGGCCTGAAGCTGATCAACCCACTTGCCGGTATTCTGGTATGTGCAAAGTGTGGAAAAGCCATGTGCTACCAGTCTTACCCTGCTCGTCCTGAAACCGCTGCAAGGTATACGCATAAGTCTTCTCAGATTTGCAAAGTAAAGTCTGCTGTTGCAAGTGATGTAATGGATGCCGTTGCATATTCTCTTGAAAAATATATTTCTGATTTTGAGGTTAAAATCGATAATCTTCCAGAAGTGTCAGAAGATACGATTCTGACGCAGATGGATGATCTGCAGAAAGAACTGATCCGCCAGGAAAAGAAACTGACCAGGCTTTTCGATGCCTGGGAAGACGGATTGATCGCCGACAATGAATTTGCCGACCGCAAAGCAATAAACAATGACCGGATCGCATCCATCAAGAATCAGATGGATCATCTGGAGGAAAGCATCCCGGTAAAAGAAGATTATGAAGAAAAGATCATGAGTTTCCATGATGCCCTCGGTTCCCTGCTGGATGCCGATCTGGATGCTGATATTAAAAATGCATACCTGAAAGGCATCCTGGACCGCATCGAGTTCAGCAGAGAATGTAATTCCGAGTTCATCCTGGATGTATTCCTGAAAGAAGATTAGAGGTCTATATCCAGTTCTACCGGGCAATGATCGGAACCCATGATTCCTGTATGGATTCTGGCATCCTGGATCTTGTCCTGCACAAAATCGGAAGTTAGGAAATAGTCTATTCTCCATCCGGCATTTCGTTCCCTGGCTTTAAAGCGATATGACCACCAGGAGTATTCTATCTGATCTGGATACAGATAGCGATATGTGTCTGTAAATCCGGAATCTAGGAGCGTTTTGAACTTTTCACGCTCTTCCGGAGTAAATCCGGCGTTTTTTACGTTGGCCTTTGGATTTTTGATATCCAGCTCCGTTGCGGCAACATTAAAGTCGCCACACACGATAACTGGTTTTTTCTTCATTTGTTTAGATGATGGCTGTGATTCTTTCAGATCTCCGCAAAATACAATCGGCTTTTTCTCTTCCAGCCCTTTCAGATAGGAAAGAAATGCATCTTCCCATCGCATACGGTAATCCAGTCTTGCAAGTTCACTCTGCGAATTTGGCGTGTAGACCGTCACCAGGTAAAATTCTGCAAATTCCAGGGTGATCACGCGGCCTTCCTGGTCATGTTCTTCGATACCGATGCCGTATGCCACGGACATTGGCTCTCTTCTGGTAAAGATGGCTGTTCCGGAATAGCCTTTTTTTATCGCATAATTCCAGTACTGATGATAACCTTCCAGTTCAAGGCTGATCTGCCCTTCCTGGAGTTTGCTTTCCTGAATACAGAACATATCCGCATCCAGCTCCTTAAAAATATCTAAAAATCCTTTCTGTACACAGGCACGCAGCCCGTTTACGTTCCACGATATCAGTTTCATCCATCATGCTCCTTCCTCTGCTTTCTTTTTATCATATCATCTTTTCTTTTACAAATCTACTTGCATTTCTTGTACTTGTCTGTTAAAGTGGAGGAAGTGTTACAGCGAATCCAAGAATGCCTGGGCATTCTTGCTGCAACGAACAGTAGCATAACTATAAAGAAATGAGGTAAATACGAATGAGCGATTTTGAAAACGGATGTGCTGGTTCCTGCGATGCATGCGGTTCCAAAAGTGACTGTGAAAAAGCAACCGTTACTCTGACACTGGACGATGGTTCCATGATGGAGTGTGCGATCCTGACGATCTTTGAAGCAGATGAAAAAGAATACATTGCACTGCTTCCGCTGGATGAAAAGGGCAATGCTTCCGAAGAAGGTGACGTGTATCTGTACCGTTTCCAGGAAGTAAACGGAAATCCGACACTGGATAACATCGAAAGTGACGAAGAATATGAAATGGTTGCGGATGCATTCGATGAATGGCTGGATAATGCAGAATTTGAAGATATGGAAAACTAATCTTTTTCATGGAGCAATTTTTCTGTGTATGTTAAAATCCCCTGCAGGTTTTTGTCTGCAGGGGATTTTTTAACTCCTTTAAAAATCATTTCTGCTGTTTTCCGTCACAGTTTGACAGATGGCTTATTTTCTGTTGTTTTTGCGTCGTATGCCGGATACAAGCAATGCGATGAGTGCTGCAAGAGACACTGCAAGCACGATTGAAAGTAAAACAATCGGGGAATTGTCACCGGTTACGGCTGCCACCCGGACATTCGAGTTTGAACCAGAAGCACCTTTGTTCGTGCTGTTGGTGATTGTATTGCCGGTCACATTCAGCTGTACTGTCTGTACATCGGCATCCCCTTTGGCAATCCACTTGCCGTCTTTATAGAGCTGACGCTCATATGTCACATTCAGTGTATAGGTTCCGGCTGTTGTAAACTGGAGTGTTCTGGCATAGGCGTTTGTTTCGTTCAGATCTCCTTTTCCTGTTCCGCAGGTCCAGGATACCGGAAGATAACGCACATCTCCTTCGATCGGTGCTTTGTTATCCATCCGGTCACCAACTGCCTTGAAGGTAATGTTGGCACCGGTCGCATAATTGCCGCCATTTGTCAGTCCTTCAATCTTATTGTTGTCTGCTTCTCCGATCCAGTTGATCTTTGGCAGTGTCTTGGTCTCTTTCTTCTTGCATATGCCACACTTACGTTCTTTTTTACCCTTCTTCTCATGCGTTGCTTCGGCTGTGACTTTCCATTTGCTCCAGGTATGAGCAGCCAGTTTGCCTCGTGTGATCTTGCAGCGTTTGCAGGTGCTCTTTACTTTGCAGGTTGCTTTTGTCCAGTCATGCCCAAGAGCTGCTGATCCTTTGATTCCGCAACGTTTGCAGACGGCCGCTTCTGTACAGGTTGCTTCCTTCCAGTCATGCCCAAGAGCCGCTGCTCCTGTTACCCCACAGAGCTTGCAGATGGCTGCCTCCGTACAGGTCGCTTCTTTCCAGTCATGTTTGCAGATGGTCGCCGTAACTTTATATTCTCTTGTCACGGTTTTTCCGTCTTCTGCAGTTCTGGTAAGTTTATAGATGACCGGTATTTTATCTGATGCAGAGAAATCTACTTCTTTTTCACTTGCCGGATCTACGGTCACACCTGCCGGAACCGTGATCTTCGGTGCCAGTTTTTTCAGATCTGTATCGCTCTTCTGCATAAGAACGGTGATTGTCTGTTTTTCCTCATCGATCGTCACTTTGGCATCTTTCACTTCAAAAGCAGTGATCTTCAGATTCGTATTTTCTGTTTCAGATTCTTTTGTTTCCGATTCTTTCGTCTCAGACTGTTTCGTTTCGGATTCCTTCGTTTCAGACTGTTTTGTTTCGGATTCTTTTTCAGACTCCGTTGACTTCGCATCTTTTGCTTTTGCATCTGCCTTTGTTTCCGGCTGCTTCTCACTGATCTTCGTCTCAAGCTTCTTTTCCGTTGCCTTTGTTTCCGGTTTCCTGACTTCTGTTTCTTTTTCGGTTACCTTTGTTTCCGGTTTCTTCACTTCTGGCGTTTTTTCGGTTGTTTTCGTCTCAGACTTCTTTGCTTCGGTTGCCTTTGTCTCTGGCTGTTTTGTCTCTGCAGCCTTTGTCTCTGGCTGTTTTTCGGTTGTCTTTGTCTGAGCTTCTGTGATCTCAATCGTCAGTTTCGGAAGCACCACATCTTTTGCCAGCTTATAATCATCCGTAATCTGTGCGGTAAAGGTATACTTGCCTGCTGTGGAATCCTCTTTATAGTCTGTTTTCCATGTAACATCTTTGATCTTGATATCCTCTGCTTTTTTGCTGTCTTTCTCTTTATAGCCTCTGGCAGAAAGCTTATCCGGAAGTTTCATATCTTTGACCTTTGTTCCCCTGGCAAAAGAACCTTTTTCCAGTTTCGGATCCGTAATGCTGATTACACGGATCTGCTCTTTTTTCTCTGCTTTTTCTGTTCCGGCTTTGGCAGAGACTTCCGTTGTCTGTCCGTCCACCGGTGCTGCTATCGCACTGCCCGGCATCGCAGTTGCCATAACTGTGACTGCCAGTAGCACTGCCAGTATGTTTTTCCTTCTCTTCATAATATCCACCTCCTGATTCTTGATCACGGTTTTTATTCTACAATATCCCTGATATTTCGCTGTGATTTTTCTCACATCTGCGGTAACTTCACAAACCCCCTGTAATCATTTATTGTCAGGTCTCACATGCGTTCGCCCTGAATATTCCCACCATAGCGAATCCCGATCAGTGTCAGCCCTTCCGGTCTCGCTGTCTCCCCTGCGAGCGTCCGGTCTTTTACTTCAAGGATTTTTTTGATCTGCTGCGGCTCGATGAATCCGCCTCCCACGCGGATTAATGTGCCGGCAATGATGCGGACCATGTTGTAAAGAAATCCATTGCCTGTGACACGTATTATGATCATATCACCTTCTTTTATCACATTCAGAGAATAGATTGTGCGAACTGTATTTGTTACTTCCGGTTTCTCGGTACAGAAGCTTTTAAAATCATGTTCTCCTACCAGATACAACGATGCTTCCTGCATCTTCACTACATCTAATGGATAATAATAAAAAAAAGAATTTAATCTTCTGGTCGGATCCGGAAATCGGCGGTTCAGGATGCGATATTCATAGGTTTTGGTGGTTTTCTGAAAACGCGGATGAAAATCAGACGGCACTTCGCAGGAGTCCTGGATACGGATGTCTTCCGGCAGCCTTGTATTTAATGCATAAGAAATCTTGTCGGCAGGCATGCGTGCACTGGTATCAAAAACAGCCACGTTTCCCAGAGCATGCACACCTGCATCGGTGCGGCTCGCCCCGATTACTTTGATTTCTTCTTTTAACAGTTCTGATAAATGATGATTTAAGACTTCTTCTATGGTAACTGCATTTGGCTGTGTCTGCCAACCATGATAATTTGTTCCGTCGTATGCTACAATGAGTTTCACTCGTTTCATATTTTTCTCCATTCTGCCATCTGATATGGCTTTTATTTTAGATGTATATCAGCAGAGCTGACCAGAATCGCATACCGCATCTTATATGCGTTCGACTTGAATTCTGTTCTTTTCTTTATTAAAAAGCCCTGTTTCACGAAATAATTTTCATGAAGCAGGGCTTCTTGTCAAGCGGATATTCGCGATTGAAGCAGGGGACTTCCTTGATTTGATTAAAATGCTATGATATTGCCTGTTGCAATAATACATACCAGATAAGTCAGCAGTATCACATATGCAACATGGTCTCTTTTTTTATAGATCAGCGGCTTCATCTTCGTTCTTCCCTCACCGCCGCGGTACCCTCTGGCTTCCATCGCCATCGCAAGGTCATTTGCCCGGCGAAATGCCGAAATAAAAAGCGGAACAAGCAGCGGTACCAGGCTTTTTGCTTTCTTGATCAGTCCGCCGCTCTCAAAATCGGCACATCTTGCCATCTGAGCTTTCATGATCTTGTCTGTCTCATCGAGCAAGATCGGGATAAAACGAAGTGCGATGGACATCATCATGGATATCTCATGCACCGGAACTTTGATGACTTTCAGCGGAGAAAGGGCTTTTTCCAGTCCGTCCGTCAGATTATTCGGTGTCGTAGTCAGCGTCAACACTGAAGATCCAAGGATCAGATAGGTCAGGCGCACAGCCATAAAAGCAGCCTGCCGGATACCTTCCCAGGTAACTTTTAATTTCCAGATCGCAAATGCTGTCGTTCCCGGTGTCAGAAACAGATTAAACACAACGGTGATCATCATCAGCACAAAAATCCCCTTCAATCCCTTGATCATAAAAGAAAACGGCACTTTTGAGATCATGATCACAGCAGCCAGAAACAGTGTTGCCACAACATAGACACTGATCTTCTGAAACAAAAACAGTGAAATAATAAATACGATCGTCCCAAACAGTTTGACGCGGGGATCCATTTTATGGATTACGGAATCAGACGGATAGTATTGTCCTAATGTAATATCTCTTAACATATCTTTTCCCTTTTCTTGATTGCCAAAAGAATGGCTTCTTTTGCCTCTTCTACCGTGGTTGCTGTCGTGTCAATATCCCAGCCTTTTTCTTTCAGAGCCTTTACCACATAAGTGACCTGAGGTGCTGCGAGTCCGACGCTTTCCAGCTCTTTATAATGCTGAAAGACCTGTTTTGGTGTATCATCAAACAAAATTTTTCCGTCATTTACTACAATAATACGATCTACATATCTGGCAACATCTTCCATGCTGTGCGACACCAATATAACTGTAATCTTACGTTCTTTCTGAAGCAGTGCTACCTGATCCAGGATCTCATCGCGTCCTTTCGGATCAAGCCCTGCGGTCGGCTCATCCAGGATCAACACCTGCGGATGCATCGCAAGGATACCAGCAATCGCCACACGCCTTTTTTGACCGCCTGAAAGTTCAAACGGTGATTTCTTATAATAGCTTTCATCCAGGCCAACCTGTGTCAGTGCTTTTTTTGCCCGCTCTTCCACTTCTTCTTTGGATAATCCCAGATTTTTCGGTCCAAAGCAGACATCAGAAAAAACATCGACTTCAAAAAGCTGGTGCTCCGGATACTGGAAGACCAGACCGACCTTACTTCGCAGGGTACGCATGTCGTAACCTTCCTGATAAATATTTTCTCCATCATAATAAATCGCACCGGAAGTTGCCCGAAACAGTCCGTTTAAATGCTGGATCAGCGTAGATTTCCCGGAGCCGGTATGACCGATGATCCCGATAAACTGTCCGTCCGGAATTTCCAGACTGATCTCATCGAGTGCTTTTTTCTCAAACGCATCGCCCTCACTGTAAACATAGCTTACTTTTTCTAATTTCATTGACATAATGCTTTTACCAACTCCTCCGTACTTAGTACACATTCCGGCAGATCAACACCGGCTTTTCTCAGTTCGTGTGCCAGAAGAGTCACCTGTGGCACATCCAGACGGTATTTTTTCAGAGTGTCCACCTGAGCAAAAATCTCGAACGGTGTCCCCTGCATAACGATTTTTCCATCATCCATCACGATTACTTTATCTGCATAGATAACTTCTTCCATATAATGCGTGATCAAAATGGCAGTTACTTTTTCTACCTGATTTAACGCACGCACGGCACGAATCACTTCTTTTCGGCCGTTCGGATCCAGCATTGCGGTCGGCTCATCCAGAACGATGCATTTCGGATGCATTGCAACCACGCCGGCGATCGCCACACGCTGTTTTTGTCCGCCGGAAAGTTTGTTTGGAGAATTTTTGCGATATTCCCACATGCCGACACTTTTGAGACTCTCTTCAACTCTCTCCCAGATCTCCTCGGTCGGTATTCCCATGTTTTCCGGTCCGAATCCGACATCTTCCTCGACCACGGTACCGATGATCTGGTTGTCCGGATTCTGAAATACCATCCCGGCCGTTTTACGCACGTCCCAGATATTCTTTTCATCCCGCACATCCATACCGTCCACATACAAGGTACCGTCTGTCGGCGTCAAAATCGCATTGATCTGCTTGGCAAGCGTGGACTTTCCGGAACCATTATGCCCCAGAATTGCCACAAAATCGCCTTTTTTCACATCCAGATCCACACCGTCCACGGCACGGATCGTCTCTTTGACTTCCCCATTTTCGTCATACTTTTTATATTCAAATGCCAGCTTCGCCGCCTCAATGATTCCCATGGTCCACCATACTTTCCTGTATTTTTAAGATACTTTTACGCAAGTTTTCGGAGTGCTTTTTTGCACTCGCGTTTTATTGTAAAGGATTTAGATGTTAATTACAAGTCTCTTCCAGCTGTTTTTTTAAATATCTTCCGACTACTGCCGAAAAATTATCAATTCTGCGGATATAGGCAAAATCTTTGCCGAAAATTCTCCGCTCCGCCTGAAGATCCCCTTCCTCCCCAGTAAAAACACCGAGTACGGATACACCCGCATTTCGCAGATGCCGTACTTCCATTGCCGTATCTTTTGTGCCATAATCACCGAAATAAGGTCTGGGATTGCGGCTGTTCGGGCGATTGACTACAATATCATTTGGTCTTCCGTCACTTAACACGATCAGGATTTTGTTTTCTTCGTCTCTTTTCAGAAGCCCTGCGGCTGCAGCACGCACAGCCAGTCCGTCCCGGTTGTTGGAAGAGCCATAAAATTCAAAAATACGCAGGTTTGCTTCTCTTCCATCCTCGTATTCCCGAAATCTCCGCATGACCGTATAATCCCAGAACGTGCAGAAACTCATAACCCGGTGTGGGATTCCAACATTGGTGAGTGCCTCACTGATCATAAAAGCCTGCAGTGCCACATGGCTCTGTCTGCTTCTCTGGGAACCGCTGCCGTCGATCAGCACTTCAACCACAAAATCGGTATTATAACGCCTGCTCTCCTGCAGAAACAATTTTCTGTTCTCTGTCCGTCCGATATTCCAGAGGCGATTTGGCAGGATTCTGCCAGATTCTCCCACATAGGTTTCTTTTTCGTTCCTGGCTACCAGTGCACGTTTTAAAACATTGGTCAGCATATCAATATTCTGTTTTGCCATTCTGCGGTTCTGCTCGTATACACGCCAGTTGACTTCTTTCGTCCTTCTGGCATACTCTGACTGGGCGTTGACTTTCACCATATTTGCAAGGATCCCATCTGTAAAATATAAAGTACAGTCTGCATGTGCCCCTGTGCAGATCTGATGGTTGATGCGTTCTGCCTCCAGCGGTGTCAGGTAACTCCTGCCATAATTGAGTTCAATGTAACTGTTCATTTTTGCAATTGCTTCATCATCCAGCCCGATCACCTGCGTACTGCCCTTTTGCTCCTGTTCCTTTTTTTCTTTTTCCTTCTCAGAAAAAGAAGTCATGGCATCTGCCAGCTGATGCTGCATCCTCCGATAAGCATCTTCCGCCGCTTCTTCTTCCAGAAAATCCTGCCAGTCAAAGCCAGATAATTCTTCTGTGCTGACGGAAAGGACTTTTTCCAGATCTCCGACTCTCTTTTCAAACGTCGGATCCACCATCTGATTGTAAAACCAATCAACCGCCTGCACCAGTTCTTCCGTTTTCTGTGCCTGTTCCAGCCTTTTCAGCTGTTCAAACGGGCGGATCACGCGGCTGTCCGCCGGAGCACTCCCGGTCAGTGCTTCTCTCATATAGGCAAGTTTGACTTTTCCGGTATACGTGTCCAGCATTTTTTCAAAATCGTGGTCCATGATCGCCTCAAACGCTTTTTTGCGGATATCCGGGACACCGGGCCGCTCCTTTGCGATCTTGTCATGGCATGCCGCCTCCACACAGATCTGTCCCAATGTCACAAGCTGACTTTCATCTGCCCCGAGATACACTTTTTTCAGAAGATAGAGTGCAAAAGCATCCTTGTCAAAAAACCTGGAAAAAGCTCCCTGCTTGATGGCATCGTAAATAGAAATGTATTTTGATTTGTAAAAAGATGTCACATCCGGCTTCGTATCCAGATCATAATCTCCGCTGATCGTCCACATCAGGTTGCGGATGCGGTTCTCAATCTCAAAACTGCCATGTTCCAGCTCTTCGTTTGTCAATCTTCAAACACCTCCGCTGCTTCAAGCGATGACGGGATTCTGGTCATAATGATATCTTCTACCATCTCCCTTTCGAACAGGTCAAAGCTTTTGTTGCCCACGCCCATATGGATTGCCCGGATCGGAGAAAGTCCGATCTTCATCAGCCCGATCGCCGCCAGAAGCCCTCGAAGATCCAGTGCTTTGGCAGAAATCTCGCTGTTCTGGGCTTTTGTCTGAAGATCCAGAAACAGACCGACAAACTGCTCTGCCGCAGATTCTTTTAAGGTTGGATACATGCTCTTTAAAATATGATTCAGAGTTTCCTCATCCGGTGACGGCATATTGATGACCACAAATCTGGAAACAAGTGCTTCGTTTAACTCTTTTGTGCCGGCATAGCCATAGTTCATTGTACCGATAAAACGCGTAGCCGGATGAAGTACAACTCTTTCGTATCCCGGCACATCAATTGCTCTGCGGTAATCCAAAGTTGCATGCAACACCGATACGGCATCGTTTTTTGCCATGTTGATTTCATCAAGGATCCCAAAACCTCCGGTTTTTGCACACTGGATAATCGGACCTTCCCGCAGCTGGACTTCGTTGTTGCGGAACGTATCCGTACCGATCAGTGTACTGCTGTCTGTATTGACATGAAAAGAAATATTATAAGTTGGCCTTCTAAAAAGCCAGGCAAGATTTTCTGCAAGAATATTTTTCCCGGTGGCCTTTCCGCCGCAGAGCAGCACGTTTTCGCCAGCTAACAGAGCCGCAATCGCCATTTCCAGAACCTCTTTTCCGAAAAACGGGATCTGCGGACGGATGCAGCGTTCTTCTGCCGCATCGCCCGTATCATTTTCTCTTCGAAATTCCATAAGTTCTTCTAAAATATGCCCGGAAATGCCCTGTTCTTCCAGCCTTTGTATCTCTTCTTTTAAAATCTGCGAACTTTTCTCTGTATTTGATGTCATATCGTCTGTCTCCTTTTTTCTCCCTGTCCGGGTTTTGGTGTGCCGTCTCCTCGCAGTTCTTCAATAAATCTGGAACAGGACAACTCCTGCCCATAGCGTTCTTTTGCATAATACAGATAGAGCTTGTCTTTTGCCCGCGTCATGCCCACATAAAACAGACGGCGTTCTTCCTGGATATCCGCATCCATCACTGCTTTCCGGTGCGGCATATTGCCTTCCACTGCATCCACAAGAAATACCACCGGAAACTCCAGACCTTTGGCACTGTGCAGTGTTGTAAAAACAACCGCCTTTGCTTCTTCTTTCTGCTCACTGCTCTTTTTCTGCAAAGCTTCTTTATATTCTTCCATATGGACACACCAGGCATCAAAAGTATCAAAACTTCTGGCTGCTTCCTGAAGTTCATCTAAAACCTCATACAGCTCTTCCGGCTTGATCCTGCGAAACTGTGCATATTCTCTCAAATATTCTTCATATCCTACCGCATGCCTGATATAATTAATCGCCGCATAAGGCTTCATTTTTGCAATACAGGAAAGATCATATTCCAGGCGGTCGATCCGATCTTCCATCCAGTCCCGCCCCTGACATTTCTGCCGCAGTCCTTCCAGTGTAACCGTCTGGGAATCCAGATAATCACGGCTGATATAACGGTTCGGACGGTTTATGATCTGCAGAAAATCTTTCCGGCTGCGATTTCCGTTTGCAATGCGTATGTAGGTAAACAGATCGTTTGCGATCCAGTGTTCGTAAATATTCGGCAGTCCGTCCCGCATCCGGAACGGGAGGTTGTATTCCATGAATTTTTCCAGATAAATACGTGCTCCGGTATTCGTCCGGAACAGAACTGCGATCTCCTGTGGCTCTCTTCCGTCTCGCAGCATATCCTGCACTTTTTTGACAACCGCCAGAGCCTCCATTGCCTGATTCTGAAAGAAAGAGATTGTGATCTTCTCTCCGTTTCCGCGGATGCCATGTGTGCTTTTCTGAAAACGGTTGGTGTTGTGAGCGATCACCCTGCCGGCTCCTTTGATGATGCACTCCGTCGAACGGTAATTCTCTGCAAGCTGGATCATCACAGCTTTCGGAAAATCTTTCTGAAAATTCAACATGATCTCCGGCTTTGCACCGCGAAAACGATAGATGGACTGGTCATCATCGCCGACGATAAACAGATTGTTTCCAGGCTGTGCCAGAAGTTTGACCGTCTCATACTGGATCGCATTGATATCCTGAAATTCATCGATCAGAATATAGCGGAAACGTTTCTGCCATCCCCTGCAGATATCCGGTCTTGCTTTTAACAGTTCGTAAGTGCAGACCAGCATATCATCAAAATCCAGTTTCCGTTTCCGTATCAGAGCCTGCTGATATTCTCTGAAAATACTGCGGAACACATCTTCCGGGCAATTAGAAGAATAATAATGCTCAAGCGATATCCGCTCGTTTTTGATCAGACTGATCTCCTCTGTGACACCCAAAAGAAACTCCTTCTCATCTTCGATCTCCAGATCCATCGGTTCCAAAATATCACGCAGGATCGTATATTTCTCTTCTTCTCTTAAAATATTTTCTGCCGTATAGTGATAGGCAGCTTTGAGGATCGTAAAAAATACCGCATGAAAGGTACCAAAAGTAACCGGTGCATAACGTCCCTTCATTGCATTGTGAAAACGCTCCCGCATCTCGATGGATGCTGCTTTGGTAAACGTGATGACCAGGATTTCCGATGGGCTGATCCCCTGCTTTTCGATCAGGTATTTTGTTCTCTCGGTGATAACGGTGGTTTTTCCGGAGCCAGGCCCTGCAAGACAGATGCAGGGACCTGCTCCATGGGCGACTGCCCTGGACTGAGTTTCACTCAAACTCATAGATTATTTCTCCAATTTCTCTATTGCCGCATGGATGCGTTTGATGGATTCTTCTTTTCCAAGAATCTCCAGGATCTCGGTTGCACCTGCCGGTGTTGTCTGTTTACCGGAAAGAGCAGTACGAATCGGCCACATGATATACCCGGTCTTATATCCATGTTCTTTACCGAATGCTACCAGTGCCTCAAACAGTGCATCGTTGCTGTAATCATCCTGTGCCTCAAGCAGAGGAAGTACTTCTTTTAACAGGTTCAGAGAAGTTTCCTCTGTTGTTTTCATTTTTTTGTGGCAATACATCTGTGTATCATACTCCGGAACTTCTTCATAAAAATCGATCAGCTCTTTGATCTCCGGGAATACTTCGATACGTGTCTTAACCTGAGATGCGATCTTTTTCAGATCCAGATCTTTGTGGATCGCTTCTTTCAGATATGGCAGTGCACGCTCGTAGAATTTATCAAAATCCATCGCCTTGATATATTCACCGTTCATCCATCTTAATTTGCCCATATCAAAAACAGCCGGTGATTTATTCATATGATGATAATCAAAAGCTTCTACCAGCTCCTCCAGAGAGAAGATCTCACGGTTGTCAGACGGACACCATCCAAGCAGTGCCACATAGTTTACAACTGCTTCTGTCATAAATCCCTGCTCGATCAGGTCTTCGTAAGAAGAATGACCGCAGCGTTTGCTCAGCTTTTTATGCTCTTCGTTTGTGATCAGCGGGCAGTGCACATAAACCGGAACATTCCAGCCAAATGCCGCATACAGACGATTGTATTTCGGTGAAGATGACAGATATTCATTTCCTCGTACCACATGAGTGATGCCCATCAGGTGGTCATCAACTACATTTGCAAAATTGTAGGTCGGATATCCATCAGATTTAATCAGAATCATATCATCCAGCTCTGAGTTCGGAACTTCAATCTTTCCGTAAATCTCATCTTCGAAAGAAGTCGTTCCTTCATTCGGGATGTTCTGACGGATAACATACGGAACGCCTGCTGCCAGTTTGGCTTCTACTTCTTCTTTGGAAAGATGCAGACAGTGTTTGTCATAAACAATAATTTCTTTTCCGGCAACTTCCTGTTTTAAAGATTCCAGACGCTCTTTGCCGCAGAAACAGTAATATGCTTCCCCTTTTTCAACCAGCTCTTTGGCATATTTCAGGTAAATGCCCTGTGCCTGACGCTCACTCTGTACATACGGACCAACGCCGCCATCCAGATCCGGACCTTCATCATGAACCAGACCTGTTTCTTTGAGTGTATGGTAAATAATATCCAATGCACCTTCCACGTAACGCTCCTGGTCGGTGTCCTCTATACGGAGAATAAAGTCTCCTCCTTCATGTTTTGCAATCAGATATGCATATAATGCAGTTCTTAAATTTCCTACGTGCATCCTTCCTGTCGGACTTGGTGCAAAACGTGTTCTGACTTTGCTCATATCTTTCCTCCTCATCCTTGGGCTTTTCTATGCTTCCCAAAACGTCATTTCACTTCATTATATACTCTGTTTTGTAATTTGTACAGAGAAAAAAATCCCCGGAATTCTGAAAACAGACAGATATCTGCATTTCCAGAATTCCGGAGATTTTACTTTAGTTCTTCCATAATGTCCGCCACATGCTCCAGTTTTTCTGCCTTCCAGGCATTTGCCCCACAGAACAGCAGTGCTTCGTCCAGATTTCCTTTCGCCGCCGCGATCAATGCACGTGTGATACAGTAAGGGATTTCTTTTGGATTACAGTGTTCCAGGCAATGGAGACATTTTTTTTCAATTTTATGCGAACCATGTTTGATAAAGGTATTGAAAATAGCACGACCCGGCATGCCGACCGGGCTTTTGACAATACCGATCTGTTCTTTTTTACAGTCAATGTACGCCTGTTTATAAGACAGATCTGCGTCACACTCGTATGTCGTGACAAAGCGTGTCCCCATCTGTACGCCATCCACGCCAAGTGCCAGAGCCCGATCCATATCGGCACGGTCATAGATCCCGCCTGCCAACACGACCGGTATATTTTTGTGGCTGTCCGCTTCGATTTCTCTTACCACGGTCAGGATTTTTTTTACTTCCTGTGCATAGGTCTCATCTGTAAATATTTCCAGCTGTTCCCGATGAAAGCCCAGATGTCCGCCTGCTTTTGGTCCTTCGATCACCAACAGATCCGGCACAACATTGTATTTTCTTTTCCAGATCCGCAGCATCACTTTGGCTGCTTTTTCTGTGGAAACGATCGGTGCGATCTTCGTGTTGCTGCCTTTTACATATTCCGGGAGTTTTTCCGGAAGCCCTGCCCCGGAAATGATCAGATCCGCCCCGGCTTTTACAGCAGCCTTCACGTAATCTGCATAATCTTTTGTGGCAACCATGATATTAAATCCGACGATTCCGCCGCCTGCAAGTGCTCTTGCCTTTGCAAGCTGGGACTGTATGGCACGCAGATTCGCTTCTTTTGGATGTTCTTCAAAATCTGGCTCGCGAAATCCGATCTGTGCGGCAGAAAGGATACCGACACCGCCATTTGCCGCCACACTGCCTGCCAGATGCGAAAGACTGATCCCAACACCCATTCCGCCCTGGATCACCGGAATCCTTGCAGTTAAGTCTCCGATTTTTAATGGTTTTCTGTCCATATATATTCCATCCTTTTGTACGATGTCAAAGTCAGACATCTAATACCTGCGAAAACGCTCGTAGCGTTCTATGGCAAGCTGATCTTCGCTTTTTTCTTCCTGTTTTTCCAGGAAACAGAGCATATGTTCTTTCATGTTTCCTGCAATCGTTTCCAGATTTTTCTTCTGTGCCGGCTCGACTTCCGGAACGATCCACTCGATCACACCAAGTTCTTTTAAATCTTTTGCCGTGATCTTCATGATCCCTGCCGCTTCTTTTGCACGTTTTCCGTCTTTCCAGAGAATCGATGCAAATCCTTCCGGCGAAAGGATCGAGTAGGTAGCATTTTCCATCATCCAGACTTCATTTGCCACGGCAAGGGCAAGTGCCCCTCCGCTTCCGCCTTCTCCGATCACAATGCTGAGTACCGGAACTTTCAGACCTGACATCTCACTGAGATTTTCTGCGATCGCTCTGCCCTGTCCGCGTTCTTCTGCTCCGATCCCGCAGGCAGCCCCCGGCGTATCTACAAAACAGATGATCGGACGATGGAATTTTTCTGCCTGTTTCATCAGACGAAGGGCCTTACGATAGCCTTCCGGAGATGCCATGCCAAAATTGCAGCGGATATTTTCCCTGGTATTTTTCCCCTTCTGCTGTCCGATGACTGTAACCGGAATACCCGAAAGTGTGGCGATCCCGCCGATCACAGCTCCATCATCTCCAAAGCAGCGATCCCCGTGAAGTTCAGTAAAATCTTCAAAAATCTGATCGATATAATCTCCCGCCGTGCATCTTGCCGGACTGCGTGACAGTTCCACCCGCTCCCAGGCACTTTTCTCCTTTTTATTTTCTTTATCAGAGTGCTTTTCTTCTATAGGATCTGTCTGGAACATGCTTGCTTTTGATGCAAAGGTTTCTGCTGCTTTCTGATTGTGAAGCCTAAGTAATTTTCCAAGTTCTTCTCTCATACTTTTACGCTCAATAATCGCATCGATCATGCCTTTTTCCAGCAAAAACTCCGCTCTCTGGAATCCGTCCGGCAGTTTTTCTCCGGTTGTCTGACGGATCACACGCGGACCTGCAAATCCAATCAGGGCTCCTGGCTCTGCAAGGATCACATCGCCAAGCATGGCAAAACTTGCCGTCACACCACCCGTTGTCGGATCCGTCAGCACCGGAATGTAAAGAAGGCCTGCATCGCTGTGACGTCTGATTGCCGCTGCTGTTTTTGCCATCTGCATCAGAGAAATAATCCCTTCCTGCATTCTCGCCCCACCGGAACAACAAAACAGGATCACTGGCAGTTTTTCCTCTGTCGCTTGTTCAAATGCCTGCGTGATACGCTCTCCTACTACATATCCCATGCTGCTCATCAGAAATCTGGCATCGCACACACCGATTACCGTTTCCCATCCACAGATGCTTCCTTTTCCGATCGTAACGGCTTCCTTTAATCCTGTTTTTCTTCTTGTATCAGAAAGTTTTTCTTCGTATTCCGGAAAATCAATCGGATTTTTCTCTTCGATATCCGTTCCCCATTCCTGAAAGCTTCCTTTATCAAGCAGCAGGCGAAGTCTGGTCTTTGCCTTGATTCGAAAATAGTCACCGCATTTCGGACAGGTGTAAAACTTTTCTTTTACATCTTCCCGATAGACCATTTTTTTACATTTTGAGCACTTCAGCCACATACCATCCGGTACAGACGGTCCCTTCTCTTCTGGCTGCGATCCAATTTTTATATAGCCTGTCTTTTTAAACATGGATTTGAAAATTGCCATGCTTTGGCCTCCTTATTCTTTTTCCATCTGAAACTTTTTCTCTATAAAAGAAGTATCAAAATTTCCATTGATAAAATCCTCATCATCCAGAATCTGAAACTGAAAATCAAGATTTGTTGTGATCCCTTCCAGAACCAGTTCGCCAAGGGCACTTCTCATTTTCTGGATCGCCCCCTGTCTTGTCCTGTCATGAACAATCACTTTTGCCGCCATTGAATCATAGTAAGGCGATATCTCACATCCACCGTAAATAGCAGTATCAACCCTCACGCCAAAGCCACCCGGCAAATGTATCTGACCGAGCTTTCCAGGACACGGCATAAAATTCTTCTTTGGATCTTCGGCGTTGATGCGACATTCCAGTGCATGACCGCGTAACGTGATCTCTTCCTGCGTCAGATCAAGCGGCAAACCGGCTGCAATATAAATCTGTTCCTTGATCAGATCCACGCCAGATACCATTTCGGTCACCGGATGTTCTACCTGGATCCGGGTGTTCATCTCCATAAAATAATAACGCTTCTGCTTATCCAGAAGAAATTCAATCGTTCCGGCATTTTCGTAAGCTGCCGCTTTTGCGGCACGCACTGCCACCGCTCCCATTTCTTTTCGCAGTGTTTCATCCAGCACGCTGCTTGGAGATTCTTCAATCACTTTCTGATGATTTCTCTGAATGGAACAGTCACGCTCCCCAAGTTGAATGACGTTGCCGAATTTATCGGCAAGAATCTGAAACTCAATATGTTTCGGCTCTTCGATATATTTCTCGATATACATGGAATCGTCTCCGAAACCGCGGATTGCTTCCAGCTGTGCTACCTTGAAATTTTCCAGAAAATCTTCCGCTGTCTGCGAAAGCCGCATGCCTTTTCCTCCGCCTCCAAGTGCCGCTTTTATCATGACCGGATAGCCAATCTGATCTGCCGCCTCTTTTGCTTTCCCGGCATCGGTGAGTGGTCTTTCGGTTCCCGGCACAACCGGGATGCCGGCTTTTATCATGGTATTTCTGGCTTCGGATTTGTTTCCCATGCGTTCGATCACCTCTGCGGACGGACCGATAAAGGTGATCCCGCATTTTCTGCACATATCTGCAAATTTACTGTTTTCCGACAAAAATCCAAATCCCGGATGAATGGCATCTGCTTTTGCTGCAATACAGGCACTTAAAATACGTTCCATATCAAGATAACTCTCCGCTGCGGCAGATGGTCCGATACAGATGGCTTCGTCTGCCAGTTGAGCGTGCAGTGCTTCCGCATCCGCCTGTGAATAGATGGCAACGGTACGAATGCCAAGTTCTCTGCACGCACGTATGATCCGAAGTGCAATCTCCCCCCGGTTGGCGATCAATATTTTCTGAAACATCTTTCTCTCCTTTTTATCCGATTGCAAAGGTCAGCTCTGCAGATACGGCTACTTCCCCTTCAACCGTTGCCACGGCTTTTCCGATCCCGATCGGACCTTTCTTCTTGATCATTTCCACTTCCAGCATCAGGACATCCCCCGGAACCACTTTCCGTTTGAATTTTGCCTGGTTGATGGCACCAAAATAAGCTGTTTTCCCTTTATATTCCGGACACGATAACATCACAACTGCACCGACCTGAGCCAGAGCCTCAATCATCAGTACACCAGGCATAACTGGTTCCTGTGGAAAATGACCTGCAAAATAGGGCTCGTTGTAACTGACACACTTCTTGCCAATTCCATGCTCGCCCGGTGTCAGTTCTTCAATCGTATCGATCAGAAGCATCGGCTGTCTGTGTGGAATCACTTCCATGATTTCTTTTGCTTTCATCACTGACATTTTTTCTTCCTCCAAAGACGATATTATTTAATACAGAATAGTGGCTGTCCATATTCTACCATCTCACCGTTTTCCGCAAGTACTTTTTCTACGGTACCGTCACACTCTGCCACAATTTCATTCATCAGTTTCATTGCTTCAATGATGCCGATCGTCTGACCTTTTGTCACCGTATCTCCCGGTTTTACAAATGGATCTTCTTCCGGAGACGGTGCCAGATAGAACGTGCCGACCAGCGGTGAGCAGACGAGATTTTCCTCATTTTCGATATTCCCTGTAAAAGATTCTTCCGAATCATGGTTTGCAGGATTATGGGATGCGACGCTGTTTTTCCCTGCTTCCATAAAAACCTCGCCCTGCTCTGCTGCGGTATCTTCCGTGCAGATCTTTACGACTTTTTCTTTTTTCATGCAAAGCTGAAGATTGCCTTCTTCTAAAGTAAATTCAGTCAGCCCGGATGCAGAAACTTTATCGATCAGCGTAAGAATTTTTTCGATCTCCATATCTGATTCCTCCTAGCGATACTTTTTGATCAGAATACTTGCATTGTGTCCGCCAAATCCGAAGGAATTGCTTAAGGCATAATCAAACGATTCCCTGATTTCTGTATCTGGCACATAATTTAAATCCATCTCTTCTTCTGCTTCCAGAAATCCGACGGTCGGATGGATATAACCTTCTTCCAGTTCTTTGACGCAGGTGATAAATTCCACCGCACCGGCTGCACCGAGCATATGACCGACCATGGATTTCGTGGAATTGATGCGGATGTTGTACGCATGCTCTCCAAAGGCTTTTTTGATCGCTCTGGTCTCAAAGAGGTCGTTGTGATGTGTACTGGTTCCGTGTGCATTGATATAGGTCAGCTCTGTTTTATCAATGTTTGCCTCTGTAACGGCATCACTCATCGCTCTTGCCGCACCCTCACCGTCTTCCGCCGGTGATGTAATATGGTAAGCATCGCTGGTACAGCCATAGCCGACCACTTCCGCCAGAATATTGGCGTTTCTTGCCTGTGCATGAGAAAGTTCTTCTAAAATAACAACACCTGCACCTTCCCCCATCACAAATCCGCTGCGGTTCTTGTCAAACGGGATGGAACAACGTTTCGGATCTGTCGCAGAAGACAATGCCGTCAGAGCGGAAAAGCCTCCGACACCCATCGGACAGATGGCTGCTTCTGTACCGCCTGCCACGATCACATCGGCATCTCCGATCTGAATACTGCGGAACGCTTCGCCGATGGAATGGGTTCCGGTCGCACAGGCAGTCACCACATTCAGGCTTTTGCCTTTCAGTCCCAGCTGAATAGAAACATTTCCGCATGCCATGTTAGAGATCATTAGCGGAACAAGAAGCGGATTGATCCTGGATGCTCCACGCTCCAGCAGTCTTTTATGCTCCCGTTCCATTGCCTGCAGACTTCCGATACCGGAACCGACATAACAGCCCACACGGTAAGGATCTTCTTTTTCCATATCAATGCCCGCATTCTTCATTGCTTCCGCTGCAGCCGCCACTGCATACTGACAGAACAACTCCATACGTCTTGCTGCCTTGAAATCCATAAATTCTTTCGGATCAAAATCTTTGATCTCTGCCGCCAGGCTTGCCTTGAACCCTGTGGTGTCAAATTTGGTGATCTTATCAAATCCGGTTCTTTTTTCTTTGACACTGTTCCAGAAATTCTCAACACCGATGCCAATTGGTGTCACGGCTCCCATACCGGTCACTACAACTCGTCTCATATCTTGCCTCCTGTTTTTACATTACATCGCCATGCCGCCATCCACACAGAGCACCTGACCTGTGATATAGGATGCCGCATCAGATGTAAGAAATGCCACTGCTTCCGCTACATCTTCCGGATGCCCGAATTTTTTCATCGGAATCTGCTGTGTTGCCTGTTCTCTTATAGTATCAGAAAGTTTTTCTGTCATATCTGTCTCAATAAATCCTGGTGCAACGGCATTTACCTGAATATTTCTGCCTGCAAATTCGCGGGCTATGGTTTTGGTAAGGCCGATGATCCCTGCTTTTGCAGCTGCATAATTTGCCTGACCGGCATTTCCAAGCACACCGGATACGGATGCGATGTTTACGATTTTTCCGCTTTTCTGGCGGATCATCTGTCTTGCCGCTGCATGGATCGTATTAAATGCACCTTTTAAATTGACTTCAATCACACGGTCAAAATCTGCTTCGCTCATCCGCATGATCAGATTGTCTTTTGTAATTCCGGCATTATTGATGAGAATATCCAGCCGTCCATATTGCTTTACGATTTCTTTGACCATATCTTCTGTGGCATAAAAATCTGAAATATCACAGCCATAAACCACGGCTTTTCCTCCCGCATTTATGATCTCTTCTGCCGTCTGCTCTGCTTTCTCTTTTGAACCGCTGTAATTTACCACAACAAAAATATTTTTCTTTGCCAGTGTTTTTGCGATCTGAGAACCGATCCCTCTGGATGCACCGGTCACCAGTGCGATTTTTTCTTCCATTATCGATTACCTCTGCTTTCCAGTACTTTTTCCAGATCTTCCGGTTTTTCAATGGAAAATCCCTTGACACTGCAGTCGATCTTTCGAAGAAAACCAGTTAGCGTTTTCCCAGGTCCGATCTCCACAAATGTATCAACGTCATCTGCGATCATACGCTCCACACTCTGCTGCCATAACACAGAAGATGCTACCTGCTTTGCAAGAAGTTCTTTGATTGCTTCCTCTTCTGTCACATATTCTGCTGTGACATTTGTCACATATGGGATCACCGGTGCCTGTACTGTTACCGTTTTTAAGACTTCTGCCAGTTTTTTTCCTGCCCCTTCCAGCATTGGAGAATGAAACGGACCGCTGACCTTGAGCGGCAGCACCCTTCTTGCACCGGCTTCTTTTAAAGCCATGCCCGCTCTCTCAACAGCAGTATCTTCTCCTGTGATCACGACCTGCCCCGGACAGTTATAATTCGCCACCGAAACTCTGCCTTCTGTTTCCTGACAGATTTTCCGGATCTGTTCTCCATCCATACCGATCACAGCCGCCATCGCTCCGCCTGTCGGAACTGCTTCCTGCATAAAAATGCCTCTCTGACGCACCACGCGAAATGCTGTTTCCATATCCAGCACACCGCTCGTGATCAGTGCACCATATTCTCCGAGGCTGAGCCCCGCACTGACATCCGCAGCAAGCCCTGCTTCCCACACTGCTCCAAGGATCGCTGCTTCACAGGCGAGAATTGCAATCTGCGTGTACTGCGTTTCGTTCAGTTTTTCATTTTCTTCAAAACAGAGTGCCGGAATGTCCAGCCCGGTCGCTTTCGAAGCGAGGTCAAAAATCTCTCTTGCCTTTTCACTTCTCTCATAAAATTCTTTTCCCATGCCGGCATGCTGTGCACCCTGCCCCGGGAATACAAATGCAATTTTGCCCATCTTCTATGCCTCTTTCAGAAGTTTTTTTGCCTGATCCATGATCTCTTCGATCATCTCACTGCAAGTCTGTTCCTGTTTCACCAGACCTGCACTCTGACCTGCCATAACGGTTCCTCTTGTCACATCTCCCTCCACAACTGCCTTACGCAGTGTGCCGAGCGTCATCAGCTCCAGTTCTTCAAATGAAGCCCCTTCTTTTTCCAGTTTCAGATATTCTCTGGTCATCTGATTTCTCAGACAGCGGACAGGATGTCCGGTGCTCATGCCGGTAACTTCCGAATCGATATCTCTTGCTTTCAGCACACGTTCTTTATAAGCTTCGTGAACAATGGATTCTTTTGAAACGATAAAACGTGTCCCCATCTGAACGGCATCTGCTCCAAGCATCCTTGCTGCTGCAAATCCTCTGCCATCGGCGATGCCTCCGGCTGCGATAACCGGAATGTTTACCGCATCCACAATCTGCGGAACCAGTGTCATCGTCGTCTGAGCACCGATGTGTCCGCCGGATTCCATTCCTTCTGCAACCAGTGCATCGGCTCCGACGCGTTCCATTCTTCTTGCAAGTGCCACGGAAGCTACCACCGGAATGACGAGAATACCCGCCTCTTTCCACATCTTCATATATTTTTCCGGACTTCCGGCACCGGTCGTAACCGCTTTTACGCCTTCTTCTGCAACTGCCTGTGCCACTTCATCCGCATGCTGACTCAGCAGCATGACATTGACACCAAACGGTTTGTCCGTCAGTTCTTTTGCCTTGCGGATCTCATCACGCACCCATTCGGCTGGTGCATTTGCAGCTCCGATAATACCAAACCCTCCGGCATTTGACACCGCTGCCGCAAGATTATGTTCTGCCACCCATGCCATACCGCCCTGAATGATCGGATATTTTATTCCAAGAAGTTCTGTCACTTCTGATTTCATGTTATACTCCTCCATCTGTTGTTACGGATTCCAAAACAGGCTTTTATGCTTTTCCTGCTATTTATGCTTACGCTTCTACGCCCTTCTGTTTCAGGTAATCCACAACACTTTCAACCGTCGTCAGCTGTTCCAGTTCTTCAGATGGAATTTCCACACCGTAAGTATCTTCCAGGGACATCACAAGTTCAAACAAATCCAGGGAATCTGCACCCAGATCCTCTTTAAAAGAACTTTCCATTTTAATCTCCTCTGCCGGACAATTTAACTGTTCTGCGATTAATTCTTTCATTTTTTCAAACATTTTGATTTCTCCTTTATTTTTCATGGTTTTATTTGCATCATGCCAGGGACTTGCATACAAAGCATCCTTCTTGCCCACAAGATAAGATTATTTCCCTGACATCTTGTATTTTATTATGCGTCTCAAATATTTTGACTTTCAAAGTATAATGCAAGAAAAATCATTTGTCAAGAAAAATATTTTGATAATCAAAGTTTTGTTTCAACCGGCAAAGATTCTTTCTCTATATGCAGTAAGCAACTGTTCTTATTTTATAATCTTTACGCTTGCTTTCTGGCCTTTTTTCTTCAGCAGTCGCTTATAAGCTGTTAACTTTGTTTTCGGAACTTTAATCGCACATTTTTTATGGATACCTTTCAATGCATTTTTTCCGACGCTCTTCAACAATTTTGATTTTATCGTGATCGCTTTCAGATTTTTCGCCCCGCTAAATGCACCGGCACCAATCTTGGTTACTTTATTTCCGATCGTAACTTTCTTCAGCTTTCTGTTGTTTTTAAATGCATTCTTGTCAATTGCGGTTACTTTATAACGTCCATCCGCCAGTTTTACACTTGCAGGCACGTTAAAAGATGTATTTTTATCATTCAGCGGTTTTACAAATGTGACTGTTTTCCTGGTTCCGGTGATGCGGTAAATGCCTTTTCCTGACTTTTGTTCACTGCCAACCGTCATTGTGGAATCCGTTGTCGATTCCTGGTTATCCGGAACAGACGGTTTCGGTGCCGGTGTTGGATCTGGTTTTGAATCTGGATCTGGCGTTGGATCTTTTGGAATTTCTACCGTAACGCTGCAGATTGCCGTCTTATTTCCATCTACCGTTGTAACCGTTACAACAGCTGTTCCGTCTGCTTTTGCGGTAACTTTCCCTTCTTCATCCACGGTTGCCACCTCTTCCCTGTCACTCGAAAAGTTTACCTGCTTATTCGTTGCATTCTTCGGTGCTACCGTTGCTGTAAGCTGTACGGTCTGTCCCCTTTCTGTCAGTTTTACTTCGGATAGATCCAGCGTGACATCCTTAACTGCAATCGCAGACTCACCGATCACATCTGCCAGTTTAAATTTTGCCTGTTTGATGTAGCACAGGTCTGTCTTGACATTATAGCCGCTGCCGTCACTTCCCTGCCAGCTCTGTGAAAATTCTTTATCCCAGTGTCCGTAAGAATCCATGACAAAGGTTCCGTCCGATAAGACAACAAATCCGGTGTATCCGGTATCTCCGGAGTAACGGTTGTTGGCCCAGTCCTCACAGAGCAGGATATGACACTGTCCGTCATTTTGTTCCATCAGATCTTCATAAGTTCCTACCCATGCAACCCAGTCACCTGCCATCCAGTCGTTTGCACCGTCGAACTGATTGTTGTTATTGAGATCAAACTGTATTTCACGGAAGGTGATCACCAGCTTGCCGCTGATCGGATCGTACATTGCTTTATGGCGTTCTCCGGCAAGAGATCCCGGAAGATCCATCGGTTCAGACCAGTTTTTTCCTTCGTCATCTGAGTAAATCAATGTGGACGGATTGTTATGGGACTGACTTCTTGCCAGACCGACAATACGTTTGCCGTCCGGCGAGCGGAACATTCCGATCTCACACATCTGATATTTGCTCTCTGTTGTGCGATATGCACTCAGATAAGGTTCCGGCTCTGACCACTGTTCCTTTCCGTTTTCGTCAAAAGTCAGATATGTTTTATAATTGACATAATTTGCATCATGATAAACGCCCATCCATTTCTGGATATCTTTTCCGTTTTCATCTTTTAACTGCACAAGACTTGCCATCGCAACGATAGTGTAGTTTGTGGTTCCGTCTTTTTTCTTTTCATGCCAGTTTTTGTATTCGGTCCATGTCTTGCCGCCGTCATCTGAATAGGAAGTATTCCATCCGCCGATGTGACCATTCGCATCTGCCTCCCCGGATCCCCAGTTTGGCAGACCGGTGATCAGCATCAGCCTCGTCGTTCCATTCTCCAGATGCAGTTTGTAAATCGTCGGTGTTTCCAGTGATTTTGCCCAGGAAGACGGAATATCCGTCTTTTCCGTCCAAGTCTCTCCGGCATCCTCACTTACCTTCATAACCAATTTACCATGTCCGTGTCCGACCGGATAGACCGTGATCAGGGTACGATTGTCATTCAGCATAACCATATCTGGCTGTCCAAGGTAACGTCTTCCTTTTTCATTGCTTTCGTCTTTATCAATATCAGACAGTTTGGATTCATTCAGCTTATAAACCGGAACTGTGTTGTGGATCGTAATCTCTTTGATAACACGGATCTCTACCGTTTCTTCATACCCGGACGCTGCATTTTTCACAAGGATCTGTGTCGTACCGCGTTTCTTTGCCTGTACCATTCCATCTTCGCTTACGGTTGCAATCTCCGGATCTGAAGAGGTATAAGTGATTGTTTTATCTTCCTGATCACTGATCAGATTTGTCACGACCTGCCAGCTCTCACCAACTTTTAATTCTTTTTTCATTTCCTGAATATTCAGGCCTTTTCCCATCATACCAGCCAGAATTTCATTTTCCGTGAGTACGCGGTTATAAATTTTCAGTTCGTCAATCTTACCTTCAAATCCACTGCCGCCGAAAAGATCAGCCGGGCAAGGAAAAGCATTTGTTTTTGTCCAAGCATTTGTCTGAACCACTGTTCCGTTGACATAAAGAGACAGACCGTTTGTCTTATCCTGTGTCCATGTCATATGTACCCATGTTTCTGCCGGAAGTGTATACTGGAAAGTCAGAACATCACCGCTTCCCGTCCCTACATGTACACCGGTTTTCAGATTGGAGGAACTGATCGCAGCATCAAACGAATATTTTCCATCACTGCTCATCAGAACAGAGCTTCTCTCTGAAAGAGCTTTGCTGTATATCCAGTAACTGACTGTCCATGCATCTTCTGTAATAAGTGCGTTCGAAACAGAAGCTCCTGTTATATTTTTCTCAATCTCAAGTGCACTGCCGGATTTTCCGCTACTGATCTTTCCACCGGAAAGCACTGCATTTCTGCTGCCCCATTCATCTGCAATCTGATCATCGCTTACATGATCAAAAGAATAATAAGATATTTTATCTGTACTCGGTACTTCGGCAAGTTTTACCTGTACTTTTATGATTGCCTTCTTTGAGCTGTCCAGTTTTGAAACTGCTGTTATGGATGCCTTACCAACTTTTTTCGCCGTCACAAGCCCCTGGCCAGAGACGGATACCACATTTTCATCATCAGATGTATAGGTAAGGCTGGTATTTAATACATTTTCCGGTGTAAAGACCGGCGTCAGTTTTTTCGTCTCACCTAAGGACAATATGATCTCACTTCCTTCTGCAAAGGTAAGCTTTGTGATCTGATCGGTTCCGCCCGCTCGCTTTGTCACATATTTTTCTGTGATTTCTGCGATTCCCTGTTTAAATGCAGTCATCTCTGCAGACAGTTTTGTCTTTTCGGTATCTGTCAGATATCTTCTTCCTGTTCCTGCTGTTGTTGTTACCTTGGCATAAAGTGCATCGATATCCTCTGCAAGAGACGGAATTTCCTGCTCCATCAAACGAAGTTTATTGACATCTCTTACTCCTTCTGCCATCCGCTCCAGACGTACAGAACTTTTTACTTCTTTTGCTGTTGCATTTTTTTCAGACGGATAAAGCAGGAAACAGTCTCCCGGTTCAAATGCATTGTGTGTGGCATCTTCCAGTGGATTTTCTAGCCATGCATCGTATGCCCAGCGTAAGAATCCTGCTGTCTCCAACTTTCCTGCATTGATGACTGACCAGTAACTTTCTGCCGGCATACTCAAAGAGAAATTACCGGGGATATGCTCCGTACAGGAATAAAGGGTAGTACGAAATCCTTTCTGTTCTCTTTCCTGCAGCAATTTTGCAAATTCTGTCGGATGTGCCGCTGCCGCAGAATCTCCGACATTCAAATCCGTCACCCGCATTGCCAGATCTTTTTTGTCAATAAAATGATCCATCGCTCCGGCTGTTTTAAGACTCTGTCCATGAATATTTTTCACAGAATCAACCAAATCAAAGGCTGCCGCTGAAAAACCACGCTCATCAATACCAATATAAGCATCGTCAAACCATCCTTTTGTTTCCAGATGTGCAACTAGGTCTGTCAGAAAATTTGTCCAGGTCTTTGTATATTCTGCACTTCCTGCTGTAAAGGACTGATATTTTAAAGTGGCATTCTCCCAGTATGCAAAAGAATTATGCCACGGTGCAATGCTGTACAGCACAATTTTGTCACCAATTCCAAGATTTTTATTAAATGTCACCCATTTGTCAAAATTGGTGTAATCATAAGAAAAAGTGCCATCTGCATTTTTCGTCCATTTCACCATAGATGGATAATGAACTGCGTTTTTACTGTAAGTCTGGCCATTCCATGCCTCTTCGACAATAGATGTAGTAATTGCATGACCGCCGATCTCTTTGTACTTTTTCATGATCGGCTCCAGGATTTTCAGATGCTCTTCCGAAAACGGTGTCACTCCATAGTATTCTGCACTGGTATACGGGTACTGCCACAGTTCAATATCAAATGTATTCTCGAATTCATCTGCATCCGGCAGAACTGCATCCTGTACTTTTACGGTATAATGAAATACCAGCGGCGTTTCGATTCCGTCTGCTGTTGCTGTCACTGTCCCTGTATAAGTTCCTGCTTTCGCATCTTTTGGGATATTGAATGTCACCCATACCGGCTGTAGTTGATTCCATGAAATATTGACCGGATCTTTTCCATAAAGAATATCCGAAGATTCACTGCGGTTGCTTCCGTTATCTGCCGGAACTGCACGATCCTTGCTTCCATATCCCAGATAACTTCCGTTATAAGCTTTTGTTGATTTTACAAAAAGAGTCTGCACATGATCTGCTGTGATTTTTGACGTTCCGTTTGTAAGATCACTTGCCGTAACTCTGACATTCTCAAGGCTGCAATTTTTGGAAAACAGAACCAGTTCACTGTTTGCTTTGTCATTTTTCCAGGCTGTCACTTCTGTTTCTGTCGCAGTTTCTTTTGAAACAGCTGCATACTGATCCTGCGTATACTGATCGTCTGTGCTCTTAACCGTACCTCCAAGATCCGGTGTCCCGATATATGGCTGATGTGTCACTTTTGCATATGCAACCTGATTGACCACCTTTGATCCTGTTTTTTCATTTAATGTCACTGCTTTTAATGTATGACTGCCTTCGGAAAGCCCCGTGATCCGATATACACTGACTGCACCGGATCTGGATGACTGATACAGATCCACCGTCTGGCTGTATTCTCCGTCAACCATATACAGAACCTTTCCATGTGCAGGTGCTTTTACGGCATAGATTTCAACCGCACTTCCATTGAACATCAGTTCATAATAACACTGCCCAGCATTTGTATCCGATGTACCAAGATCAATATATGCCTCCTGTTCCTGATTCACGATCCAGCTTTTTCCGGAATAAGCAGTATATTTAAAATAATTCATCTGATTCGTATCCGTCACGTTTACTTTTACTTCTTCTGTCACTTCGCTGCCTGTATCATTTGCTTCGACCAGCAGTGTCTGTGTCATAAACGGACAGATCAGCAAAATTGCCAAAAGCAAGCCAAATATTGACTTTTTCATGTTCTTTTTCATTCATTTCCTCCATTTTTTCTTTTTCATAGTGCTCTCTGATTGTCTGTTATTTTTATAGTCTTATCCGATATACACATCCTTTCTTGGTAATTTCGAACAATATTTCTCGCTTATAATAATCTTTTTTGAAGAAAATGTAAATATTTTTTATTCTTCCCAAACATTTTCTGACTGAAGAAGTGACGCAGAAATCAAATCCATTTTTTTCCTCGGTAATCTCAAAAGTACCCTTCGAAATCTGTTTCATACTGCGACAGGTTTTGGCCGGTCCTTTTCTGACCGGAATGCTGCCGGTTTTTACCTGTACTCTATATGGTAATTTTACAGATACGTAAACTTTTTTCCCTGAAGTATTGTATACACGATACCCGACATACTGATCCGCATTTTTCTCCGAAATTCCTTTCTGAAAGGTTTCCCAGGTATTTTTTCCTTCATTATATACATAAGGGTTTGGACAGATTTTTCCGGTCACATCATAATGACGTATCACATGATCTGCCGAGACATGATATTTTTTCATCAGATACCGGACCAGCTCAATGGTCGACCGCAGCGTCTTATTTTCAAAATACCAGTCCCGGTCGGTCGCTCCAAGTGTTTGTGTTCCCCTTTTTCGCACGCACATTTCAATCCCGATACTGTTGGCATTTCTGCATTCCAGATGTTTATAGCTGCTCGCCCCGCAATGCCAGGCAATGTTCTGGTCTTCCACACACTGCCAGATCTCACTGTCAATCCCGACAAAATAATGTGCCGATGATCCACGATCCCGCCGCCATAATAAATGCAGTTCTCCTTTGCCCCTCCCAGTGCACCAACATAGTGAATAACAATATATTTAATCCTGGAACTGTTCCCTGGAGTATAATTATATTTTGAGATCATGCGATTGATTTTGTTCATATTACATATACAATTCCTTTTTCTTTAGTGTATGCAGCTTTTTTGTAAAAGCTTATTTGGATGTTTATATGCATAAAAATTCTTGTAATCCAATTTTTGTATACAAAAAGAGAGTCTGTTTCCAAGCCTTATAACATCTGATTTCGTTTTCTTAATTTTCCGCAACTCGGGTAGTATTTAACCAAATCAAGGAAGTCCCATGCTTCAATTGCGAAAAGCAATAAGATATCCTATATTACAGAACAGTTAAAAAACTGCAAGGAACTATTTATAGCATTTTTCATAAACTTATATTGAACTGATTATTTAATAGGAGGAAAAACAGTTGCAGTATCAAAATTTTTGCTGTCAGAAATCAGAAAAAGAATCTTGCCTGGAACAGTATCCACTTGCTATGGCATATGTTCCATGGCAAAAATTTGATAAATCGTTTTCTTTATGTCATGCTTTAAAGGCCGGTACCATATTTCCATGTCTTGAAAAACCATTTTGCGGAAAAGGAGGCAGATGTCAATGAATGGCTGCAATCATTACAGAATGAACAATTCCTGTATGCGAAATACAAACAACCGACAACCGATGCCTAATCGGCAGCAGATGGATATGCAGCCGGACAAAAATACGGAATGCGGAAGAAGACGGCAGCCGGACAAAAAAAGTTTACTGAATGAAATCAATGAATGTAGTTTTGCTGTCAATGATATGCTCCTTTATCTAGATACCCATCCGTGTGATGAAGCAGCCCTTTCCTATTTTATGGAACACAAAAATCGTCGAGTTGCCGCATTGAAAGAATATGCAAAGTATTATGGACCGCTTACCATTGATACCGCAGACGATGAGGCAAGTGAAAGCTTTTTATGGGTAGAAACACCTTGGCCATGGGAAGGAGGCGGCTGCTGATATGTGGAATTATGAAAAAAGATTACAGTATCCGGTTAATATTAAAAACCCGAATGGAAAAATCGCCCAGATTATCATGAGTCAGTACGGAGGGCCGGATGGCGAGATCGGTGCTTCTATGCGTTATCTGTCCCAGCGTTTTACCATGCCGAATCGAAAAATCATGGGAATCTTAAATGATATCGGAACGGAAGAACTGGCACATTTGGAAATGGTATCAACGATCGTCCATCAGCTTACACGCGGTCTTTCGGTAGAAGAAATCGAAAAATCCGGGCTGGCACCGTATTATGTGGATCATACGGTAGGAATCTGGCCACAGGCCGCCGGCGGTATTCCATTTAATGCATGTGAATTTCAGTCAAAAGGGGATGCGATGACCGATTTGTACGAAGATATGGCCGCGGAACAAAAGGCACGCAGCACGTATGATAACATTTTGAGAATGGTAAAAGATCCGGATGTTGCAGATCCGATCCGTTTTCTCAGAGCAAGAGAAATCGTACATTTTCAGAGATTCGGTGAAGCACTTCGCATTTTGCAGGATGAACTGGATTCTAAAAATTTTTATGCATACAATCCAAGTTTTGATAAACCCGTCAGTTGTCCTTCTTCTTCAAATGGATGTATGGAAAACAATTAATATAGAAAAAACAGAAAGGGGCTGTCGCTGTCACGGCAGCCCAACAATTCTCGATTGCAGCATAACAGGTATTTTTCACTTGAAAGTGCATAAATACCTCAATAATATACGAAAGTGTAGCGGACTAAAGTTATGTTTTCTTAAAAATGCTGTCTGATATGGGTTTTCTTTGACTTTAAAATATGTTATGATACATAGTAATCCTAATAGAAAGGCAGGATTTTATATGGCACAGACAAACACAAAAACCGTCAGGAGGAAACGTAAGGTAAGACTTCTGACAAGAAACGGTCAGTATTATGATTACAATCTTCTGGCCTGTGTAGTCCTTCTCACCTGTTTTGGGCTTATCATGCTTTACAGTACAAGTGCTTATGATGCCCAGGTTGAGTATGGAAGTGATACATATTTTCTTTTCCGGCAGGCATTGTTCAGCGTTGGTGGATTGGCAGCGATTTTTATTTTTTCCATGATCGATTACCATTTTTACGCCAGATATGCCGGCTATTTTTACCTTTTCAGCAATCTTTTGCTTTTGGTTACCAAATTCATCGGTCACGAGGTAAACGGTGCAAAACGATGGATCAAAATTGGTCCGATCCAGTTTCAGTCAGCAGAACCTGCCAAACTGGCGATCATTCTGTTCCTTTCTGTACTGATCGTGCAGTTCGGCAAAAAGTTAAAAGGCTTTAAGGCACCGGCTGTTCTTTTTGCTTTTGGTGCACTTACGTTCCTTCTGACCTGGAAATTTACCGAAAACTTAAGTACCGCCATCATCATCCTCGGCATTACCTGTGCACTGATTTTTGTTGCACATCCAAAGACTGCACCGTTTGTTCTCACAGCCGGCATTGGTCTTCCTGTCGGTATCGTAGGCGTGCGTGGATATGTTTCTTCGCTTGGTGCAAGTGGAAACTTCCGTTTCAACCGTGTCCTTGCATGGATCGATCCGGAAAAATATTCCGATGGCGGCGGCTATCAGGTACTTCAGGGATTATACGCTATCGGCTCCGGCGGTCTGTTCGGCAAGGGTCTTGGCAACAGCACTCAGAAAATCCAGTCTATCCCGGAAGCTCAGAATGATATGATCTTTTCGATCATCTGCGAAGAACTTGGACTCTTTGGTGCTGTTCTTCTGACCATCCTGTTTGTTTTTCTGCTGTACCGACTGATGTTTATCGCACAGAATGCACCAGATCTGCTCGGTTCTCTGATCGTTACCGGTATTTTTGCACATATCGCTTTGCAGGTCATTCTGAATATTGCCGTTGTATTGAACGTGATTCCTACAACCGGTGTTACGCTCCCATTTATCAGTTACGGCGGTACTTCGATTCTCTTCCTGATGACGGAAATGGGAATCGCCCTGAATGTCTCGCGGCAGATCCGGATAAAAGACAACTGATGATTATTTCTGCAAAGGGAGGTTCTTAATTATGATCGATCTTCATGTTCATTCTACCTTTTCAGACGGAACACTGACACCAACGCAGCTGGTAGAACATGCCATGGAAAATCATCTTACGGCTTTCGCTCTGACCGATCACGACACCGTAGATGGTCTCGGTGAGGCATTTCAGGCTGCCGAGGACAAACCAATAAAAGTCATTTCCGGCATTGAGTTTTCTACTGAATACAATGGTCAGGATATCCATATCGTTGGACTCGATTTTGACTGGCACGATACTTCTTTCTGCCAGGAACTGGATCATTTCCGCAATGCCCGTTTTGAACGGAATCGTAAAATGGCTGAAAAGCTTGCCGACTGTGGATTTCCGATCACTATCGAGGCTTTGCAGGAAATGTTTGGTGATGCCGTTCTGACAAGAGCACATTTCGCACGTTTTTTATATGAAAAGGGCTGTATTCCATCTATGAATGATGCTTTTTTTCATTATATTGGAAATGACGGACCTTGTTTTGTCCCACGCGAAAAGGTAACCCCGGCAATGGCCGTGCACCTGATCCATAAACTGGATGGAATTGCCGTCCTTGCACATCCAATGCAGTACCACCTTTCTGATTCTCAGTTAAAGGAACTGATCCGTACCCTGAAGCCAGAAGGCCTCAACGGGATCGAAGCCATGTATTCACGTCACTCGGTTTCTCAGGAAAACCGTGTACGCCGGCTCGCCCAGGTTATGGGACTTGCCGTTTCCGGTGGTTCTGATTTTCACGGCAGCAATATACCGGGGATTGATCTGGGTGTGGGACGCGGCAATCTTCGCATACCGGACACGACTTTTGAGAACCTCAGAAAACATCGTGACAGACAATACTAAAAGGAGTTTTTATGATGAAATTCAGAGAACGTTTTATGATGGGAGAAGTCCCATTTGATGATATCTTTTCTTTAACAGACAAATGGAACTTCAGTGATGAAGCATGTACTTTGCGTGAATATCTCGGCCTTACTGCCAAAGAAGAAGATGTGTGGATCAGCGACAGTGACGATGCCCTGGAAGAATTAATGGAAAAAGAAAAAAATACCAAGGCAGTTTTCCTGGATCTGGACGGAACGCTCTTTACCGACGAAAAGACTTTTTCTGCCGGCAACTGTCAGGCGATCGAAGAGGCTCTTGCAGCCGGACACCATATCGTGATCTCCACCGGCCGCCCTCTTGCCAGTGCGATCATGCAGGCAAAAGAACTTGGTTTTACGAAAAAGGGCTGTTTTGTGATTTCTTTTAACGGCGGTGAAATCTACGATATGTACCGCAAAAAGAGTATTTTCAAAAAACCGCTTGCAATGCCGCTCGTTCGCCGCATTTTTGACGAAGCCCTTCAGTGCGGTCTTCACTGCCAGACCTATTCCGACAGTGAGATCGTTACGGAGCACGATACCGAAGAGGTAAAACGCTACTCTTCCATCGTCAAGATTCCATACAAAGTCGTTCCGGATGTGACCGCTTTTCTGAAATCAGAACCGGTCAAAGTGCTGGTTGTAAATTATGAAAACAAGGAGCATCTCCGTGATTATCTCGAAAAGACCGCTGACTTTGCAGACGGCAAGATCAACCGTTTCTTCTCCAGCAATGAATACTTGGAGCACGTCGCTCCCGGTATTGACAAGGGCTCTGCCGTTCGTTTTCTCTGTGAATACACCGGAATCCCACTGTGTAATACCATTGCTGCCGGAGATGCCGAAAATGATATTTCCATGATCCGGGCCGCCCATATCGGCTGTGCTATGAGAAATGCCGAAGAAGAAGTGAAGCAGGCTGCTGACTATATCACAGAAAATGACAACAACCACGACGGCGTTGCCGAGATCATCCATAAATTTGTATTAAAATAAGATATCCGGATAAGTACCTCTGCAATCCGCCGCTTAAAAAGGAGATGTGCCTTTCACTGCACATCTCCCATTTTTATACGAGTTTTTCCAGTTCTGTAAGATATTGTTCAAACACCTTCAATGCCTCTTCTACCGGTTCTTTCTTTTCCATATCAACACCACAGAGTTTCAGCAGGTCGATCGGATCCATAGAACAGCCACCGCTTAAAAAGGCTTTATATTTCTCAACAATCCCTTCTTCCTTTGCAAGGATCTTGGTGCTGATCGCAATGGCCGCTGAAAATCCGGTCGCATATTGATAAACATAAAACGGTGTGTAAAAATGTGGAATCCTTGCCCACTCATAGCGGATCAGATCATCCGAAACCATTGCTTCTCCATAGTATTTCTGATTTAATGCATAGTAAGCATCGCACAACACATCCGCTGTCAGTGTTTCGCCCTGTTCCACTTTCTGATGCATTTCCTGCTCAAAATGTGCAAACATGGTCTGACGATACAGAGTTGTGCGAAACTGCTCCAGGAAATAATTGATCAGATATGCCTTTTCTTTTTTATCTTCGGTCTTTTCCATCAGATCATGGATCAGCAGTGCCTCGTTACAGGTAGATGCCACTTCTGCAACAAATATGCGATATCCGGCATTCAGATAATTCTGGGCATGATCGGAATACCAAGAATGCAGAGCGTGCCCCATTTCATGGGCCAGCGTAAATACATGGTTTAAATTTCCCTGATAGTTCAGAAGGACATACGGATGCGTTCCATAAGCTCCCCAGGAATAGGCTCCTGAACGCTTTCCCTCATTTTCATAAATATCGATCCAACGCTCATGAAATCCTTTCTCAAGCAGGCCTGTGTATTCGCTTCCAAGAACGGAAAGTGCATTCAGCACCATATGTTTTGCCTCTTCGAAAGAATATTTTTTCTCGGTCTTTTCAATCATCGGAACATAGACATCATACATATGAAGCTGTTCTACGCCCAGCAGCCTTTTTCTCAGTTCCAGATAACGCTGCATCGGCTGCTGATGTTCTTCTACGGTGCGAATCAAATTAGTATAAACACTGATTGGAATATTTCCGCCATCCAGTGCTGCTTCCAGAGAAGAACTGTATTTGCGTTCTTTTGCAAAAAAAGCTGCCTGACGCACATTTGCATCAAAAACGGCCGCAATCGTATTTGCAAACCCTTTGTAGCCGCTATACAGGTTTGTAAACGCTTCTTTTCGGATCTCTCTGTTTTTATTTTCCAGATAATGTACATAGCGTTCCTGCGTCAGCGGCTGCTCATTTCCATTTTCATCTTTTACCGGCTGAAAGGTAATATCTGCATTATTAAACATACCGTAAATATTAGAAGGGGCACGGCCAAGTTCACTTACCCTTGCCAGAAGTTCTTCTTTCTCTTCACTGAGACTGTGCTCTTTTGTTCGCAGGATTTCTTCCAAAAATCGTCGATATTCCGAGAAAGGCTCATCCGCCAGATACTCCGTTAATTTTTCATCCGGAATCTTCAAAATCTCCGGCTCCAGAAAGGCAGACACTTCATTGACCTGATTCATCAGCACCTGTACCTGCCCGGAACATTTCTGGCTTTCGCCATTTGCCATATCCTGATGCAGAAGCTGATTTGCATATACATATGCTTTTTCGAATCTCTGATTCAGTTCACTGTAAAAATTCAGTGCCTTTTTCAGATTTTCTGCACCTTCCACAAGCGTTCCTTTGCAGGAATACAGCTCCTGTGCCAGTTTTCGGATTTTTTCAAGATCTTCACTCCATGCTGCCTGATCCTGATATAAATCTTCCAGTGCCCAGGTAAATTCTTTTGAAATTTCTTCTCGTTTTTTTACATGTTCCATTTTACGCCTCCTGCAGTTTTGCGACCACTACTTTACTGTTCTGCCGTTCATTCAGCACTGCCGTCTTCAGTATCGTAAGATTATTCTGTCTGCGGCACATTTCTTCAAGTAGTGTTCCCTGACGATTATACAGCACAAGAACAGCTCCTCTCTTTAAAAGCGTTTCTGCTTTTTTAAAAAATGTCCTATAGAATGCTTCATCTGCGGAAGCCGGCATATCTGTAATCAGTTCATCAAACAGATAGTCATGTTCAAAGGTAAAGAAGTCTCTGGCAATATAATGGATCGGCATTCTCGTCACCGCAGTATTGTCTCTTGCTTTCTGAATCCCTTCCGCATAGATATCAACACCATACAACGGATCGGCAGAACGAAAATACTTGCGTTCGATCAGCATGGTTCCGACACCGCAGAACGGATCGAGTACCTGTGCATTTTCTTTCAGATAGTCTCCGGCGATCTGCATGATCAGTGCTGCATTCACCGGGGCAATGGAAGCGGCAATGCTCTCTTTTCGATAAACAAAACGTTCATCTTCCATCGTATACAGCCTCAGAAACGGCAGATAACCACCTTTTTTGCTCTCGACAATGCGGATTTCAATTTCATAATCCGAAATGGAATTGATCAGCATCCGTTCGCTTTTTTCTTCCAGCAAAGATGCCGTTTTTTTCACAAATTCGCTTTTTTTGCGTTCATCCAGAGAACCTTTGTACTCGATGCGAAACAGAAACGCTCCTTTTTCCTCATGCAGACTTTGAAGCAGTTCCATGATCTCGGTGTTCCATACCGTCTGTGCCGCCGCCTCCGCCGTATACTCCCGTTCCACTTTTCCGTGAAGCGGAAATAGGAGTTCCTGCCAGGTTCGTATTTTCGCGATTTCCTGCAGATCCGCCCCCTGAATGCGAACGCCTCCGGCAAGCATGGAGACTTCACCGGTCTGGATTTGTCTGGCTGTGATCTGGCGGTTATTCCGATTGCACAAAAGGATCACATCTTCCGTCTTTCCCCCACAGAATGTATGATGTTTTGGCTTTTCATATTTCAAGATCATGCGGGAAAGAACGGCTGCTTCTTTCTGGAGATGTTTTTTCCCCTCGTCTGCCGCATAGAGCAGTTCTTCCTGCAATGTTTTCTGTCTTTTCTTTAATTTGGGAAGCATCTGTGAAAAATTCAGTTTTTCCATCGCTTTTAAATAAGACTCTCGGACAAAGAGCTGTTTTTCTTTCTCATAGGCTTCGTAGAGCCACGGAAGAACATCTTCGGATTCCAATTCTCCGAGGATCAGTGCTGCATTTTTCCGTATCTTGGCGTCTTTATCCTTTAATAGAGCTGCCAGTTTTCGAAAATCGCCTGCCAGCATATAAGCAAATGCACTTTTTTCTTTCTTATCTGCTATCAGCTGCTTTAAACAGATCAGATTTGCCCGGACATCTTCTCCCCTGCAAATACTTTCATATATATCTTTAACCATACCTTTCCTTTCTATACCTGTCTTCTCTTCCTGTTCTTATAATGGCTGCATATTTCTACTGTTCAGATTTTTGGATTAATTTCCATTTTCTTCAATATACCTTGCCACATCTTCTTTAAATGCATTCCATGCATCTTCATGCTCCACAAAATACTTTGGACAGTCTTTTCCGGTAACATCATAATGGCGGATCACATTGTCCATCGTCAGATTAAACTTTCCGCACAGAAATGCAACCAGCTCCACAAGAGACTGATACGTCACCTCCTGGAACGCTCCTGACTCATCCGGATGACAACATTCAATGGACACTGTATCGTTGTTGCGGTTGTTAGATGCATAGGCGATCTCACTTGTCGGAATGCATTGAATGATCTCTCCGTCCAGTCCAATGATAAAATTGCTGCTGACCTGATTTTCTCCGGTGTCCTTGAGGCTTTCAAAATAATCCCGATTATTCTGTGCGGTACTTCCTGGATTAGCCGTATAATGAACCACCACACCACGCACTCCATCGGTTGCAATTCCTGGTCTGGAGTATTCGTTGACAGTCAGAAGCTGCACATCAAGCTCCGGCTGTGGAACCTGTTTTACAGGATCTCCGATATCATACTGCTTCCATGCATCCATCCCTGCCTTCTGGTATGTCATTTTTTTCGTACCGGTGTTCCTGTGAAAGAAAAAGACAAAAAACAGTACCAGAACAACTGCTGTCAAAATCGCCGATACGGTGATTCTTTTTTGAATTTGCCTTTTCCTCTCTTCCATTTTTCTTCGGCTTCTGTCGTTCTCCCACATATCTGCCTCCAATGTAAAATGCGATAATTGCAGTCTGCTTTCACTCCCGCCGGCGTGCAAAAAAGAAAGGCGGATTCCTTTTTCGGGAAATCCGCCTGTTCCGCTTTTATTCATCAACGCTGTAGTTTGGTGCCTCTTTTGTGATATGAATATCATGCGGATGAGATTCTTTCAGAGATGCTGCAGAAATCTTGATAAATCTTCCGTTCTCTTTCAGATATTCAATATCTTTTGCTCCGCAGTAACCCATACCGGAACGAAGACCGCCCATCAGCTGGAATACGGTATCTTCTACGCTTCCCTTATAAGCTACACGTCCTTCAACACCTTCCGGTACCAGCTTCTTCGCATCAGACTGGAAGTAACGGTCTTTGCTTCCGTTTTCCATTGCTGCGATAGATCCCATACCACGGTATACTTTATATTTTCTTCCCTGGTACAGTTCAAATGTTCCCGGGCTCTCATCACATCCAGCAAACATGCTTCCCATCATACAAACATTCGCACCGGCTGCGATCGCTTTTGTCATATCTCCGGAGTACTTAATACCGCCATCTGCGATAATCGGGATACCATACTCTTTTGCAACACTGTAGCAGTCCATAACAGCTGTGATCTGCGGTACACCGATACCTGCAACCACACGTGTTGTACAGATAGAACCAGGTCCGATACCAACTTTGACTGCGTCTGCTCCGGCTTCAATCAGTGCCTTTGTAGCTTCTGCTGTTGCCACGTTACCTGCGATAACCTGCAAATCCGGGAATTTCTCTTTGATCATGCGAACACAGTTCAGAACGTTTGCAGAATGTCCGTGTGCAGAGTCCAGAACAACGACATCGACATGTGCATTTACCAGCTCCTGTGCACGATCCAGAACGTTTGCTGTGATACCAAGTGCAGCACCGCACAGCAGACGGCCTTTGGAGTCTTTGGAAGAGAGCGGATACTTGATCTGTTTTTCAATATCCTTGATCGTGATCAGTCCTTTGAGATTGAAGTTATCATCCACGATCGGCAGTTTCTCTTTTCTTGCTTTTGCAAGGATCTTTTTTGCCTCTTCCAGTGTGATACCCTCTTTTGCAGTGATGAGGTTTTCAGAAGTCATGGATTCTTTGATCTTTTTGCTGAAATCCTCTTCAAACTTCAGATCACGGTTTGTGATGATACCTACCAGTTTTCCGTTTTCTGTAATCGGCACACCGGAAATACGGAACTTTGCCATCAGATTGTTTGCTTCTTCCAGTGTATTGTCAGGGGATAAATAAAACGGATCCGTGATAACACCATTTTCAGAACGTTTTACCTTATCAACTTCCTCTGCCTGCTCCTGAATGGACATATTTTTATGTATAATACCAATGCCGCCCTGTCGTGACATCGCAATCGCCATTCTGTGTTCCGTAACTGTGTCCATTCCTGCACTCATCATCGGGATATTCAGTCTGATAGACTTTGTCAGATAAGTAGACAGATCCACCTGATTCGGAATCACTTCCGAATAGGCCGGCACAAGGAGTACATCATCAAAAGTAATACCTTCGCCTATAATCGTACCCATTTTATTATCCTCACTTTCTTTCCTGAATTTCTAACATCTGTTGTTAGTTGTCAAGTTTATCAAATTTGTCGAAACCTGTCAACCCTGTTTTCAGGCAAATTGTACTTTTCCCGGAGAACGTCTTTGCATATCCAGGAGCATTCCCTGATCTGGTTCAAAAATCAGCAGATCCTTCTGCTCCGCTCTCGGTATCAGCATGCCATACCGCATGCCTCTTCGCCCGGCGGAACAATCTCTGATCTTGATGTTCTTATCTTTTCGATATTCTCGAAAACGTTTTGCATCCAGCGGAAACAGAGCTTCCATATCCGCCACTTTGTAAGTACCGATGTGTTCCCGTATCTTTTTCAGGTAAATGCAGTCAATATCCAGCTCTCCATTCAGATACAGGTATTCATACTCCAGAATGGAACCGAAAATGGATCTTGAGACTCTTTTTTCTGTGTACCAATCCTTCATACATTTTCTTCCTGCTTTCTTCTGATTTCATACTATTATATGCCTTGTTTTTTATTATACACGAAATTCTCATCTTGTAAAAGGAATTTTTAAAAAAAGCAGTTACAGATTTGTTCTCTGTAACCGCTTTTTCTTAGCTCGGTTCTTTTATTACATCATTCCGCCCATTCCCGGGGCTCCGCCTGCCGGCATTGCTGGTGTTTCTTCTTTGATGTTCGCAACACAGGATTCGGTTGTCAGGAAAGTGGATGCAACACTGGTTGCATTCTGCAGTGCACTTCTTGTCACTTTTGCAGGATCCAGGATTCCTTCTTCTACCATGTTTACATATTTCTCATTGTATGCATCAAATCCGACACCTACCTCAGATTCTCTTACTTTGTTGATGATAACAGCTCCTTCCAGTCCTGCATTTGCAGCGATCTGATGCAGTGGAGCTTCCAGTGCTTTGAGGATCACGGATGCACCGGTCTTCTCATCTCCTTCCAGAGTATCTACCAGTTTTGCAACTTCCTTGGATGCATGGATGTATGCAGATCCGCCTCCTGCTACAATGCCTTCTTCTACGGCTGCTCTTGTTGCATTCAGAGCATCTTCCATACGCAGTTTTGCTTCTTTCATCTCTGTTTCGGTAGCTGCACCGACACGGATCACTGCTACACCGCCTGCCAGTTTCGCAAGTCTCTCCTGCAGTTTTTCTTTATCAAATTCAGAAGTTGTAACTTCGATCGTAGCTTTGATCTGTGCGATTCTGTTTTCGATTTCTTTCTTATCGCCCATTCCGTCAACGATAACGGTATTCTCTTTTTTCACTTTGACAGATTTTGCACGTCCAAGCTGGCTGATCTGTGTATCTTTCAGTTCCAGTCCCAGTTCTTCGGAAATGACTTCACCGCCGGTCAGGATTGCGATATCTTTGAGCATTTCTTTTCTTCTGTCACCATAACCTGGAGCTTTTACACCGACTACCTGGAAAGTACCACGCAGTTTGTTCAGAATCAGAGTCGTCAGAGCTTCTCCTTCGATATCCTCTGCGATGATCAGCAGTTTCTTACCGGACTGTACAATCTGCTCCAGCAGCGGCAGAATCTCCTGGATATTGGAAATCTTCTTGTCTGTGATCAGGATGTACGGATCATCCAAGACAGCTTCCATTTTTTCCATATCGGTTGCCATGTATGCGGAAATATAGCCGCGGTCAAACTGCATACCTTCTACCAGATCCAGTTCTGTCTTCATGGTCTTGGACTCTTCAATCGTGATAACACCATCATTGGAAACTTTTTCCATGGCATCTGCTACCATATTTCCGACTTCATCATCACCTGCGGAAATAGCTGCTACTCTTGCCATCTGATGTTTGCCGTTTACTTTGCTGCTCATAGCTGCGATAGCATCCACAGCTGCCTGTGTTGCTTTTTTCATACCTTTACGCAGGATGATCGGGTTTGCACCTGCTGCCAGATTTTTCATACCTGCCTGGATCATTGCCTGAGCCAGAACGGTAGCAGTTGTGGTACCATCACCTGCTACATCATTGGTCTTGGTAGCAACTTCTTTTACCAGCTGTGCACCCATGTTCTCGAATGCATCTTCCAGCTCGATCTCTTTTGCAATGGTAACACCGTCGTTTGTAATCAGCGGAGCACCATACTGTTTATCCAGAACAACGTTTCTTCCTTTCGGTCCAAGTGTTACTTTTACTGTATTTGCCAGTTTATCAACACCTGCTGCCAGTGCTGTTCTTGCTTCTGAACCGTATTTAATTTCCTTTGCCATATCAATCAACCTCCAGTTAATTCTTGATTTAATCTATCCTGTTATTCAACAACTGCCAGAATATCATTCTGTTTTACGATGATATATTCTTCGTCTTCCAGTTTTACTTCATTTCCTGCATATTTTGAATAGATAACTTTATCTCCGACTTTCACCTGCATGGTTACTTCTTTGCCGTCTACCATTCCGCCAGGTCCGACTGCAACAACTTCTGCTTCCTGTGGTTTTTCCTGAGATTTGCTTGCCAGAATAATACCGGACTTTGTTGTCTCTTCTGCTTCAAACTGTTTTAATACAACTCTGTCACCTAATGGTACTAACTTCATTTTATATTCCTCCTTAAATTATAATCGCCTTATTTATCATGTTATTAGCACTCACTTTTATCGAGTGCTAACTTTAGTACATATAATAGTGAACTTCCTCAAAATGTGCAAGCGGAATTATTTTCGTATATTTATTTATATTCTCTTTAATTCTTTTTATTCCTCGTATTTTCTCATGTTTTCTCATTTTTTGTATTTTATACTTTTTTTATAGATGATGTGGGTGTCAAAAGTAATTGTACAATCTCTTCTGACTTTAACATTATACTTAGAAAAAGAACCACTGCAAAAACTGAAAATCCCGTTTTTTTGCAATGGTTCTTTTCCTGTTTAAATCGTTTCAAGTCGAACGCACGTGAGACTTGGTGCGTGATTCTGGTCAGCGAAAGCTGACATATTCTTCTCAGAATCACTGCACATCCTCGCGGAGCGTTTATCTCAGTCGGAGATTGTACTCCCACTGAGAAAGACTTGTTATTACTCACCACTTGCAGAAGTGGGAGTTTTCTCGACTGAGATAAAACAATTTTACGTGCTTATCCCTGGGCGTTCTCTTTTCGTTTCTTTTTAATATCATCCAGTTCCTGAAATACCACATCATTCAGGACTTTGATGTACGTTCCTTTCATTCCGGAGGAACGGGACTCAATCACACCTGCACTTTCAAATTTCCGAAGTGCATTTACAATAACCGAACGTGTGATTCCGACACGGTCTGCGATCTTGCTGGCTACCAGAATGCCTTCTGTTCCGTCCAGTTCATCGAAAATATGGATGATCGCCTCAAGTTCTGAGAAAGAAAGTGTACTGATAGCTGATTTTACGATTTGAACTTTACGATTCTCCTCCGCATTCTCTTCATGCACAGAACGCATCATTTCCAGACCGACCACGGTCGTACCATACTCGCTGAGGATGATATCATCAATATCATATCCTTCTCCGCATTTGTACATAAATACCGTACCGAGACGCTCTCCTGCAATATCGATCGGATTGATAATCGCCTGATATTTTTTTACATCTCCGCTTTCAAATCCCAGTGTCTCCAGATTGACATTTTCTTTTGTAGATAAAACACCCAGAAAACGTTCATTCAGAAGTTCATCAATGTGGCCCCCAACTTCATCATCGATCAGTTCTTTGATTTCTTCTACGTTTGGTGTGATGCTGATTCCAAGTACTTTTCCTTTTTTGCTGATCACAAGCACATTGGACTCCAGAATTTCTGACAGTACTTCACAGATATCATTGAATACGACTTTACTGCTGTTGTTGTTGTGTAAAAGTTTGTTGATTTTTCGAGTCTTGTCTAATAACTGTACACTCATCGCTCTTCTCCCTTCTGCCTTTTTTGTCTTTTGCACGATTTCCCCTGCTATTCTTGGCATATTTTTAATTTATCATAATTCTTTTGAATTTTCAATATATTTAACGCAAAAAAGCTGCAAACAGCAGCTTTTTTTGCTTTTCTGGCGTGAAATTTCGCACAATTATTCTTTTTGAGATTTATTTTCAATATAACCGCATGCTTCATTGATGCAAAGAAGCTTATTTCCCTTCTCAACCATAATGCCTCCGCATTTCGGACATTTTTCTTTGGAAGGTTTCTGCCAGGACATGAAATCACAGTCTGGATTATTTTCACATCCATAATACTTTCTGCCCTTTTTGGTCTTTCGAAGCACAATGTCCTTGCCGCATTTCGGGCATGCCACACCGATCTTTTCCAGATAGGGTTTGGTATTTCGGCACTCCGGGAATCCCGGGCAGGCAAGGAATCTGCCATGCGGACCATATTTAATGACCATGTTGCGGCCGCACTCTTCACAGACAATATCGGTCACTTCGTCTTCAATCTTGACTTTTGCAAGTTCTTTCTCTGCATTTAAAACTGCTTCGTCCAGATCCGGATAGAAATTGCTGACAACCGTTTTCCAGTTGACCACGCCTTCCTCCACTTTATCCAGCAGAGATTCCATGTTTGCTGTAAAATTGACATCCACAATACTCGGGAATGCCTGTACCATGATATTGTTTACGACTTCTCCAAGTTCTGTCATATACAGGTTTTTATTTTCTTTTGCCACATAGCGGCGGTTGATGATCGTGGTGATCGTCGGTGCATAAGTACTTGGACGTCCGATTCCAAGCTCTTCCAGCGTTTTGACAAGAGCGGCCTCTGTATAATGTGCCGGCGGCTGTGTAAAATGCTGCTTTTCCTCAAAACTCTTAAAGTTCAGCTGTGTCTCTGAGGAAATTTCTTTCACGAGAAGATTTCCCTCGCCCTTTTCTTCTTCGTCCTGCACATAAACTGCCATAAAACCGTCAAATTTTTTCTTGGAGGCGGATACATGGAAACGGTATCCGGCTGCATCGATTTTAACGGAAGTCGTAGTATACTGTGCATTTGCCATACGGCTTGCGGCAAATCGTTTCCAGATCAGCTGATACAGACGGAACTGATCTCTTGTGAGCGATTCTTTTAAAGCAAACGGTGTCCTCGTGATATCCGTCGGACGGATTGCCTCATGAGCATCCTGGATCTTTTTACCGCTCTTTTTCTCCTGCACAGCTGCAGAAACGTATTCTTTTCCGTAGTTTTCTTCGACATAAGCTCTCGCTGATGCATCGGCTTCATCAGAAATACGCGTGGAATCCGTACGCAGATAGGTGATGATACCAACGGTCCCGCTGCCCTTTACATCCACTCCTTCATATAACTGCTGTGCAACACGCATGGTTTTCTGTGTGGAGAAATTCAGCACCTTGGAAGCTTCCTGCTGAAGCGTACTGGTTGTAAACGGAACCGGAGCTTTTTTGGTACGTTCTCCTTTTTTCACTTCCGCCACCTGGTACTTTGCACCTTCCAGCTTTTTCGTGATCGTATCCAGCTCTTCTTTTGAATGAATCGTTATCTTTTCTTTTTCCGTACCGTAAAATCTGGCAGTCAGCGGTTTTCGCTCTCCCGGAATCGTAAAATCGGCATCCAGGGTCCAGTATTCTTCCGGTATAAAGGCTGCGATTTCTTCCTCGCGGTCTGCAATGATCCGTAGAGTGACAGACTGTACACGGCCTGCACTTAAGCCTCGTTTGACTTTCGCCCACAGAAGCGGACTGATCCGGTATCCAACCATACGGTCCAGCATACGTCTTGCCTGCTGTGCATCCACCAGATCCATATCGATCGCACGCGGATGTTTCAGAGATTCTTTTACAGCTGTTTTCGTAATTTCATTGAAGGTAATCCTGTGGATATCTTTTTCTTCCAGTTTCAGTGCCTTTGATAAATGCCAGGAGATTGCTTCTCCTTCGCGGTCAGGGTCAGTTGCAAGATATACTTTATCTGACTTTTTTACAGACTTGCGAAGTGCTGCCAGAATATCTCCCTTTCCGCGTATGGTAATATATTTCGGTTCATAATTATTTTCAACATCAAACCCCAGCTGACTTTTTGGCATATCACGTACATGTCCGTTTGATGCTGCGACATCATAGTTAGAGCCAAGAAATTTTTTGATGGTTTTTACTTTGGTAGGTGACTCAACAATAATCAGATATTTTGCCATATGTTTACCCCTTTTTCAACTGTTTACGCCCAAAATCGGTGCAACGGCTTTCACAGTGCTTATTGTTTTTCCTCAGACCTTCGAATAATGATTTTTTACATCCTCCGCAACAAGCCCGCACAGCATCAGGCGAACCAGTATTGCACTTACTTTCTGCGGGGTGAGGTTTGTCTCATCTGCTATGCTCTGAAGATTTTTCGCCTGAAATTCCAGAACACTATACACCAAATTTTCTTCGCTTTCAAGTGCAATGTATGTTTTTTTTGTGTTTGTATGATTTTTTTTCTTAATTTTAAGACGTTCCAGGATCTGATCTGTGGAGAGAAAAATGCCGGCTCCCTGGTCGATCAGGCGGTTGCATCCGGCACTGAGTGCATCTCCGGCTCTGCCCGGCAACACCATAACATCTCTGCCCTGTTCCAGTGCCTGATCTGCTGTGATGAGTGATCCGCTTTTTTCTCTTGCCTCTATCACGATCACCAAATCCGAAAGGCCACTAATAATGCGATTTCGCATTGGGAAATGAAAAGGAAGCGGACTGCTTCCCGGCGGATATTCCGATAAGACTCCTCCATTTTTCAGTAAATTCTGATACAGATCCCGGTTTTGCATCGGGTAACAGATATCCGGTCCGCATCCAAGTACCGCATAGCTCTTTCCGCCTCCTTTTATGGCAGCTCTCTGGGCAGTGCCATCGATTCCTCTTGCCATGCCGCTTACAAGTGAAATATCATATCCTGCCAGCTCTTCTGCGATCTTTACCGCAAAATGTCTGCCATAGGCACTGCACAGTCTGGCACCGACGATCGCCACGGTCTTCTCATTTTCCTTTGGAAGCTCACCTCTTATAAAAAGTCCGAACGGATAATCATAAATTTCTTTTAATTTCTGCGGATAGGATGTATCTTCACAGCTGATAAAACGTATGCCTTTTTTCTGCATTTCATTCCATGCCTTTTTCGCATCCCAGGCAGCTTTTTCACGAAAAAAGGCTTTCTTATGTTCTTCATTTTTCCAAAAAACTTCACCGATTTCTCTTTCATCGGCCTGCCATATTTCTTCCGGCGTACCGAAAAAATCCAGCAGCATCTGTTTTTCTTTTCTTCCAAAGCTTAAGTTACTGCAAAGCCAGAACCATTTTTCTCTCCGTTTTTCATCCTCTGTTTTTTCTTCTTTTTCCTGCATCCCTTCTGTCTCACCTCCAGATCTGCCGCTGTTCAAAAATGCGGTAACCGATCGCCTCATACAGATGTTCTTCGGCAATCTGTTCTTTCTGCTCCATATCCGCAATAGTACGGGCTACCTTCAAAATCTTATGACACGCTCTTGCCGTAAGATCCATTTTCTCATAAGCATCCCGTAAAACTTTCTTTTCTTTTTCTCCGGTCCTACAATATTTTTTAATACCCGCCGCATCCAGATCGGCATTATAGCGATAACCGGTATCCCGATAACGCTCCCTCTGGATCTGCCCCGCCATCTCAACTCTTTTTCGTATCGTCTTGGAATCTTCACTCTTCTTTTCACAGATCAGTGCATCGTAATCTACTCTTACGGCCTCCACACTGATATCCATGCGGTCAAGGATCGGGCGGCTGATCCGGCTCTGATAACGGCGTATCTCCGCCTCACTGCAGATACATTTCTCAAGATTGGGAAAATTCCCACACTTGCAGAAATTGGTGGCTGCAACGATCATACAGTCTGCCGGAAACACATAGCTCCCATACACTCTTGAAATATGGACTCTTCGCTCCTCCATAGGCTGCCGCAGGATTTCGATCGTTTCTCTTTTAAACTCTGCCAGTTCATCCAAAAACAGGACACCTTTATGTGCAAGACTGATCTCTCCCGGCCGCGGAATCCTGCCTCCGCCTGCCAGGGCAGAAGGCGATATGGTATGGTGCGGTGCACGGAATGGACGGTTTCTGATCAGCGGCTGTTGACTGGACAGGAAACCTGCCACACTGTAAATGGAAGATACTTCCAGACTCTCTTCCATTGTCAGGGACGGCAGAATACCCGGCATGCATTTTGCAAGCAGCGATTTCCCGGCTCCGGGCGGTCCCATCATCAGAAAATGATGTCTTCCGCCGGCCGCAATCTCTGCGGCTCTCCTCACTGCACTCTGACCGTGAATATCTGCAAAATCAGGCATTTCTGTTTCTTCTATATTATATACATCTTTTTTGATTTTCCCGGGGATTGTGCCTTTCTGAAGATAGTGCAATACTTCTTTTAAGGTACTTACTCCGACAATGTGGATATCCGATACCATTTCTCCTTCTGTGCGGTTTCTCTCCGGCAGGATACAGGTATGACATCCGTTTTTTTTTGCCAGCTGAACAATGGGCAACGCCCCTTTGATCCCTTTGACTGCTCCATTTAATCCCAGCTCACCTGCCACCAGGACACCTTTTAAAGTCTCCATGGGCAAAAGCTGGTACGCTGCAAGAATGGCAAGTGCTACCGGAAGGTCATAGCTGCTGCCGTCTTTATGTATGTCTGCCGGAGAGAGATTGACTGTGATTCTTTTCGGACGAAGCTGGATTCCGCTGTTGCGAAATGCTGTCATAACCCGATCCTGTGCTTCTTTTACTTTCGCTGACAGATCTCCCACCATGGAAAATCCCGGAAGCCCTTCACTGACATCTGCTTCTACAAAAATCGGCAGACCCTGGATTCCGCAGATGGCTGCGGATAAGACTCTGCTGAACATATTCTTTTCTCCTTTGATTCGTTGTGATAATGTGCCGAAATGGCGGAAATAATGATAGATTGTTTCCAGTTTATCATATTTTCTTTTAAAATGCAACACTTTCTTTTTAAACGTTACAGATTATTGTTTTCGTTTTCTTCCATATAAATAACAGAAAGGTTCGAAAGCATTTTTTTTGTTTTCAGACAGACTGCCGCCTGAAAATCTTCTCCGTCCAGAAAGAAAAAATGATACACTTCCTCATAGGTCTTTCCATCGAGCACTTCGGAAAGATCCAGATTCGAAAGCTTCTGCCGGATGCCTGTTCCGATGCATTTCAGATAACTTTCTTTTGCCGTCCAGATTTTGCTGAAATATCTGATCTGCACGGCAGGATCTTCGATTGCGAGTAACATCTTTTTTTCATTTTCATGGCATACCGCACGGATCAGACGTTCCGTCGGATGGATCAGACGTTCTATGTCCACGCCAAGCGGTGTTTCTGCAATCCCGCATAAAATGCCGGCATCCGCATGACTGTAATTAAAACAAATCTCCGGGTATTCCGAAAAGTAAGGCTTTCCGTAGATTCCTTTTCCAATAGCCGGCAGTTCCTTTAACGAATATTCTTTTCTGATGCCGTAAAGGAGTACTCTTTTTGCCATATTGCTCTGTATTTTATGCCGTGCGGCACTTTTTTCCATTCTTTCTTTTGTTCTCATAAGATAGATCACGTTCTTTTCCTCCTTCGCACAGTGTAACACGCTTTTTTTTTCCTGTCATCTGCTTTCGCGTATGCCTGTTTTTCCTTTTTCCCGAAAACAGGAACGCAGTTTGCTCAGGGCATTTTTCTCAATCCTGGAGACATACGATCTGGAAATACCAAGTTTCTGTGCAATTTCCCGCTGTGTTGTTTCCTTCTGTCCAAGGAT
>ERZ832522.504-NODE-504-length-58199-cov-9.198610_pt1 | contig 58199 bp, 55 predicted proteins | sample MGYA00519951_ERZ832522 | MGnify/ENA primary metagenome ERZ832522 (study PRJEB31850, sample SAMEA3708728) | human gut metagenome | biome: human gut; feature: human-associated habitat; material: faeces | place: China | collected 2014 ... | reverse complement strand
GAGGGGGAGGAGAAACTTTCTGCAGAAAGTTTCTCCTCCCCCTCCCCAATGCCTCTCTGTCCTCAAATATCTTCGTTAGCGCTTCGCGTAGGCTTTGGGCCCTTCCATATAATAGTCACCGCCCTCGACATCGCCCACGACGATGACGGGGAAGTCCACGACCTCCATCGCCGCCAGCGCTTCCGGGCCGAGCTCGGCATAGGCCAGCACCGTATACGAACGGATGCAGCGGGACAGCAGCGCCCCGGCGCCGCCGGTAGCCGCGAAATAGACCGTCCCGTAACGCTGCATGGCGTCCTTGACCGCCTGCGAACGGTTGCCTTTGCCGATCATGCCGGAAAGCCCCTTTTCCATCAGGCGCGGCGCGTAGGCGTCCATACGGCCTGAGGTCGTCGGCCCGGCGGAACCGATGGCCTGCCCCGGCTTGGCCGGAGAGGGCCCCACATAATAAACAATCTGATCGCGCAGATCCACGGGCAGGGGCTCCCCCCTGTCCAGCGTCTCCACCATGCGCTTGTGGGCGGCGTCGCGGGCCGCGTAAATGGTTCCCGAAATGAGGACTCTGTCACCGATATGCAGTGAACGCACCTTGTCTTGAGTAAGGGGCGTCGTCAAACGGATGGGTTCGGACACGGAAATCTCCTGTTTGCCCCCGCGCCTGAGGCGGGGACTGGAAGTGATTACAGTTCCGCCTCGGCGTGGCGCGCAGCGTGGCAATTGATGTTCACCGCCACCGGGAGGCTGGCGATGTGCGTGGCGCAAAACTCCACGTTGACCTTGAAAGCCGTGGTCGTCCCGCCGAGCCCCTGCGGGCCCGTCCCGAGATCGTTCAGGAGGCCGAGGAGCTCTTCCTCAAAGGCCGCATACCGGGGATCGGGGTTGCGGGTGTCCACGTCGCGCATGGCGGCGCGTTTGGCGCACAGGCCCGCCAGCTCAAGCGTACCGCCGATGCCCACGCCGACCACTATCGGAGGACAGGGGCTCGAACCGGCGGCCTTCACCGTATCCACCACAAATTTCTTCACGCCTTCAATGCCGTCAGCGGGGACGAGCATCTTGAGGGCGCTCTTGTTTTCACTGCCCGCCCCTTTGGGCGCCAGCTTCAGGCGGATGCGATCGCCGGGCACAAGGCGCACATGCAGCACGGCGGGCGTGTTGTCCCCGGTGTTCTTGCGCTCGAACAGCGGCTCGGCCACGGAGGATTTCCGCAGATAGCCTTCCGTATACCCTTTGGCGACCCCGGCGTTGACGGCCTCTTCAAACGAACCGCCCACGACATGCACATCCTGCCCGACTTCGGCGAACACGACGGCAAGGCCGGTATCCTGACAAATAGGCGTGTTCTCCGAAGCCGCGATGTCGGCGTTCAGCAAAAGTTGACGCAACACATCCTTGCCGGAAGGCGAGGCCTCCCGTTCCACGGACGACTCGATGGCCCGGTACATCACATCCGGCAAGCGGCAGCAGGCGGCGACGGCCAGCTCCGCGACGGTATCCGTTATGGCTGAAACATGAATTTCGCGCACGGCACTCTCCTCAAGCATAAAGACGTAACAAAACGAACCGCCTCGGACACGACACGGCGGGGGAATTCCCGCCTTGTTTGGGTTCTCACTGTTATCATGCGACTGTGCGGCGCACAAGCGCCGCCGAAAGAATAAAGATCAAACATTCTCCCCGGAACGGCGCGCTTTGCGATCTTGCCGTATGCTGGCTAAACGGGTATGATTCTTCGCTTGAGACAAAAACGGCGCCCAAGAAAGCGCTGATAGCAACCATAACCATCAGGATAGGCCCCATGAGCAACCATTTTGAAGGACTTGGCAAAACCTGGCTGACCCTTTTGAACGATCCCGAGAAGGAAGTTCCCGCCGTCGTCATGCAGGTGATGAAGGAAGGAAAGACCCGTGATTGTTGGCAGCGCAAGGACTCCAAGGAAGAAACCATGGTGCTGGCCTGGCCGGTAGAAACAGGATTCCGCGCGGGCGTCACCGTCCACGGGAACGCGGGCGAACAGCTCCGTCCCGTGTCGACCTATCCCCTGCTGGAAGGCGCGCCCAACGACATGACCGTGAACGAGACGTATCTCTGGCAAAACGAAACCGAAGGCGAAGTGTCCGCCACCTGCAACGAAGGCGCCAACCCGCTCTGGTTCTACTCGCCGTTTCTGTTCCGCGACCGTGAAAATCTCACCCCCGGCGTCCGCCATACCTTCCTTATCGCCGGGCTCGTCTACGGCCTGCGCCGCGCCCTCCTCGACGAAATGACCATCACCGAAGGTGTGGAATACGAGCGTTACGTGGCGGAATGGCTGGCCCAAAATCCGGGCAAGACCCGCCTCGACGTGCCGCAGCTCACCGTGGATCTCAGGGGTGCCCGCATCGTCGTCCCCGGCGATGTCGCCAGCGAATATCAGATCCGCGTCCCGGTCACGTCCGTAGAAGAAATGTACATCCAGAACGAAAAAATTTATATGCTGATCGTGGAGTTCGGCCTCAATACCCCGAACCCGCTCCGCTTCCCCCTCTACGCTCCCGAGCGCGTCTGCAAGATCGTCCCGCAAGCCGGGGATGAAATCGACGCCATCATCTGGCTTCAGGGCCGTATCATCGACTAGATCCCCAGCTGCCTGAGGCGGGCATTTCCCGGCCTCGGGCAGCGGTGCCCCTCCTCCGGAACGACGCAGAAAGGAGCCCCGCCGTGTCCATGCACGAAATCGAAGACTATATCGAAGAGGCCATACGGGTCGTATCCCGTTCCGATATGCCCGTTTCCGAAAAGCGGAGCATGATTTATTCGCTGCTCAGGCTGGAGGAGTACGGCGATTGCGGGTTCACCAACCTGCGGACGCTGAAAGAGATGATGGACTGCCAATACACCTTCGTCTTCGACAAGACGGAGATGTATGACTATGAGGCGAATCGGGGCTATTACGACGACCTTTCCAAGAAAGGCGGCTGTTCACAGGGCGCTCCCTATACGCTCGTCGCCCGTGATGCCGTGACCAACGAATGGGTGAAGCACGGCGACAAGGTTTGCATCGACAGCGGCTCCGACGCGTGGCGGGGCATGGTGGCCGCCGGGGCCATTGCCGGCGAGGGCGCGGCCCCCGTGGAACGGCTGGAAAATCTGGACGTGCTGCGAAAGGTGAAGAAGCTTTGGGGCCCGATGGACGACTACTTCATGCAGGCGCACGGCGGCCTCTTCCTCCTTTCCGGAGCCATTGACGATTTGCCGGAAGAGGAATTCCCCGAACACTTCGGCATGACCAAACAGGACTTTGAGGACGAATACGGCGACTAGCCGTTCTCCGTTTTCAGAACGGACCGCCACCGGACGGCCCAGTACAGCGACTTTTTGAAAGGAAACAGACAATGCGCAGCCAAAAAATGACCTTCGGTCTTGAAAAGGCCCCCCATCGCTCCCTGCTCTACGCGCTCGGCCTGACCCGCGAAGAGATGAAACGCCCGCTCATCGGCGTGGTGAACGCCGCCAACGAAGTGGTCCCCGGCCACCTGCATCTCGGCAAAATCGCCGAGGCCGTCAAGGCGGGCATCCGCATGGCGGGCGGCACGCCTATGGAGTTCCCGGCCATCGCCGTGTGCGACGGCCTGGCCATGAATCATGAAGGTATGCGCTTCTCCCTGACCTCGCGGGAAGTCATCACCGACTCCATCGAAATCATGGCTACGGCACATCCTTTCGACGCGCTGGTGTTCATCCCCAACTGCGACAAGATCGTCCCCGGTATGCTCATGGCCATGATGCGCCTGAACCTGCCCTCCATCATCATGAGCGGCGGTCCCATGCTGGCGGGACGGAACAACACCGACCTCATCAGCGTGTTTGAAGGCGTCGGCGCGGTCCGTAACGGCACCATGACCGAAGAAGAGCTGGAAGACCTGACCGAAAACGCCTGTCCCGGCTGCGGTTCCTGTTCCGGCATGTACACCGCCAACACCATGAACTGCCTGTGCGAAGCCATGGGCGTGGCCCTGCCCGGCAACGGCACGACGCCCGCCGTGTCCGCCGCCCGTATCCGCCTTGCCAAACAGGCGGGTATGCAGGTCATGGAACTTCTCGAAAAGAACATCCGCCCCCGCGACATCGTGACCGAACAATCCGTCCACAACGCTGTGGCGGCGGACATGGCTCTCGGCGGCTCCACCAACACGACCCTCCACCTGCCCGCCGTATTCGGGGAAGCCGAACTGAGCCTGTCTCTGGACATCTTCGACGACATCAGCCGCAAGACGCCCAATATCTGTAAGCTTTCTCCCGCCGGGACGCAGCACATCGAAGACCTGCACCGCGCGGGCGGCATCCCCGCCGTCATGGGAGCCCTGCTCGACAAGGGCCTCGTGCACGGCGAGGCGCTCACCGTCACCGGTAAGACGGTGGCTGAAAATATCAAGGAACTCAAGGCCCACATCATTGACCCCGACGTCATCCGTATCGACAAGCCCTACGCCAAGGAAGGCGGCATCGCCATCCTGCGCGGCAACCTCGCGCCCGACGGCGCCGTGGTGAAGCAGTCCGCCGTGGCTCCCGAAATGATGGTCCGCGACGTGACCGCCCGCGTGTTCAACAGCGAGGAAGAAGGCGTGGAAGCCATCCTCGGCGGCAAGATCAAAAAGGGCGACGTGGTGGTCATCCGGTATGAAGGCCCCCGCGGCGGCCCGGGTATGCGCGAAATGCTGACCCCGACGTCAGCCATCGTGGGCATGGGCCTCGGCGCGGATGTGGCGCTCATCACGGACGGCCGTTTTAGCGGCGGCAGCCGGGGTGCGGCCATCGGCCACGTATCCCCCGAAGCGGCGGACGGCGGGCTCATCGGGCTCGTGCAGGACGGCGACACCATCCATATCGACATCCCCGGCCGTAAGCTGGAACTGGTCGTCCCCGAAGCGGAAATCGAAGAACGCCGCAAACACTTCGTCCCCGTGGAAAAGGATGTAAAATCCCCGTTCTTGCGCCGTTACGCCAAGCTGGTGACCTCCGCATCCACCGGCGGTGCATACAGGAAGATCTAAAGCTGTCTCCGAGCGGCTACCATTTACAAGCCATCCCCCAGCCTCCTTCATTCGGGAGGCTGGGGGAATTCTTTTAGGCTTCTGGCATTTTTCTGGCCCCTACGTGGAGAATAGGGTTCGGGGGAGCCTCAAGCCTACTCTTTCGCTCCTTTGCACCTTAAGAAACCATCTCTTGCCGATTGGAGGAAATACGGGACTGGTGAGCTCATATGGTAACCGTTTTGTACCGTTCACTCCCCATTTACCAGAATGGGGCCGTTGGGGACCGAGAGTTTTCCTCTTATCAAAGGTTTTTTTGTTAATTTTTTATAAAATAAATACAGTATATTAACTATACGTTTCAACTTTTTTTCATTTTCCCCTTTTTTCTCGTTGACAGCGGTGGATGATTTTTATAAATAGTTCTGGCTGTGCAGCTGCGGCGAGCAGAAAAGCACGGTAAACGTCCCCATCGTCTAGCCGGCCCAGGACAGCGGCCTTTCACGCCGTCAACAGCGGTTCAAATCCGCTTGGGGACGCCACTAGTAAACTAGAGGCGCATCACTTTACCCTAAAATCAGGGTATTGTGGTGCGCTTTTTGTATTATAAGTACCCCGCCCTTGTAAAGCCCCTCTTCAAGGCTTCCAAGCCGCATCGTCCCATTCAAGTGCGTTGCGGCCTGTCTCCCTTTGGCGCCTTTTACCTCCACGTTCCGTCCCTCAACATTCCTCTTCCCCGTGAAGAAGCAACCGTGAGGCCGTGCTACAGGCTCTCAGTTCATCGCGACGCTCTGTATCCGTGGACTCTCCTAGCCTTCTCTACCCCCGATCAGACTTAACGAAGTATAATCGGCAACTAATCCCGCTCCCAAGATCCATTATGAGGATGCCGCCTCCATCCGGAAAAGATAGAGAAAGACTATCCTCCATCTATGCCGGTATTGTGCGTGTGAGTCGGTTGAGTGTGATCATGACTTCTGATCGAGTTGACCAACCTCTGGAACGCTACCCGGCCTAAACGCCATAATAGAAACACCCCCGGTAATCGGGCACGCGGCTATAGACGCTCCGACCGGTTCCGGAGCACTGAATAGAGCGTAATAATATATCTTATTTTACTTAGCAAAATGAACATTCATATCTATTGAATAATAACTTGGCACGCTACAGATATTTCCAAGCTTTGAGAACCCTGACAGGCTATCAGTACGTATGCTGAAATTTTTGACGATTGAATACGCCATCAGAAGGATCAGGCCTAGTTGGCTCCGGCTCAGCTTCCTCAGCGTACATCACGAAGTGTTACCCAACTAACCGCGTAATCATGAGATCTGCTTTTGACACTCCTTCATCGTTGTTATAATAACCGTTATAGCTTCATGAATAGGAATGACTTCGATGATCGTTTTGAACGCTGACTGGAAACTGACAACGACTGCCTATGCTCATCAGCGGGCGGCGATAGAAAAGCTCTCGCGGCTCAGGGTCGGAGCCCTGTTCATGGATATGGGGACGGGCAAGACGCGCACGGCTCTTGAGCTTGTCTGGCTTCGTAGAAAACGCATCACAAAATGTGTCTGGTGTTGCCCCGTATCTCTTATGGAGGAAACCAAAAAGGAAATTCTACGGCACACGTCCTGTATCGACACGGACATTCATATGATAGGCCCCCGGACGCGAGAGAAGAACGTACCACAGACCTGGTGGCATATTGTCGGGCTGGAAAGCCTCAGCAGTTCGCCCCGTGTGGTTTATGTTCTTGACAGGCTGATCGACGGTGGAACGTTTCTTGTGGTTGATGAGTCGACCTATATTAAGGGACACCGGGCGAAGCGAACACGGCGACTTATCAGGTTCGGCGCCCGGACTTCCTATCGACTCATTCTTACCGGGACGCCGATCCAGCAGGGAATCGAAGATCTGTATACGCAGATGGAATTTCTTTCCCCGTTGATTCTAGGATATACCTCAAGACATGCCTTTCAGAGCGCTCTTGCCGTCTTTCAGACCCAAAAACGGGCTTTTTCCGTTGAAAGCATGAGCCTCGGCGAAGTCTGCCGTATCATAGCCCCTTATGTATATCAGGTCAGCAAGGAAGACTGCCTGAAACTGCCTCCGAAGATGTACCGCCGCATTCTGTGCCGTTTTTCCGAAGAGCAAACGACGCTCTATCAGGCGGTGAAGGCACGTTTCCTAGACGATCTGAACAGTTACGGACCATCCGATCTCAGTACGGCGATTTTCCGTTTATTCAGCGGGTTGCACTCCGTTTCCTGCGGCGTTCTGCCGTCCGGCTTTCTGGGGGCAAGGCGTCTGAGAAACCAGAGGATGGATGCCCTGTTCGCTGAACTCAGACAACTCAAAACCAGCCATGTGATTATCTGGGTGAATTACCTCGAATCGATCGCCGCGCTGAATGAGGCATTTCCTAAAATATTCCCCAAGATGCCGGTGTATACGGTTCACGGCAGAGTTCCGGTAACAGCGAGAACGACGAAGATCAATCTCTGGAAAAGAAGGGGGGGGGTGCTCATGGCGACGCAAGGGACCGGAGGATACGGGCTGACGCTGACGGAGTCACATCGGGTCTTCTTCTATTCCGAAAATTGGCGGTACGCGCTCAGGCTTCAGGCCGAAGACAGATGCCACCGGATAGGCCAAAAGAGCAACGTGTACTACACTACGCTTCAGGGTGAAAGTCGGTTTGACGAACGCATCCGTTCTGCGCTTACCCGAAAAGCCGACGCGCTAGAGGAGCTGAAAAAGGAAGTCAGGAGACTGAATGGCAACAGGAACGCCATAAGGAAATTGATGGAGCAGGCGGTATGAGGCATTGGCTTGGTATGGATGTGTTCTCTGCGGCGCGCTTGCGGTTGGAGGAGGCCTTTGACGCTTTTGAGCGGGTATATGTTTCTTTTTCCGGTGGAAAGGATTCCGGGGTCGTCGTCCAGCTCGCATTGGATATCGCCCGTGAAAAAGGCCGTCTCCCACTTGATGTGCTACACATCGATCTGGAAGCGTGGTATGCGCATACCGATGCCTTCGTCACTCGTATCATGACTAGGCCCGATGTCCGTCCGCACTGGGTATGCCTGCCCATCCACCTAAGAAATTCAGTATCGCAACTTCAGCCGCACTGGCTGTGCTGGGATCCCGATGCGCAGGATTTGTGGGTCCGCGAGCTTCCTGCTTATCCGGGCGTCATTGCGGACGAGGCATCTTTTCCATGGTTCAGACGGGGAATGGAATTCGAGGAATTCGTACCGCAGTTTGCGGAGCACTTCGCGGAAGGGCGTTCCTGTGCCTCGATAGTAGCCATCCGGTGCGATGAGTCCCTAAACCGCTTCCGAACCATCGCTTCCACGACCAAGCGCCGGTGGAACGGAAAAAGCTGGAGTACGGTGACGCCTTCCGGCGTCGTCAACATCTATCCGATCTATGATTGGAAAACGGAAGATGTATGGACAGCCACGGGCAGACAGGGATGGGACTACAACAAAATTTACGACCTCATGCATCTGGCCGGGGTGGGCATCCACCAGATGCGCCTCTGCCAGCCATATGGCGACGATCAGCGCAAGGGGCTCTGGCTGTTCAAGATGCTGGAGCCGGAAACGTGGTCCAGGGTGGTTGGGCGTGTACAGGGGGCTAATTTCGGCAACCGTTATGTTGAACTTTCAGGAAACGTGTTCGGCAATATCCGCATTCGCCTTCCCAAAGGGCACACATGGAGGAGTTATGCCGAATTTCTGCTCGACACCATGCCTCCACCCACGGCGGAGCACTACAGAAAAAAAATCAACACGTTCCTGAAATGGTGGACGAAACACGGCTTCGAAGAAATCCCGCAGGAGGCCGATCCCAAACTAGAATCCTGCCGTAAGGCCCCAAGCTGGCGACGTATCTGTAAGACATTGTTAAAAAATGATTACTGGTGCAAGGGATTGAGCTTTGGCCAGACGAAACGCGATATGGAGCGCCAGGCGCAACTCATCATGAAGTACATGGAGCTATGATGGAACTGCTAGAATTTAAACATGAAAATGATCCGGCAAGGAACCGGGAGCTGTTTGGACTACTGGGGGAGTACGCGGCAAGTTCAGCCATTCGGGAAAAACTGGGAGGCGTCATCAGCTCAGAGCCGGGGCGCCTCTGGTTCATCATGACGGAAAAAGGGAAAGCAAGGCGAGTAATGTCCTTCGGATCGCTACGCATGGAGCGGGCAGGGGCCACTATTCTCCATTTGTACGCACTGGAGGAAGGGGCGGACATTCCAGTATTGGAACATTGCCTTGAAAGTGCCCGGGAAAACGGCGCAACGCATCTGACAACCACGGATTACTGGACCAGGAAGGAGCTGTATCTGCGATATGGCTTTGCCCCTGTCCGGAAAATTGGACGTTTCGTGCGCTTTAAAAAGGAACTTGAACGTGGAGATTGATGGACTTCTGACTGAACTGGAGTGTGCACTCAAGGCAGAAAAAGGCGATCTGGACAGGCGCGTTGCCGTGTACAACCGTATCGTCGCTTTGGCTGCGGCCTATCTTGATATGCCGCACCCGGTGGTATGCCCGCAACTCGTCCCGGTGGATGACGTCCAGGGGAACGATTATAATCCGAACCAAGTCGCTCCTCCCGAAATGCGGCTACTCAAGCTGTCGATCCGCAAGGACGGTTTCACCATGCCCGTTGTGGTGGCCCGAGATGGCAAGGGGCATGTCGTAGTAGACGGTTTTCATCGGCGGCAGGTGGCGAAGATGGACGCACAAATACGGAAAAGCCTTGGCGGATATTTGCCCGTAGTCAGGCTCGACAAAAGTATTGAGGATCGCATCACCTCCACCGTCAGGCACAATATGGCGCGAGGGACACATCAGGTGGAGCTTACGGCGAGGCTCGTGACGTTGCTCCGCAAGCACAGTTGGACAAACGAAAAGATAGGCAGGGAACTCGGTATGGACCCGGACGAAGTGTTGCGGCTGAAGCAGATGCAAGGGCTTGCCGAAGCCTTTGCCGACCGGGAGTTCTCGCAGGCATGGGATATGTGCCCCAAAAGTGCTCCGAAAAGGCAGGAATGAACTGCCCGGATTCATCCGTATTTGGCAAAGCCGCTGTTTAGGCTGACCGTGTAGAAAGAGCCTTCTGTAATCGGGTACTCGTAAACCTACGAGCATGACCTGTTCGGACTATAGTGGCTGAAACAGAATGAATAGGATTACAAGATAAAACCAAATGTAAATTTTACTTGGTATTGTTCTTTATCGCGCTATGAATATATGCCAATAGGAAGCTATCCCATCTCCTTTTGGGAGAAGGCCCGAGATCTGAGTTGGTTAGACGTGAAAGGCATTAATACATTTCAACTACACCATTTTATAGGCTCAACGCATCCCTACTTTTGTATAATCCCTCTATTACCACTACATATGAGAAACCTTGAACACTTTGCTAGGTGATCTCCTTTCGAAGGAAGTCATCTTGTGAAAAATAAGATTTCTCTTCTTTAGCCAGTCTATTTCATTCTATCTATCTTATTTTCTGTGATCCTAAAAAAACATAACATATTGATATGATATAAAAACATACCAAAGTAACACTTTATTTACGTTTATAACACCAGCACTTAGAAAAAGGCGAACCTGGTGCTCAATCAACTGCGGGCAACCAGCGTGTCTTCTTTCCTTTGAGCCAGTATTCGTTGGCAGTTGCACCTCGTGTTCCAAGGGGTTCCCCCATCACACATATGCAGAGGAGACGATATGGCTCAGATCACTATGGAAAATGTCGTGTATGTCAAACATACGCCTGCCCCAGGCACAATCCTGATTCCCTATTTTTCGTCAATATCGACAAAGAGAAATGCATCGGATGCGATGTCTGCCAATCCTACTGCCCTACTGGAGCCATTTTTGGGGAAACGTTTGAACCGCATGAAATCCGCTACACGGAAGGTTGCATCAATTGCGGGCAATGCCTGACGCACTGCCCTGAGGGAGCCATTTTCGAAGAACAGACCTGGATCTCGGAATTGCGGCGGAAGTTATGCGATTCCGAGATCAAATGCATCGCCATGCCGGCACCGTCAGTGCGGTATGCGTTCGGAGAAGCTTTTGGGCTTCCCACTGGCACCGTCACGACCGGCAAGATGCTCACTGCGCTCAAACAGCTCGGATTCGCCCATTGCTGGGATACGGAATTCACAGCAGGACGTGACCATATGGGAAGAAGCAACGGAGTTTGTCGAGCGGTTGACGCACGGAAAGAACCTTCCCCATTTTACGTCCTGTTGCCCTGGGTGGCAGAAGTATGCAGAAATATTTTGCCCTGAATTGCTTTCCCATTTTTCGTCCTGCAAATCGCCTATCAGCATGAATGGTTCCCTTGCCAAAACGTACGGGGCCGAACGTATGGGATACGACCCCAAGCAGGTGTACACCGTCTCAATCATGCCATGCATCGCCAAAAAATATGAAGGGATGCGCCCCGAACCCCAGCTAGACGAGATGCGGGAAATCGACGCAACGCTGACCACCCGTGAACTGGCATATTTAATCAAGGAGGCGGGAATAGACTTTCGGACGCTTCCCGACGGAGAACGGGACAGTCTGATGGGCGAATCTTCCGGCGCTGCTACCATTTTTGGCGTTACCGGCGGCGTTATGGAAGCGGCCCTGCGTTTGCTTATGAAGCGCTGACCGGAGAAAAACCCGCAAATTGGGATGTTACTTCCGTACGGGGCCTGGGCGGGCTCAAGGAAGCGACGGTGACGATAGCCGGAAAGGAGCTCCGGGTTGCAGTCGTTCACAGTGCGAAACGCTTCAAGAAAATCTGTGATCAGGTACAAACAGGGAACTCCCCCTATCATCTCATCGAATTCATGGCTTGCCCTGGCGGATGTGTCTGCGGTGGAGGGCAACCTGTCATGCCGTCATGGTTTGGCGCGATGAATCGCAAAACGACGAGCCTCTTCGCAGGGCTCGGGAAACGCCTGACCATGGCGAACAACGCTTAGGAGGAAAAAGTCCGTTCATCAGATTGGCAGATGTGGTTTCTTGAAGGTCGCCTGCGCCGTAACGGGTGGAGTTCTCATAGGCGTCCGCGTAACAGGTAAGGCAATCGCGGCAACCCGGGAACTTTCTCAATACATGGGCGACAGGTTGGGCGGCGTTTATGGCGCGGATTCCAAGTTTCCCCGACGGGCTTCCCAGGATAACCAGCAGGTCCGCGAACTCTATGCCAACTATCTTGGGAAGCCGCTCGGGTACAAATCGGAACAGCTTCTCCATACCAAGTGGTTTGACAAGTCCGCAAAGGTAAAGGAACTCCAGGCAAAGGGCAAGTTTCCGAATCCACGCTTCGAAAAAGAGTTCGCGGACGGCACGTACCCTTATGAATAACCTTTCATCCAAGAAAGGATTCGTTTTCGTACCATCGGCCAACAGGCCTATCAGGTCTTTTCTTCAAGCTTATCCAGCGATAACCGTATAACTGAACGTCGACGGCACGGTTTGCCGCCGAAGGAAACAGGAATGGAACATGCGGCGGATACGAAGGCGGTTTGGCTCCACGAGTCTGCGCTTGAAGGGCTTTTGGAAAAACATCAGGCCGAAGATCGGCAGCATGTCCGGGACGTACTGAATAAAGCCCGTTCATTGTCGGGGCTCTCGCTTGAGGACGTGGCCGGTCTCATGGCCGTTCACTCACAGGATTTACTGGACGAACTGTTTCATACGGCCAAATCCGTGAAGGAAGAGATCTACGGAAACCGGATTGTCCTTTTTGCTCCTCTGTACATCTCCAACCTCTGTTCCAATGAGTGCCTGTACTGCGCATTCCGACGATCCAAATAAAGAGGCGATCCGCCGGGCATTGAATCCGGACGAGATCAGGCAGGAAACAAAGATCCTGCTGCGGCAGGGGCATAAGCGCGTACTCATGGTGGCTGGCGAGGCGTATCCCGGAAGCGGCATTGATTATGTACTGGAATCCATTGACGCGATTTACGGTGCGGAAGAGAATGGCAGCCGCATTCGCCGGGTGAACGTGAACCTTGCCCCCCTGTCCGTAGAGGGTTTCCGCCGCCTGAAGGAACGGAACATCGGTACGTTCCAGCTTTTTCAGGAAACCTACCATCGGCCGACCTACGGCAGGGTTCACCTTGCCGGGCCCAAGAAGGACCTTGACTGGCGGGCATCGACGACGTGGGCATGGGGCTGCTCTACGGGCTATATGACTGGCGGTTCGAGACGTTGGCGCTCATAGCCCACATCGCGCATCTTGAGGAGCGGTTTGGGGTCGGCTGTCATACCATCAGCGTGCCGCATCGAACCGGCCATCGGGTCGGATTTGGCCTCCCGGCCGCCATACACCTTGAACGATCAAGATTTTCTCAAGCTTGTCGCCATATTGCGCCTTGCCGTGCCGTACACGGGCATTATCATGTCCACTCGGGAAAAACCGGCTATCCGGCTGCGGACGCTGGAACTCGGCGTTTCCCAGATTTCGGCGGGCAGCCGTACCAATCCGGGTGGCTATCAGGAATCCAGCCAGTTCGAGGCGGCACAATTTCAGCTTGGCGATCACCGCTCCCTCGCGGAAGTGATTGCCGATCTCGGACAGCACAAATTCATTCCCTCTTTCTGCACCGGCTGTTATCGTCTCGGCCGTACCGGCAAAGATTTCATGGGTCTGGCGAAACCGGGCCTCATCAAGGAAAAATGCGCGCCCAACGCCCTGTCCACCTTTGAGGAGTATCTTCTCGACTACGGCACACCCGAAGCGCGGGAGGCCGGGGAGCGCAGCATTGCGGCGGCGTTGGACGGTATGGACGGCAGGATCCGCAAGGTTTCCGAAAACCTCGCCAAGGTGCGGGACGGCCGCAGGGACGCCTACTGTTAGGAACCTTCTTACAATGAACAGCGCGGACGGCTTCCGGATCGGGCAATCCCTGAACCGGGAGCCGTCCCGTCAGGGAATGAAATCCATGGTGGAACGGAACCATATCAACCTATTGCTTCGTGAAGTGCTCAGGCGAGTCGCCGAGTCCTTTCTCCACGATGTGAATTTCGGCAAAAGCGTGGAACACATCCCCTTTGTCATGCGTCCCCAAAATACGAGACCAAGCCGATGCTGTATCTATAAGGATCGCGCCATATTGCGCTTTCAGGTCATGGCCGCGCTCGGATTCCGGCTTGAAGACGAGGAAGACGACTCCACGCCTCTGTCCGTGTATGCTGAAAAGGCCTTGGAACGGGAACAGCCTTCGGCCCCAATCCTGACCGTATGCGATACGGCCTGTCAGGGATGCATTCCCGCACGATACTATGTGACCGACGCGTGCCAGAACTGTATTGCCCATCCTTGCATCGGGTCCTGTCATTTCTGAGACAAGATAAAGTTCAACAACACTTTGAAATTATTAGTTAAAATGGCATGTAACCCATGCGCCGGATGCTTTGCCGATCGCCTTTCCCGCAGGAACGGGTGTTGAACGATGGATTGAAGGCAGGAGAAAGGGTATGCAACGGAACGATATTCTGAAACTGCTTTTCGAAACGCCGTACGAGGCTCTGCGTGAGCGCGCCGACGAGGTGCGGGCCCGGGAAAAGGGGGAGCATGTCTTTGTCCGAGGCCTGATCGAATTCTCGAACCGTTGCGAACGGAACTGCCGATACTGCGGCCTGCGTTCGGCGAATCCGTCCCTGAAACGTTACCGTCTTGACGAGGCTCAAATTGTCGAGGCGGCGGAACGGGCCGTGGCTTTCGGCGTGGACACTCTCGTCCTGCAATCCGGCGAGGTCCATGATGACCCGCAACGTATCGCCCATATGGTGGATGCTCTCCGCACACGGTTCCCCGTGGCCGTTACCCTGAGTGTCGGAGAGCAGCCCACTGCTTCCTACGCGCTGTGGAAGGAGGCGGGCGCATCCCGCTTCCTTCTGAAGCATGAAACGGCGGATGCATCCCTGTACGCTGCCCTGCATCCCGGATACACGCTCGCGCAACGGGTGGATGCGCTACAACGCCTGCGGCGGGCCGGCTATGAAATCGGTTCGGGGTTCATTGTGGGCGTTCCCGGCCAACGTCCCGAGACACTGGCGGACGATATCCTGCTGGCGCGGGAACTTCACGTGGACATGTGCGGGGCCGGGCCGTTCATCCCTCAGGCCGATACCCCTTTGGGCAACGAACCGCAGGGATCGGTTGAGCTGGCTTTGCGGGTCATGGCCGTACTGCGCATCGCTCTGCCGTGGTCCAATCTCCCCGCGACAACGGCTTTGGCGTCGCTTGATCCCGTTTCAGGGCAACGGGAGGGCCTGCTCGCCGGCGGCAATGTGCTCATGCCCGGTTTCACGCCGGCGGCCCACCGGGAAGACTACTGTATTTATGACAACAAACATCGAGTCAGTATGGATGAGGCCCGTCAGGTCATCGAATCGGCGGGGCGCACCCATTCGCTACACAGGGAGGGGTGACATGCTGGATGCGCCTAAGGGCCTCAGGTTGCACATCGGCCTTTTCGGTCGGCGGAATGTGGGTAAATCATCGCTGCTCAACGCGTTGGCCGCACAATCCGTGTCCATCGTATCCGATACGCCGGGAACGACCACGGATCCGGTGGAAAAGACGTTGGAATTCGCCCCGCTGGGGCCAGTCGTTTTTCTGGATACGGCGGGATTGGACGATGAGGGCGAACTCGGGACACAGCGCACGGAACGCACGCTTGCCGTATTGCCTCGAACGGACATGGCTTTGGTGGTGACGGCGGAAAACGTCTGGGGTCACTACGAAGAAACCATCGTGAGCAGGCTCAGGAAGAAGGCAATTCCGTTCCTTGTGGTCATGAACAAAACGGAGTCGTCCGTTGCTTCCAAGGATTGCCTACCCGATGCCATGAGGGGCCTCCCCATGGTGCGCGCTTCCGCGAAAACGGGCGAAGGCCTCGAAACGATCCGCCGCGAACTGGTTCGGCTGTCGCCTGGCGAATCGCTTCACGAAGCACAGCTAGTGGCGGATCTGCTTCCCGAGAAGGGAGTCGTCATCCTCGTCGTCCCCATCGATTCCGGCGCACCGAAGGGCCGGCTCATTTTGCCGCAAGTGCAAACCATCCGGGATGCCCTTGATGGGCACAAGTTATGCCTTGTGGTGACGGAAGGAGAACTCGGGGCGGCCTTCGCCTGCCTGAAGGAACCGCCGGCTCTGGTGGTCTGCGATTCGCAGGTGGTGCGCCGCGTGGCGCTGGAGACGCCGCAGTCCGTCCCTTTGACGACCTTCTCGATCCTGATGGCCCGACTCAAGGGAGATCTGCCGCTCCTCGCCGCCGGGGCCGCCGCCATTGGGAACCTCAAGCCCGGCGACAGCGTGCTCATGATGGAGGCCTGTTCCCACCACCCGCAACAGGACGACATAGGGCGGATCAAGATTCCCCGCCTGCTCCAGCAGTATGCGGGCGGAGAGCTGCGCTTTGACATGTGTGCGGGCAAATCCCTTACGGACTGTCCCGGATCATACGATCTCATCGTCCATTGCGGCGGGTGTACACTCACGCGGCGGCAAATGCTCGGCCGCCTGAGCTCCGCTCAAAGCAGAGGCATCCCCATGACGAACTACGGCGTCGCCATTTCCTTCACGCAGGGCGTACTCAAACGGGTACTAGCACCATTCTCCGATGCCCTCGCCGCCTGCGAGCCGGCCCATGAAACGTGTCATGACGCTCAATCAAAAACAAATAAGGAATCCGGCTGGAGAGGATACATTTTCATTGGCCCCCGATGAGGCCGGGACTGTTGCGGGTGGACGGACATGCCGTCTGGATTCTTCTGAAAAAAACAAAGATACCATATGATTCCACCCGGTGGGCACGGAAGCCCCTTCCCCCCGTTTCAACGTACACGCTGGAGCCCCTGTTTTTACACATACTCAAGGCCGCCGTTTCCCCAGTAATTGCGAAACCTGTTCAGGGAAGCCAATTAAAGTTTTCTTATGCACGAAATGTCTCTTGTTACAAGCTTGTTATCCATCATTCGCGAGGAGATGGAACGGCATCCCCTGCACCGTCTGTTGCAAGTACGCGCACGGTACGGCGCTCTGGCGAACATCGTTCCGGAAGCACTGTCCGTCGCGTTCGAGGCTCTTACGGCAGGAACGGATTGGGAAGGGGCTGTGTTGCAAGCCGAAGAAATCCCCCTCTCGCTCAAGTGTTCTCGATGCGGACAAATCTTTTCTCCCGCTCGGCAGAAACGTTTTTCGGCACCGTGCCCTTTCTGTGGAGAAGAACAAGGGCACTCCATAGGAGCGGGACGGGAACTCTATATCCAGAGCATGGAAGCGGGATAAAGGAGTTATCTCATGGAAATACCAGTTATTTGCAACGTTCTTGAAGCCAACGAAAAACTGTCGGCACGTCTGAAGGAACATTTCGCCAGGCACGGCATTCTTACCTTGAACCTCATCAGTTCCCCCGGCGCGGGAAAGACTTCCTTACTCGAACGGACGCTTGCGGATCTTTCCCCCGAGTTCCGCATGGCCGTTATCGAAGGCGATCTCCAAACGGACAACGACGCCCAACGTGTAGCCGCCACCGGAGCTCAGGCTGTGCAGATCAACACGGAAGGCGGCTGTCATCTCGACAGCAATCTTGTCATGGAAGCGTTGGGGGCGCTCGACCTGAGCGAAATCGATATCTTGTTCATTGAAAACGTGGGAAATCTTGTCTGCCCTGTGGAGTTCGATTGTGGCGAGGATGCCAAGATCGCCCTCCTCAGCCTCCCCGAAGGCGACGATAAGCCCGAAAAGTACCCGTTCCTCTTCAACCGTGCCAGTGCCGTGATCCTGAATAAAATCGACCTGCTCCCCTATCTGGATTTTGACATGGAAACCGCCGCGCGACATGCCCGCCATCTTAATGCCGCTCTCCCCGTCTTTAAAATATCCTGCCGTACGGGTGACGGGCTTGAAGAATGGTATGATTGGCTCCGTCAGGCTGTCCGCGCCAAACGCAGCGCACCAAACGAATAAGACGCATGTTCTTCGTCTGAACATTTCTTGTCTGAAAAGGTATGCAGGTACCCAGTATCCATGCATACCTTTTCATTTCAGGAAGGTTGGAGCTAGAACTTGTAGTTTACGCTAAAAGCTGCCTGGAAATTGTTTTCCTTGTATAAATCATTCCAGAGCTCCTTATCGGCATCGAGATAGATATACCCAAGCTCAAAGGCGAGGGTAAGCCCCTCGTACAGCTTGTATTGGGAATCAAAATTGACTTCCCACAGTTTGTCTTTGGTGGTGAGGTACATATTATTGCCGACAGTGGCCATTGCGTCACGAGCGACCACCCCGCCGCGTACCATTTCCGTATTGTTCGTGCCTTTGACCATCGCGACGCGGAACGCGTGACTCAAAGCTTCAATAAAGGAAATATCCTTCAACTCCGCCATGATCCCCCAGCTGCCGCTGATATCCGTTCCGTTAAACGTGCTGGAACGGTTATACATCCCGCCGTCATATCCGAAAGAGGTCAACGCCACGTCAGTATCGATGACGGGCATACGTTCGGAACCGTCAAGCGCGTTCGCGTCATCACCGGAAGCGTACCAGAACGTAAGGCCGGGTGTGACAAAATCCGTTTTGCATTCAGCTGCCAGGGCGGCGTACCAGCCCGCGCGCTTCAGATCTTGATTGCCCGTTTTCCCCATATCCACCTTTCCGTAAACACCATCTACGGCGACCCTGAGCGGGCTGAACAACGTCATTTCAGCGGAAAGGCCGCCCCACCATGCGTTGCCGTGATTGTCTTTGGAGTCGGCGACAACCTTCCCGGTGCCAACGGGAAGCAATCCGCTGGCGACTCCGGTCTTGTTGTTCGCACCGGCACCGAAACGGGTGTCTTTACCGATCGCGCTGTACATTCCGAAGGGGTTCATCCTGATGCCATCGAACTGCACCGGAACCGCCAGCCCGATGACGTCCATCGCATCGTGGCTGTTGTATGTATACAGCAACGTGTTGTCCTTGTCATATACGGAAACAGTACGTTCATCGTTATTGTACGCACGAACCCAAAAAAGCGTGGCCCCCACGTTTTCAGTGAAATTTCCGGAAAGCGAGATCCCGGCACCGTCGGTCATGAATGCCGCGTACGGTACCGCAAATGTCGCGATGTCGAAGGGCTGAAGGCCCATACGGACTTTTGCGTCCGTCTCCGGGATATTCCAGTCGACATAACTATAGCGCACCTTGACGACCTTACCGTCCGTTCCGAGGGCGGCATCATTTGTTCCCCAGTTTTGATGGCCCACTTCAAAAAAGACGACGCCCTTGAGCGAATCGGAAGCCACGATATCGATCTGCGTGCGCAACCGTGTGGAAGCCTTGAATCTATCGACAGAAGCATTCGCTGATTTGAGGGGGTTGCGATCAGCCCAGGAAAAACCGTTTTGCCATTGTCCCTTAATATTCACGTCAGCCGCCCGCGCCCCGCTCGTCATACTTAAAAGAAGGCCCGCCGCAAGGAACAACATCATTGCACGTTTCATCATCACCTCTCTAGCGTCAAAGGTTATACGGTGGGCTCTCCCCCCAAGCACAGTGCGGAGGAATTCATGGCGGAGCCTTATACTGTTGCGACGCAAGCGTCAGGGTTAAAGGGGATAACGGATTGAAGGAGCCGTTGTGCATATCCGCTGGATGCCCTTGCCAGGTGCTCCTTCTCCAAGGATTCCGCGATGGTCCCCTCATGAAGAAACATAATATGATCACATAAGTAGGTGACGGCCTGAACATCATGGGCAATGAACAGGTAGGTCATGTCCCCCTTCAGCTCCAACAGCAGTTCCAGCACTTGCGCCTGTACGGACACGTCAAGCGAGCTCACGGCCTCGTCGAATACGATGAAACGGGGCTTGGTCGCTATGGCTCGCGCGATGCACACCCGCTGGAGCTGCCCCCCGCTCAACTCGTGGGGATAACGGTTCCGCAGCGCCTTCGGGAGCCCGACCCGCTTAAGCAGTTCCGGGATTGCGCATGACGCGTCCAGCCGCAAGATATCCAACGGCTCTCTGATGAGTTCCTCCACCGTGAATCTCGGGTTGGCGGAGGATGTATAGTCCTGGAACACAACGCTCATTTGCCCAGGATGTTCCTTGCTCCATACCTGAACAGGGCGGCCTTCCAAGAATACCTGCCCACTGTCCGGCTGTTCCAAGCCAAGGATCAGCCTTCCGAGCGTGCTTTTCCCCCCGCCGCTTTCGCCGATGAGCCCTACGGAAGAGCCTTCGGACAGTGTGAGGTTCACGTCTCTGAGGATCGGCTGCCGTTTTTTCCTCCAAAAGCCTCCCGATACCGGATAGCTTTTGGAGACATTGCGGACCTCAAGCAACGGCGTTTCCCGATGTGCTACCGACATCGCATCACCCTCTCGAAGGCTTTGGACAACGTGGCTCTCGTGTCCACGAGATAACGCGTATAGGGATGCCGTGGAGCGGAGAAAAGCTCCGCTCCGCCGTATTCGACGCCGACGCCGTCCTTCATGACCAAGACTTCCTGCGCGAGCTGGCGGACGACGCCAAGATCATGGGAAACCAAAATCAGGCTGCTCCCGAACCGTTCCCGGATCCAATGGAATTGTGCCACAACCTCCCGCTGGTTCATGGAGTCCAGCGCCGTTGTGGGCTCATCGGCAATGATGATATCGGGGCGTTGAAGCAACGCCACCGCGATCATACACCGCTGCAACATGCCTCCGGAAAGCTGGTACGGATATTTCTTGAGCACATCCAACGGATTGTGGATGTGCATCATCTCCAGAGCCTCAACGATGCGTCCCCTGCTCTCCTTTTCCGAAAAAGCCGATGTCGTCGCCCGGAGTGTTTCAAGAAGCTGCGCCCCCATGGAGTAAAGAGGATCGAACGCCGTCATCGGTTGCTGGACTATCATGGCGATTCGCTTGCCGCGGATGCCGCGCACGGTTTCCCGACCTGCCTGCAAGAGGTCGATGCCGCCGAAACGGACACTGCCGGAAACCCGCAAGGAAGGAGGCGCCAGTCCCAACAGCGCCAGGCACGTCAGCGATTTGCCGCTGCCGCTTTCCCCAACGACGCCAAGGCATGTTCCCGGTTCAAGGCAAAAATGCACATCCCGTACGATCAGCGCCCCAGTAAGGGAGTCTCGGACAGTCAAATCCCGCACTTCAAGTAAGCTCATGAACGTTCCCTGCCCGCGTGTTTGGGATCAAAGGCGTCACGCAGGCTGTCGCCTAAAAAATTGAATGCCGCCACAACCAACAGAATGGCCATGCCCGCCGGGATCATCTGCAACGGATACAGGGTCATGACCTCCTTCGCCTCATTGAGCATCATGCCCCACTCCGGGGTGGGGGGCTGCACGCCCAACCCGAGGAAAGACAATGCTGAAATCATCAGGATCACGCTTCCCGTATCCAGCGTCGTCAGGACAAAGAGTTCGCCGGCTGTGCCGGGCAACAGATGCCGCATCATGATCCTGATGGATGATCCGCCGGCGACCTTGGCAAACCGGATATAGTCCTTGTCCGAATACTGCCGGACGATGGAACGGACCATACGCGCATACCACGGCCACTTGGCCACCACGTTGGCGATGACCACGTTTTCCAGGCCCGGGCCCGTCATGCCCACAATGGCGAGAATCATGACCTCGCTGGGGAAGGACATCATGACGTCGCATATGCGCATAAGCACGTCGTCGATACGGTTGCGGAAAAAACCGGAAACAAGGCCGACGCACGCCCCCAACGCGGAAGTTATGGCCATAGTGAGCAAGGACAGAAACACCGTCGCGCGTATGCCGTAGACAAGACGCGAAAGGACGTCGCGCCCAAGCTGATCCGTCCCAAAGGGATGATGCCAGCTCCACGGCGCGAACTTGTCCCCGACGTCGATAAGCGTCGGATCGGACAAGGGAAGTATGGGAGCGAGGAGGCCCAATACAAGAACACCCCCCAGGAACCCCATGCAGACCAGCGCCAGCCTGTCTCTTTGCAGACGAATCCACGGGGACATGCTAGAATTCCTTCCTCAACCGGGGATCGACGGCAGCGCTCAGGATATCCACCAATACGTTACCGACTACAAAAAGAACCGCCATGATCAGCACATAGGCCTGGATGACGGGAAAATCACGGTTGAAGATCGCCGCCACGCAAAGCCTTCCGATGCCGGGCCATGCGAAAATGCTTTCCACGACAAAGGTTCCGGCTATAAGCTTGGGCAGCGACATACCCAGTGCGGTCAGCGAAGCCTGAAGCGAATTCTTAAACATATGGCGGGTGATCGAGCGCTCGGGCAAACCGCGTACCCGTGCGTAGAGAATGTAGTTTTCCTGCTTATTCTGAATCATGTTGGCGCGGATAAGCCGCGTATAGGTGGCGATATATGCAAGGGACAACGTGACCGCAGGTAAAAGGACGGAGCTGGGACCGTCCATCCCGCTCGTCGGAACGAGATCAAGTTTGACGGCAAACAGCCACATGAGGAGAAGCCCGGCCCAGAAACTGGGCATGGCCGTACCAAGAAAGACACCGCCACGGATGAGCCGGTCGAGAAAGGTTCCTTCATACAACGCACAGACGATCCCGGCGGAGAGACTGCACACAAGCGTCAGGCACAGAGCCGCTCCGGCAAGAACGAGGGTCGCGGGCAGCGCCTTTTGAATTTCACCAAGTACGGGTTTGTCGTCCACATAACGATTGCCGAAATCCCCATGCAAGGAGTTGTTCAGCCAAGCCACATAACGCGTCAAAAAAGGTTTATCCAGGCCGAGCTTTGCACGGGTTTCCGCGAGCACCTCTTCCGTGGGAGTGACTTCATTGACACGCACGGCCACTTCCGCCGGGTCGCTGGGGCTCAGATTGATCAGCACGAAAGACAGAAACGAAATCCCAATAAGGATGGGGATGAGGTTGAGCAGGCGACGAAAAAGATAACTCCCCATACGAAACTCCTTAAGCATCACAAGCGGCCCGGGAGACGCGTCTCCCGGGCCAGTCTGCTAGAACGACATCCTTTCAAAGGGGATTTCGTACTGGGAGGTACAGAACGTAACCCCCTTGAGAGCCGGGACATGCACGGCCTTGGTTCGCGAATAGCTCAGAGGCACGTACACGCCCTGTTCATGGATATACGCCAGCAATTCCTTGTACGTATTCTTACGGGTATCCTCATTCGGCTCGATCATGAGCGCGGTGATTGTCTTGTCCAGCCATTCCTTACGCTCCAACCCGACCTGCGCCTGATAATCCCCGTGGGCGGGAATGCGCCAAGAAGACAGATACGACTGCGGATCATACGGTGTACCCCACGACAGGGAGTATTGCAGGTCGAATTCGCCGGTGCGCTGCCGATCCAGAAACGCCTGCTTTTCCTCGCCCACGATCTTGAGTTCCACGCCGATCTTCTTGAGATCGTTCTGCATGTATTCGCTGATGGTCCGTTCCTGCGAATTGTTGGAATTATAGTAGATAGTGACGGCGCACTTCTTGCCGTCCTTGTAACGGTACCCGTCCTTGCCCATGCTCCAGCCAGCCTTCTCCATCAATTCATTGGCTTTCACAACGTCGTAGGAGCGTACCGGAAGATCAACGTCGCAATAAGGAACGGTCTTGGCCATCAACGTGTCGGCTATCGTTTCCGAACCGTTAAGTATACCGTCGGCAATGGCCTTCTTGTCTATGGCGTGCTGGAACGCCTTGCGCACGTTGATGTCCCTGGTAATCGGCTGATGCGCGTTCAGAAGAATGGCCCGGGAGGCGACGGGGTCGCTGATCTCCGTCTTGTACGTGCCTTCCTTTTGCAACGCGGCAAACGCGTCGAGATTCAGCATGTCACCGTCGGAACCGAAAATAAGATCGATTTCCCCCTTCTGGAGTGCGAGCAGAATAGTCTGATGGTCCGGCATAACCTTCCAGCGTACGCTCTCCAAAGCCGGCTTAGGCCCCCAATAGCGTTCATTTCGCGTGAACACGGCATACTGCTTGTCCTTGTGCTCGGTCAGAACCCACGGCCCCGTGCCGACATAACCGGACACGCCGTTCTTGGTTTCGCCATCAATGAAACATTTCGGAGAGATGAAACGGAAAGGCCGGGTCAGCCCCAGCTCTACCAGCGTAGGGTAGTAGGGATGCTTGAGCACCAGCTTGTAGGTATATTCGTCAACGGCCTCATTGCGGTCGATTTCGTTGACCATGTCCAGCCACGCGTGCCGGGGAAGGTTGCTCACTATGGCGTCCATATTCGCTTTGACGGCCTCGGCGTTGAAAGGCGTTCCATCCGTGAAGGCAACATCTTTCCGGAGATGGAAGGTGTATTCCTTCCCATCCGGGGAGATTTCCCATCTTTCCGCGAGCCAGGGTTTGACGCCCTCCTTCGTATTGACGACCAGCGGTTCGAACACCATGTTTTGCGCAGCCATCTCGCCGGAATACAGATGAGGGTTGATGTTTCGAATATCCTTTGTGCTCGCGTACGCCAGTTCCGTACGAGGCGCTTCGGCTTTGGAGGGCGGCTCCTCCTGCGAGCACCCCGCAAGCCCCAAGAGTGCGATAACCACGACAAACAGTTTTCCCATGAACATGATTCCTCTCCGTTTACAACGTGAGCTATAAAGCTTTTTTGCTTCACCTGTTCCGCAATGAATGGCACTTCGAGGGCCAATATTGTCCAGCCAAGAAACGCTGCGTTGCCTCTTGGTAGTATTTTTTTTTATTTCGTAACACTGCTGGGGAGTGTACGGCAATGATTACCAAAGATATGGGATAGGGAGTTGGGGCGGCTTCAACCAGTAAGTCCCACCCTACCGAAAATGAAACAAACCCCAAAGGGTAATGTGCCCTAACCCAACAATAGGATATGCCGCTCTTTTTCCGTATCAGTAATACAGCCCAGCAAATTGCAATCAGTATATTTTGATGAATGGCGCTCCCGGCCCAAATGAGATCCCAGCCAAAGGACCAAGGTCCCCAATCAATCCAAAAGAGAAAACGATACGTTATCTCACTGCTGTTCTTCTTTTTGGGCTGATACCATGAAGCGCTTGATAATGGATACGGGCTGTCCCGTGCCGTCTACGAAATGTTTTCGTTCCACGTCAACCGTCACATTGCGTGCCCCCAGTTTGAGGAGCGTTTCCACATCCCACTGCGGACGGTCGACTCTGCTCAAAGGCAGGTTCGCGGCAATGGCATGGATCGGGGCGGGATCGACCCCGAGCATGAAGTCCGGATTGTGGCCATCCGTATAGTCAGGCTGTTTCAACTCCTCCGCATAGGGTTCGCTGTAGAGGTGGCGGTAATGATTGCCGTCAAAATTGACGAGGCGCCCTCCCGGTCTGAGTACGCGCAGCCATTCCGCATAGGCTGATTCCGGGTGTTCGAGGTTCCACATCAGATTGCGGGACACGATCAGATCGAACGTTTCATCCGGAAACGGAAGGTCCTGCGCGTCGCCTTGCCGCACAACAATAGAGACGTCAGCTTCGGCGGCATTCCGAGAGGCGCGCTCCAGCATCCCTTCCGTATAGTCGAAGGCGACCACGGAATGCCCCAGCCGGGCCAGCAGGATGGAAAAGAATCCTGGCCCGCATCCTATGTCCAAAATGTCTAATTTGCCGGACGCAAGTACAAACGGACGCAGACGCTCCAGCCAGACTTTTTCCGCATGTTGAAGATCATACGCAGTCTTCAGGGAGTACCCTTCCGCCCGCGTATTCCAGTAACGCCGTATCGCTTCCAATTCCGTCATGGCCTTCTCACTGCTTGATGCCCCGTACGAGGAACATCGGGATATGGGTGTACCGAATCCGGTAGTAATCGTTCATGATGTCTGGGGGCAGAGCCGCCCTGACAAGCACGTCGCGGCAACCGAGCCGTTCCAGGCAGGCCTTGTCCCACCCGGGGCGCTGTTCACGGCTGAGCGGCAACTGCGGGATCAGCTCGTCCATGATCGGGTCTCCGTGTTCATCCTCCACGGCATACCCCATAGCACGCAGCGTTTGGGCATCTTCCGCATACAGCCGGGCAAGCTCCGGGTCGAACAGATGAGCGTGCCAGTTCGCATCGAAATTCAGGAGGACGCCACCGGGCCTGAGGACGCGCAGCCACTCCGCATACGCCCTGTCCGGGTGTTCCAGATTCCATGTAAGGTTGCGGCTCAAGACGACATCAAACGTATCATCCTCAAATGTCAGGTTTTGGGCATCCATCTGGGAAAAGTAGGCGCTTGCTTCCGGGGAATGGTTTTCGACGTTCTCCCGGGCACACTCGATCATGGCTTCGCTGTAGTCCACCCCCGTAATCTCATGTCCCCGGCGAGCCATCAGGATGGAGAAAAAGCCGGGCCCGCAACCCGCATCGAGGATACGCAGAGGGTGCTTCCACGGAAGCTGCTCCGCGATCAGTTCATCCCATACCTTGGCCTGAATAGTACCAAGTTCATCCGCATTGACGGCGGAATAGGCCGCTACCCTGCCCGACCAGTAGGCCCGGATCGTTTCCAGGCGGCACCTATTCACAACGGCCTCACGGGAATGACATTCAAAAAACCGGGGCGCGTCCGCTCGACGCTCGCCTCCACGTCGTAGACGTCGCCAAGCAAGTGCGGGTGCAGCACCCGTTCGGCCGTATCAAAGGCCTTGATCCGCCCCTCGTGAAGCATGAGCAAGCGGCTGCTGTATCGCGACGCCAACATGAGATCATGCACGACAAAAAGTGTAATCGCCCCGTTTTCCCGCGTGTATTTCCGGGCCAAATCCATGACGACGAGCTGGTGGCGCAGATCGAGCGCACTCGTGGGTTCGTCCAGCAGCAAGACCTTGGGCCGCGACACGAACGCCTGCGCCATGAACACAAGCTGCTTTTGCCCGCCGCTCAGGCTGCACACCGGCTTCCGGCTCAGACTGTCGAGCCCAAGTTCCGCCAGCGTGTCCGCCACTTTTTCGATTTGCTCGTCGGTCACTTTCCATCTGAGATCCTTGACCAGGCCGAGGAGAACCATTTCAAAGGCCGTCAAGCGGCTGGTAACGGATTCGAGCTGTGGAACATACGCAATGTCCCGATCCGAAAAAAGGTTGCCTTTATCGTCGTACAAGGCCACGTCACCGGAACGTTTGATCAGCCGCGCGATGGCCTTGATCAGTGTGGTCTTACCCACGCCGTTTCGGCCAACCACCGCCACCATTTCTCCGCCATGCAGCGTTGCGGATACATCATTGATGACGTAGTTTCCCGAAAAATGTACGGACAGGTTCTGAATAGATAAAGTCAGCATGTCACCTCCCGTTTTTCATGAGCAAAACGAACAAAAACGGAACGCCTACAATGGACGTGATAATGCCCACCGGGAGCATGGAGCCGCCAGAAAGCAGCTTTGAAACAATCGAGGACGCAAGCAGCATAAGGCCGCCAAGGATCGTCGCGCTGGGAAGCAGATACCGCTGATCCTCGCCTAACATGAGCTTCGCACAATGCGGAGCGACAAGCCCGACAAAGGCCACCGTACCGATAAAACCAACGGCACCGGCAATGAGAAATGAACAGATCAGAAAGACATGCAGACGTAACCTCTCCACATTGATCCCCAGGCTCCGGGCCCGCTCCTCACCCGTCGTCAATACGGTGAGACGCCAAGACCAGCCGGACAGGAGCGCCGCACCCATTACCAATAAACAACCACTTACGACGACGCTCATCCACGACGAACGTTGCAGGTTCCCGAAGGTCCACCCGGAAATGATCTGCGCGATCTCCGGGGAGGCACGGTATTGCAGGTACTGCTGCAACGCCTGAAAGAAGAAATTCATGATGATCCCCGAAAGGATCAGCGTACTCGTGGACATCCCCTTCAGGCGCCCCAAATAGAAAATGAGGAGGGAGACGGCAAGCGCGAATACGAGTGCGAGCAGTGCCGTCCCGATCCAGAGGTACCCCGCCACGGAAAGCCCCAACGTAATGGCTATGGCCGCTCCAAAACTGGCGCTTGCCGTAATGCCGAGAGTATAGGGGCTCGCCAGAGCGTTGTTGGTAATGGTCTGGATTTGCAGACCGGCAAGGCTGAGCGAGCCTCCCACAAAAACACAGGTCAGCGTCATGGGCAAGCGGATGGACCACAAGATGGCCGTATTCGCCGTATCACCGTCCGGCCCGCCAAGCAGGGCATCGACGACTTCACCGGGACCGATGCCGGAAGACCCCATGCCGAGATCGATGACGATGAGGCCTAGCGTCAGGATGGCGAGCACCATACCAGTCAACAGACGCCTTCCGTTCAGCTGCCTGTACATATGTGCATTGCCGGAAGGCATACCTTCACCCTTCATGCTAACGTGCACATTTGATCATAAAGGTTCCGTCGAACTTCAGTTCAGGGAGGTACTTGGCATAGAACGCGCGCATATCGCCCATCGGATCCACTTCTTGGAAGGTGTTGGAATAGAGGATCTTGGCGAGGTACAGTGTCAACGTATAGTCGATCATGTTCCGGAGGCTGCCGTGATCCACGGCATATATCTCTCCAGACTTGACCGCAGCGAGATTCTTCCAAGCCGGACGCTCGGCAAAGCCCTTCAGCCGCTTCTGCGCAGTGGCCTCGTCGATGGTCAGCCCCATGCTCATCTGGTCACCCTCGGCGTTGTTTCGCCAAATACCGCCGCCGATGACGATAAGCTGGGGATTGGATGCAAGTACGAATTCCGTATCCAGCGGCGCATAGGGCTGGGTGGCATTCTCAGCCAGATTGTCGGCTCCAAGGTTTTTCAGGATCGCGCCCCAGAGTACATCCTTATTATAGCTGTTCCCATACTCTCCAATGCCCTTGTTCCCCAATTCCATGTAAACCGTCTTGTGCTTGGCGGAATCAGGGAGCGCGGCAACCTTCCTATACACGTCTTCAAGCGCGGAGGCGTAGACATCGCATTGTTCCTTGGCCACAGCTTCCCTGTCGAGAAGCTGGCCGAGGATCATCGTACTCTTCGTGTGGTTCTCCACCTTCATGGCATGGTAATCAAGGACTACAACCTTGATGCCGGCCTTCTCAAATATGTCGATTTTCTGGTTGTTGTCCGCAAACTGAGAGCGCCCTACCAACAAAACATCAGGCCGAAGAGACAGTATTTTTTCAGAGTCGAGGATGTTGTCGTGATACCCGCCGATACTCGGGATAGCTTTCAGTTTAGGAAATGTTTCAGTATAGACGACATACTCGCCGTACCGGGTTTCCTCCCAACCGTCGAACGTCATGCCTACAACCTTATCCAGACTCCCCGCTCCGCCGACCATCAAAAAATTGGCGATGTAGTTTGCGACGACGAACGTCTTGGGGAGTTTATCCAGCTGGACCTCGCGCCCAGCAATATCGGTAAAGGAAATCGCCGGAGCAGCCAAAATCGTTTTTCCGGTACCCCCCAAAAAAAGAACCGACAGCGCGCAAGCCATCACCACACGGGAGAGCCTTCCCCAAATGTGCATCATGAACCCCTCCTTGCTGGAATAAGTAACACGTTTATAAAAAAAGTATTATGTGTCAAGAGGGAATGGATTCAATTACACTATATTTATAAATATTCCCTTAAATGTAATGCGGTTCAAGCCTCCACGAGACGAACGGAGAGTTCTTGCGCAACCCCAGAAGGTCACAGTATGGGCAGCAATACCGCACTGTGCGAATGCTGTTTATCGACGTCATCCGTTCACCGCTCCTGATGAGCGGTTCCGTTTTCCATCGTACTCATGCAGGCTTGGGATTAGCCTTGAAAAGAACCGTTTTTGCTCAGTGCGTCATAACGCCGTATTCTTCAGGAAACAGAACCACAGAGGAACCCACCGATTGTATTGGTGGGTTCCTCTTTTTTATAAGGCACTATGAAAGCAGTATCCCAACAGGCGCATCAGGAGCTAGCCAAACCACACAGTGCCAAAGTGTAGCCATGCTTGATCAGGGACAAAAAACGGTGATGCGAAAGGGAACCGGGAATCACTGGCTCCGCACCCTAGGAAATCTGTACATCATCATATTCCAGCGAGCTCACTCTAACGAACAGGGATGAGTATCAACAGTATAACTTGAGAAAATCATTTACGAATAACTCGTGCTACGATTTTTTAAATCGTATGCTTTTCTGCATTGATGTGGAGAAAGCGAAACCTGTAACGATAGGAGAACGTAAATGACTACTCTTGGAACAAGATACCCTACATTGGCGTTTATTTCCGGAGGCGTGGGAGAAGCAGAGGATGGCATTCCCCCACAACCATTTGAGACGTTTTGCTACGACTCGGCGCTGATGCAGGCTAAAATCGAAAATTTCAATATCATTCCTTATACTTCCGTACTGCCGAAAGAACTGTACAACAACATTGTTCCTGTCGATTCCGTAGCTTCTTCCTTCAAACACGGTGCCGTGCTTGAGGTCATTATGGCCGCTAATGGGGCCAGATTGGAAGAACACCGCGCCATTGCCACCGGGCTGGGCATCTGCTGGGGAAAAAACAAACAGGGCGAACTCATCGGGGGATGGGCGGCGGAATATGTCGAATACTTCCCCACTTGGATCGACGACGATATCGCTAAGGCTCATGCCGAAATGTGGTTGAACAAGTCTCTCAAGCATGAGCTGAGCCTGCGCGGGGTGGAACAACACAGCGAGTTCCAGTTCTGGCATAATTACCTGAACCTCACCAAGCCTTATGGATATTGCCTGACCGTTATGGGGTTCCTCAACTTCGAGTTTGCTGATCCTGTGAAACGCTAGCTTTGTCATCCCATAGCCGATCCCGGACCGCCAGATCAGGGCGGCGGTCCGGGCAAAATGGAACAGATTGTCAGTGAACAGGAGCGGGGTATGGCGAATAATACCAAAAAATTAGGTGTGATCGCGCTTGCCAGTGTGGTGGTGAGTTCAATGGTGGGGGGTGGCATTTATAGCCTGCCCCAGAATATGGCAGCCCAGGCTTCGGTAGGGGCTGTGATCATCGCTTGGGTCGTGACGGGTATCGGAATGTTTTTCCTGGCGAATTCCTTTCGCATCCTTTCCGACATCCGACCGGATCTCAAAGCGGGGATCTACATGTATGGCCGAGAGGGGTTCGGTTCTTTCGTTGGGTTCCTCATCGCTTGGGGATACTGGTTGTGCCAGATTTTCGGCAACGTAGGCTACGCAGTCATCACCATGGATGCCCTCAACTATTTCTTCCCGCCCTATTTCGCCGGCGGCAATACCATATACGCCATCATCGGCGGATCCATCCTGATTTGGCTATTCAATTTTGTGGTACTGCGCGGGACACAGCAGGCTGCCGTGATCAATACCATAGGTACGATCGGCAAACTCATTCCGTTGTTCGTGTTTATCATTATTATGATTTTCGTTTTTCATATCGATAAGTTCGATTTCGACTTCTTCGGCAAGCTGGCGGTGGACAATGGACAGCATTTAGGTGGGCTCGGTGCTCAGATAAAGAGTACCATGCTGGTTACACTTTGGGCCTTTATCGGGATTGAAGGTGCTGTGGTCCTTTCAGATCGGGCCCAGAGCCAAGATGACGTAGGCAAGGCCACGATCATGGGTTTTGTTGGCTGCCTCATTGTATATGTCCTGTTGTCGGTATTGCCCTTTGGATTTATGACCCAACAGGAACTGGCCGCCGTGCCTACGCCTTCCACTGCCGGTGTACTGGAACGGGCCGTAGGGACATGGGGAAGCTGGATTATGAACATTGGGTTGATCATTGCGGTTCTGGCCAGCTGGCTTGCCTGGACATTGATCACAGCGGAAATGCCTTTTGCCGCGGCAAAAAACGGAACCTTTCCACGCCAGTTCTCTAGGGAAAACGCCAACGGTGCGCCTTCCGTGTCCTTGTGGGTGACAAGCGCGCTCATGCAGCTCGCGCTCCTGCTTGTCTATTTTTCCAACAATGCTTGGAATATGATGCTGAGCATCACGGCTGTCATGGTTTTGCCCGCCTATCTCATCTCCACGCTTTTCTTGTGGAAAACGTGCGAGGATGGCCAATATCCCCAGGGGGCCGCAACCGGACGCGCTTCGGCGCTGGCCTGCGGCTTTCTAGGGTCGGCCTATGGGCTTTGGCTCATTTACGCTGCTGGTCTGCACTATTTGCTTATGGCATCGGTGTTTATCGCCATAGGTATCCCTGTCTATATCTGGAGCCGGAAACAACATCCTGATCAGAACCCCATGTTCCTGAAATATGAAAAAGTACTTTTGGTGCTGCTCGTACTTGTAGCTTTGTTCTCGCTCTATCTTTTTATGCGGGGAATTGTAAAACTATAGCGAGTAGATATTAAGGAGTTAAAGTGCGGCTAACGTCTTCCCCAAGGACAGGACCTCCCTTTGGGTAAAAGTTTGTCCCACTTCATTCGAAGGAGCCCCCCCAACAGTGCAGTAAACACTGTTGGGGGGCTCTTTTTCGGTAGTGATGGACAGTACCTGCCGGACATTTGGCCATGCAGGGAGACAGCACGGGTTGCTCCGTATCCAAGCGGAACACATCAAGGCCGCAGGTTTTAAAACAGGTGCCGCAACCAGTGCATTTGGAAACATCAATAGAGTTGATCACCGCTTTCCTCCTTGTTTGCACAGGGTCACAACGGACTTGTTGTCATCGAGAGCCAGCGACATGCCGTAGCACTTGTGCATATCGTCACAATAAAGACACGAAGGGGGGCATGTTGAGTAGCAAACGCTGCCGATGGCAACATATGTTGAAATTGTATCAATGTCCGCTGAAACGGCGGTGTCTATGAATGGCAAGAGGCTGTGGAGTCCATGCTTGTCGGTGCGGGCACTGTACAGGTACGTTCCCCAGTTATGGAAAATGGCTATGGCATCATCAAAAAATTCTGTGAAGGGCTGGGGTACTTGGACGGTTCCAGAAGACTGTGGCCGAGTCTCAAGGGCGTCACACACGTCCCTTTCCCTTCTCTGAGTCACGAATTCTGACGAAAACCTAGCAGGATTGTTTTTCCGTCCTCTTATGGCATGTTAGCAAGGAAAGACTTTTTTCGGAGCATGCGGGTGTTGCAGGTGTCCATCCAGAAACAACTTGAAGCATTCGCGCTTCAGGTTTCTTTTGTGCTCGCTTCCCACGGCATCACGGTACTGTGGGGGGCGTCCGGTTCGGGTAAGACCACCTTACTGCAATGCCTTGCCGGGTTGCTTCGCCCTGATGCAGGGAGGATCGCCTGCCGTGAGGCAGTCTGGTTCGATGCGGAACGGGGCGTATGCCTCGCGCCCGAACGGAGGCGGCTCGGATATGTTTTTCAGGACGTCCGGCTGTTCCCGCATCTGTCCGTGCGCTCGAATATGCTGTTCGGGCGGCGGTTCCGGGGCCCGTCCGGGGTATCGTTCGAAGACGTGGTAGCGCTTTTGGGTCTGGGACGGCTGTTGCACCGCACGCCTTCCGATCTGTCCGGAGGCGAAAAACAGCGTGTCGCCGTGGGGCGCGCCCTGCTGGCCTGTCCCGAGCTGCTGCTCATGGACGAACCGTTGACGGGGCTGGATCGGGGCAAACGAGAAGAAATCATGGCCTACGTCAAGGCGATCCCGGAACGGTTCGGCGTACCCGTCCTGTATGTGACCCATTCGGACGCGGAGCGCCGTTTTCTGGCGGATCGCGTTCTGAACCTTGAAGACGGCAAACTGACGGAATACTGAACTCGCGGTGATTGCCGCACAGGGAGGAACTGCAATGAAACGATGGATTCTGGCGCTGGTCATGTTGGGCCTGAGCGTCGTACCGGCCTTGGCCGAGACAGCCGTGACCACGGGGATGGGCTACAAAAAAATGCTTTCCGAACTCTGCGCGCTGTACAAGCAGGAGTCCGGCAAACAGCTGACCGAGGTCTACAGCGGCACCATCGGGCAGTCGCTGGCCCAGTACAAGGCCGGAAGCGGGGTTTCCGTATTCGTTTCGGACAGGCAGACCCTGGAGGACTCGGACGTCTCTTTCGCTTCGTTTCAGCCTTTGGGCACCGCCGTGCTTGTGCTGGCGTGGAAAAAGGGCCTGAATGTGGAATCGCCGCAGGACCTCCAAAATCCGAAAATCCAGTCCATCGGCTATCCCGACAAGAAGGGCGCCATTTACGGAAAGGCCGCTGAGCGATTCCTGACCCAAAGCGGCCTGCGTGGACCTCTGAAGGACAAGCTGCGGATGTTTTCCACCGTGCCGCAGGTGTTTTCCTATCTGACCACGGGCGAACTGGACGCCGGGTTCGTCAATACGGCGGTCGTCAAGGCGCAGGGCAAGTCCATCGGAGGCTCTATAGACATCCAGTCCGGTTACGATCCCATCGAAATGGTCGCGGCGGTGGTCAAAGGCGCGGAGAAGGACCCCGAAGTCGAGGCGTTTCTGACGTTCCTCCAATCCGACAAGGCCCGATCCGTTTACGCCAAGCACGGGCTGCGTCCATAACCGGGAACCGACGTGCTCGGCGAACTGTTGCACGACGAGGAAGTACTGTTTTCGGTGTGGCTTACCTTGAAGGTTGCCGCCGTGTGTCTGGCCCTGCACCTCATCACGGCGGTTCCGCTGGCTCTCTGGGCGAGGTCGCCGAAAGCGCCGTTTCGCCGGACGCTCAATTTTGTTGTGACGCTGCCGCTGGTGTTTCCGCCCATCGCGCTCGGCTACCTGCTGCTCATGGCCTTGGGGCAGACCGGGCTTGGGGAGCCGCTCCAGCGGCTGTTCGGGGTCCGGCTGATTTTTTCTCAGGCGGCGGTCGTGCTGGCGGCCTACATCGCGGGGCTGCCTCTGGTCATCAAACCCGTCCAGGCGGCGCTCGGCAGTGAAACGGTACGCAAGCTCACGGAAGCGGCGCGCGTGACCGGTGCCGGTCCGATAACCGCCTTTTTTCTCGTGGTCATTCCACTGATCCGCACCAGCCTTGTCGTGGGGCTGTTGCTCGGCGTAACGCGCTCTTTCGGCGAAGTGGGCATTTCGCTCATGCTCGGAGGCAACATCGCGCAACGGACGAACACGTTGTCGCTTGAAGTGTTCAATGCCGTTTCGCGCGGCGACTTCGAGCGGGCCACGGCGCTGTGCGTCCTGCTCGCCTGCATCAGCCTGTGTCTGTATCTCGCCATAGATCAACTGCAACGGAGGAAGGCATGAGTTTTCACATCAGCCAGCGCTTCATCGACGAACTGCTGGAAGAAGACTGTCCGTACATGGATTTGACCGTGGAGGCATTGGGCATCGGGCGCGAACCGGGGCTTTTGACGTGCCATCCCAAAGCCGCCTGTGTCGTGGCGGGCGTGGAGGTCGCCGTGCGGCTTCTGGAGTCTTCGGGGTGCCGGGTTGCGTGCGAAGCCGCCAGCGGCGAGCGGCTGGAGGCGGGGCAGGTGTTTTTGCGCGCCGAAGGCTCGGCGGGGGCCATCCACCGGAGCCTCAAAATCGCGCAGAACGTCATGGAATATTCATCCGGCATCGCAACCCGCGCAGCGGGCATGTTGGAAAGCGCGCGCAAGGCCAATCCCCATGTGCAGCTGGCCGTTACCCGCAAGCATTTCCCTGGGACCAAACGGCTTTCGCTTGCGGCGGCGCAAGCTGGCGGAGCCATCGCGCATCGGCTCGGGCTTTCGGATTCCCTGCTGGTTTTTGATCAGCATCGTGTCTTCACGGGCGGGCTCGACGGATTCGCCGCCCGGGTGTCCGAGTACCGCAAGGCGTTTCCGGAACAGAAGCTGGGCGCGGAAGTCGCCACCCCGGAGGAAGCCCTCCTGCTGGCACGCGCGGGCATCGATTCCATCCAATGCGAACGTTTTACCTGTGCGGATCTTGAAGAAACGGTACGCGGGGTCAAGGCCGTCAACGCCGCCGTTCAGGTGCTCGCCGCCGGAGGCGTGACCGGTGAAAACGCGGCGGCAGTCGCCGCGACCGGGGTGGACGTGCTGGTGACGACATGGGCCTATTTCGGCAAGCCCGCTGACATCAAGATGGTCGTCAGCGCGTAACGCTTTCGGGGGCGGCATCCATACGGGCTGTAAGCGGAACCTTCGGACGAAGAGAGGCTATTCCACGGACTACACGGACGGTACCGAGACGGCACTGGATCCTCTGTCTGTATACGCTGTCTGCTTCGTGCAAAGCCATAAGTGTGTTTTATATCATCCGTATTTCATAAAGAAAGCACAGGACAACACCTCAAGGGATTCCTTTGGTGTTGTCCTTCTATTTTATCATGTTACAAACATAGTATTAGTGTACCCGACCTGATTCGGCTGTACGCTCCCAATGGCCCGATCATCAGGGCCTTTTCTGCGTGGGAATGGTTCCCCAGACCTCGGCTCACTCTAGGGCGTAGCGCGCTCAAGCATCGGGTTTAGCCAGCCAAAGCCGAAACGGAAGACGTGGAAAGAGCCCCTTTTTCGAAAATGCGTTTTTATGCTGCCATTAAAACGTGCGACTCGACCGCCATCAAAAAATAGAGCACATCTTGACACTGTTCAATTGATGTTGAATAATAGAACTATGAAAATCAAAACAGCCACCACGATCTTTGAAGTCCTAGCTTCGGAAGTACGGCTCTCCATTTTCCGGTTATTGGTCAAGTATGCCCCGGAAGGTTTGGTTGCCGGTGAGATTTCCCAGATGCTGGATATACCGAAGACGAATCTTTCCTTCCACCTGAAAAACATCATGTACAGCGGGCTCGTCAATATGGAACGTGAAGGCCGTAATACCCGCTATAGGGCCAACATTCCATTGATGCTGGAAACCATAGCCTACCTCGCGTCCGAATGTTGTTCCGGCAATTCTGCCCACTGCCAGCCGTACTTGGCGGAAGGCGGTATCGAACCGGAATTTTTATCGGTTTATTGCCAAAAACAAACGTATGACACGGAGATAACGACTATGGATACAGCGGATAAAACAAAAAGCAGCGAAGACGTGAAGGAAACCGTACGAGCCGGATACGCGGCCATTGCCACCGGCCAGCGTTCTTGTTGCTGCTCCAGCCAGCGCGGCAGCCAGGCCGATCCTGCCCGTTTGGCGGCAGCCGTAGGATATGATGCCGAGTCTCTAGCCAAGCTGCCGGATGGCGCGAATATGGGGCTTTCCTGCGGTAACCCCGTTGCCATCGCCGCGTTGCGGGAAGGACAGACCGTTGTGGACCTTGGCAGCGGAGGCGGCTTTGACGTGTTTCAGGCTGGCGAAAAGGTGAAGGCATCTGGCAGGGTTATCGGTGTGGACATGACGCCGGAGATGCTTGCCAAAGCTCGAAAAAATATTGTGCAGTACCGCCAGCGCACTGGCCTGGACAATGTGGAGTTTCGTCTTGGCGAAATCGAATGCCTTCCCGTACCTGACAACAGCGTTGACGTGGTGCTTTCCAACTGCGTGATCAACCTTTCCCCGGACAAACCGAAGGTTTGGCGGGAAATATACCGTGTATTGAAATCCGGGGGCAAGGTGTCCGTTTCCGACCTTGCGCTGCTGAAACCTCTTCCCGACAATGTCCGGGACATGGCCGCTGCTCTCGTCGGCTGCGTGGCCGGCGCGGTTCTGGTCGAAGAAACCAAGGCGCTGCTCGAAAAAGTGGGGTTCACATCCATAGTGCTGACGCCCAAGCCCGACTATGTGCGGAACATGCAGGACTGGAACGATCCTCTGTACAAACAAATAGCGGAAACGCTTCCGCAAGGAGAGGAAATGGCCGACTATGTGGTCAGCCTGTCCATCGAAGCCCGAAAATAACCAAAAAGATAAATTAACCGCTCAGCCCCTTGCGTTTCCGGCTCAAGGGGCTTTTTTGTGGGGAAATGTATGAATCCCGAATACACAAGTAAACTTCTTCCTCTACTTACACCCGTTTTGGGCACAAGTGAGGAAGAGAAACCATGTGTAGCTTTAATAGATCTTATTTTTATAACATCTGGTAGTAGTATTCATAAAAACTATATCAATACAATTGATAGTAATTATAAAAACTATTTCTATATTAAATAATTATATCGTATAAATACGATATTCATAATAGAATATTCTGTTGGCCAAAGCGTAGCGGATCGTTTATCTGTACGGCTACAGGCTGACAGAAAAATAAAGTTATACCACAGACATAAACAGTGTTCATACCTGTGGTATAACGACTGTCTGTAGCAGTAAAGTTTCTAACACTATTTATAGATACTCGATTTACCCTTCCTTTGTTTTGTAGCATAATAAATATAGCCAGATAATAACGCTCGCTCAGTCAAAAGAAAGCAACTTCTGATCCGCATCGTCCGCACAAAGTGCCGTTGCAGCCAGGATGCACAAGCGAATCTCACGGCTCAGATGTCGGAGAGAATATCTGAGACCAAGAGACGCCACCTATTTGTCACGTCAAGCCATGTCCCGATTCGGAGCAATCCGCCTGATGCCCAATCCTGTTCCGTTTTTTCAGTGAGCGGGCTTCGGATAAAAAGGGGACGTGCTTTTTCGCCGGATATCACACTGAAGCCGACAGTGTGAGAATCCATTCTGTGAAATGTAGAGGGGCTTTGGGGGGATATCAATATTATCTACTTGATATTTTTACTATAATACAAATCAACTCCGCATCTGCTGGAGCGGATCCCCTTCGGAATGGAACTCGCAGCCGTCAGCGCTTCCCGGGCCGAACGCTACCCTGCCCCACTATCGGGCACGGAACGTGCAAGCTCCGGTTTCCGCAGCTTTCACGATTTTGCCCTGTCCTCCCACACGGACGGAAATCTTTCCGTTCTCCCTACCCTCCATCCCATCCATGTATCCTTCAAGGCTTTTTTGCCGTCACAGCCTCTCTTTTCCCCGCGCGGACGGATTTATCCGCCCACAGCCAGCAAAGAAGGCCTTGCATGAAGGTTAAAGGTAAGATAATTTATTGGACAGACCATTGACCACCATCCATAAACAAGGCATACGAACGGCCCGCCTGCGGCATCAGGCGGATGCCCAACGCGCATCAGAGGCTGCCGGATCCCACAGGACCTGCCTCAACAACACGCGACGCCTCGGAATTTCATGGGATGGAATTCTGCCTTCCCACCTTTTCCGGCAGGGAACCCGTCGCCCTCCCCCAACACCAAGGAGAAGCCATGTATACGTTGGCACATTTGCATGTCATATGCCGGGATATGGAAAAAATGATCCGCTTCTGGCGCGAGGCGCTCGGTGCGGAATTCGTCGAATACCGTACTTTCGGGGACGATCCGGGTGCGATCATGCGCTTCGGAGGACTGGAAATCTATTTCAAGGAAATCCCGCAGGCCAAGGAGCTGCAATCCGGCCAGGTCGGCTACGAGCATGTGGGGGTGTATGTGCCGCATCTCGAGACCAGCGTGGAATCCTTGGTCAAGGGCTTTGGCTGTAAGCTGGCGTCCATGCCCGCCAATCAGAACCGCGTCGCCTTCGTCCGAGGCCCTGAAAACCTGATGCTCGAACTCATAGAAGCCTGATCCCGTTCACCCATGAGGCCGCCCCTGTGTTTCCATGTCGGGCGGCCTCATATCCGTTCCAGAGTCTCTCTTGTTGGAGAGCCGAGGGGCACCAAGAGGAAATGCATTGTAATTTTATACACATCAATAGCACCCTCGAATACCTGACGCGCGCCGTGGGCCGCATCCCGGACCCCGCCTCAACTGAAACAGCGCCAAGCTCAGTCCCAAGACAGGCCCCTGGACAGCCACAGCATGGGATGGTGTACAAGACATTAAGGAGCCCATCTCTCCCAAGGCACAAAAAAGCGGAACCTCTGAGGCTCCGCTTTTTGTATGGCGTTTCGCAGGCGTCGAGAAAACGGCTCAGCGCGTCGCGGGCGGCTGCCTGAGCCAGTCCTCCCACGCGTTGGCCAGTGCTTCCTTCTTGGAAAGCACCACCGCCATGATCGCCTTGCCCTTGTCGGCGTTGCCATACCCGAGCACGTCATAGCACTTGAGCCACGAAGTCCGCCCGAGGCGGGTCCACTCGGAGAGATCCTCCACCACGCCGAGCAGTTCCATGCCCTGCTCCTGCAAGGCCCTGTCGTCCGCGACAAGCATTTGGGAAACCTTCGTCCGCTCGTAGGCCATCGCTTCCCGGCCCGCGCGGATCAGTGCGTCGCGGGCCTGTTCCGGCAGGCCCTGAAGCCATTCCTCATTGACGATGATGTTGGCGCTGTGGACCGCATAGTTGATGCAGGTGGCGTACTTCTGGTGATCCGCGAACTTCATGGTCACCACGTTGTTGAAACAGCCCTCCTGCCCGTTGACGGTTCCCTTGGCGAGCATACCGTAGGTGTCCGCGAAGGACGCGGGATGCGGCTTGAAGCCAAGGGCGTTGAAGGCGGAGACCGCCAGCGCGTTCTGCGGTGTGCGCACGGCCAGCCCCCGGGCGTCGGCGAGATTGCGGACGGGATGGGCCGCGTCCGTGGTCAGCTGCCGATAGCCGATGTCCACGATGGCGAGGACGCGCGCCCCGCTCTCCTTGACCGCCCACGCGTTGTGCTGGTCCCACATCAGATCGACCAGCTTGCGGAATTCCTCCAGCGAGCCGAACAGGTACGGCATGTTCAGCCAGCCGCAGGACGGCGCGAACGGCATGAAGTTATTCGTCGCCAGCACGGACATCTGGATATCGCCGTGCTGGAGCGCGCGGACGGTCTTCTGTTCGTCCCCAAGCCGCATGTCGGGATACAGCTGAAATTCGAAGGCGCCGCCCGAATATTTCTGGGCCAGTTCGACCAGCTTCCCGTAGGTCACGTTGACGTAGTTCTGTTCGCTCGTGCCGACCGAGGAAGCCACCTTGACCGGAATGGCGGCCACGGCCAGCCCCGATACAAGGCCGGCCAGCGCCGCGCAGACAAGAAGGACCATCGCGCATCGTTTCATAACATACTCTCCCCAAGGGTTGTCCCGTCCAGCCGGACGGAGGGCCCGTTTCTCCAAGATCCGGGAACGCCCGCAGTGCCGGGGTGTCCCTTCCAAAGCTAGGGCCTATCGTTTCATGAGATGATGGGCGCTTTTGGCGTAGAACTCGATGCCCGAGGGATCGAAATGCTCAAACTTCTTCATGCACTCTTCAGCCAGTTCGGGATAGGGGCCGTCGATCACGATGTCCTTGTTGCCCCGCCGCAGGATTTCCAGCGGAGACAGCCCGAGATAAGGCAGATCCTTCACAGTGTAGTCCTGCTTGTCGTAGATGCTCGTGGCATGAACGATACGCCCGATATTCGTGTAGAAAATGGCGCAGGTACACATGCTGCACGGGCTGCCGGGCACGTAGATCGAGCACTGCCACAGGAATTCGGGATCGTATTTTTGGGCGGCCTCGCGGCACAGGTTCATTTCGCCGTGCGCAAGCGGGTCGTGCTCCGTGAGGCAGGTGTTCAGCCCTTCAAGAAGCAGCTCCCCCGAAGGCCCCGCCAGCACGCAGCCGTAAGGCTCGTTGCCGTAGGCCAGCGACTTGAACCCGGCCTGAATGCCCTTCCGGAGCAGTTCGATGTCCTTCTCGGGGGTTACCCATGCGAAACGCCCGTCGGTCACTTCGTTGCCGTGCACAGTCAGTCTTTTCTTTTCCATGACGAATCCTTTTCAAAGAGGGGAATCCCCCCGTTTACGCGCAATCCCGATTCCGGCGCGGGCCGCCGTCAGACCTTCCACTCCCCGTCCCGCTGATGCGGGCCGAGCCCGTCCCTGACCAGATGGCAAGCCACGAAATGGTTGTCCCCGATCTTCCTGAGTTCCGGCTCCTCATGGCGGCAGACGTCCTCGGCAAAGGGACAGCGGGTGTTGAACCGGCAGCCGGGCTTGAGATCGATGGGGCTCGGGGGATCGCCGAGCAGCTTCACGCGGCCGCCCTTGGGAGAACGCGACACCTGCGGGACGACCGACAGCAGCGAATAGGTGTAGGGATGGGCGGGGGACGTGAACAGGGACACCTTGTCCGCCACCTCCGCGAACCGGCCAAGGTACATGACCCCGATGTCGTCGCACATGTGCTGCACGACGCCGAGGTCATGCGAAATGAACAAATACGTGAGGTTGTTCTTTTCCTGGAGGTCCATAAACAGATTGAGTATCTGCGCCTGGATGGCCACGTCGAGCGCGCTGACGGGCTCGTCGCAGATGATCAGTTCGGGATAGCTCGCCAGCGCCCGGCCAATGCTGATGCGCTGGCGCTGCCCTCCGGAAAACTGGTGCGGGAACAGCGCCCGCTGCGCCTGATGCAGCCCGATCTGCTCGAAAACCTCCTTTTCCCGCTCCTCGCGTTCCTCGTGGCTGCCCAGGTCCATAAGATTCAGAGGGTCCTGCACGATCTTGCCCACGCGCATACGCGGGTTGAGCGAGGAGTACGGGTCCTGAAAGACGATCTGGTACTTGGGGCGCAGAGCCTTGAGCCGATCATCCGGGATGCCCACAAGCTCGTTGCCCTCCAGCCTGATGGAACCGCCCGAGACGCCCACCAGCCCCATGACAGCCTTGGCTATGGTTGTCTTCCCGGAACCGCTTTCGCCCACGATGCCGAACGTGGTGCCCTTGCGCACGCGGAACGACACGCCGTCCACAGCCTTCACGTAGGAACGTTCCCCGAACAGCGACTTTTTCGGGAGCGGAAAGTGAACCTTCAGGTCCCTGACCTCAAGGAGGCCCTCATTTTCAGTGCTCATGGCTCACCCTTTGGTAAACGGTGTTCTCTTCACGGGCCAACGTCAGCTGTAGAGCCAGCAGGCCACTTCATGTCCGGCGTCGATCGCCTTTGCGGGCGGGTTGTGCTCCATGCATTCCGGCTTCCCGCACGGACAGCGCTCGTAGAACGAACAGCGGTCCTTGCCGAGTTCGGCCATGCCGAGCACCATGCCGGGGATTTCGTGCAGGCGGTGCCGCCCGCTTGTGGGCGTCCGCTGGAGGTGCGGAATACAGCCCTTGAGCGCTTTCGTATACGGATGCTGCGGGTTGAACAGAATCTGCTCGACCGAGCCTTCCTCGACCTTGCGGCCCGCGTACAGCACGGCGACCTTGTCGGACACCTCCGCGACCACGCCCAGATCGTGGGTGATCATGATGATGGACGCGCCCACGCGGTCCTGCATCTCCCGCAGCAGGTCGAGGATCTGCGCCTGCACGGTCACGTCGAGGGCGGTGGTGGGCTCGTCCGCGATGAGGATGTCGGGATCGAGGCACAGGCTCATGGCGATCATCACGCGCTGGCGCATACCGCCCGACATCTGAAACGAATAGTCGTGCATCCGCTTCTCGGGGGAAGGGATCCCCACCGCCTTGAGCATGTCGATGCTCTTGTCCCACGCGTCCCGCCTTGTCATGTCCTCGTGCCGCAGCAGCGTCTCGACGAGCTGATTGCCCACGGTGAACACAGGGTTCAGCGAGTTCATGGGCTCCTGAAAGATCATGGCGATCCGCTTTCCCCGGATGTCGAGGATGGCATCTTTCTCCAGTGTGAGAAGGTCGGTCCCGCGGTACAGGATTTCGCCTCCGGCGATCCGGCCCGGCGGGATGGGCACGAGCCCCATGATCGAAAGGGCCATCATGCTCTTGCCGCACCCGGATTCCCCGATGATGCCCACGGTCTGCCGGGGATCGACTTTCAGGTTCACCTTGTCGAGGACCCTGACGATCCCCATCTTCGTCGAGAACTCCACCTGAAGGTCCCTGACTTCAAGCAACGTATCTTCCATGGTTCGCCTCGTTTCGAAATCGGTTTGCGGGCCGCGCTAGCGTCGCCGCAGGCGGGGGTTGAACGCATCGTTGATGCCGTCGCCGATCAGCCCGATGGCAAGTACCACAAGGAAAATGGCCAGGCCGGGAAACGTGACCGCCCACCAAGAATTCATGATGTAATCCTTGTTGGAGCCGATGATCATGCCCCATGTCATGATGTTGGGGTCGCCGAGGCCAAGGAAGCTCAAGCCAGACTCGAACAGGATGGCCGACGAAATGGTCAGGGTGGCCACGATGACCAGCGGCGGGATGGCGTTGGGCAGGATGACCCGGCACATGATAGTGGCGTTTCCCGCGCCCATCGTCCTCGCGGCGGCCACGTAGTCCATTTCCTTGATCCGCATGAATTCGGCGCGGGTGACGCGGGCGACCTGCGGCCAGCTCACAATGCCGATGGATACGGCCACGCTGGTCAGCGAGGGGCTGAACAGGGCCACCACAACCATCGCAAGCAGAAGGGGAGGCAACACCTGAAAGAATTCCGTGGCCCGCATGAGCAGTTCGTCCCAGATGCCCTGCCGGTATCCGGCCAGCGCCCCGATGGTAATGCCGATGCACAGCGTCACCAGCGTGGCGAAGCCGCCCACCGCCATGGTGGCCTTGCCCCCGGCGATGATGCCCGCGAAGATGTCGCGGCCCAAGTAATCGCTGCCGCAGATCAGGCCGTATTCACCGGGCGCGCTCATGGGCGGAGCGACCATCTCGAAGGGATCCACCGGGTAGACCAGCGGGCCCACGCAAGTGAGCAGCAGGACGGCCCCGAGCAGAACCAGCCCAAGCACGGCGGCCCGGTTTTGCAGGTACATCTTCCACGCTTCACGCAGGGGGGACTCTTCCTTGTATTCCCAAGCGGCGCTTTGTTCGGACATGGCTACCTCCTCCCCACTCTCATTTTGGGATCAAGAAACCGGTAGGCGAAGTCGGTCAGGACGTTGGCGATGATGACCACGAACACGGAGCAGAAGAGGATGCCGAGCAGCGTCGGATAGTCCTTGCGCAGGATGGACTCGTAGGCGAGCCGCCCCATGCCGGGCCAGTTGAATACCGTTTCCACGAGCACGGCCCCGGCGAACACCTGGCTGAATTGCATACCCGCCAGCGTCACCACCGGGATGAGCGCGTTCTTCAAGGCGTGCTTGTACACGACCGTCCGTTCCCTCAGGCCCTTGGCCCGTGCCGTGCGGATGTAGTCCGTGCCGAGGATGTCGATCATGGAGGCGCGCTCCATGCGGCTGTACTGGGCGATGTAGAGGATCGCCAGCGTCACCACCGGCAGGATGAGGTGATGGGCCACGTCGAGGACATAGGCGAACCCCGTGTAACCCGCGCCGATGGTCGTCATGCCCGACACGGGCAGGATGGGGATCCTCGATGCGAACAGGATGAGCAGCATCATGCCGGTCCAGAACGCGGGGGCGGAAAAGCCGATCAGGGCCACGATGGTCACCAGATGGCTGGTCCAGCTGTTCGGACGCCGCCCGGCCTGCACGCCGAGGCAGACGCCGATGAGGACTGCCGCGCACACGGCGGTGACCACGAGCAGCAGCGTCGCGGGCAGGCGATCCTGAATGAGTTCCATCACCGGAAGATTGAAGAAATAGGAGTAGCCGAGATCGCCGTGCAGCACCTTGCCGAAATAGGCGACGAACTGGTTGAACAGGCTCTGGTTCAGCCCGTACTGCTCACGGATGGAGGCAAGCAGTTCGGGGCTGGCACCGCCCATTTCGCCAGCGATGGTCACCGCCGGATCGCCGGGAGCCAGCCGGATGAGGAAGAAGTTCAGGCACAGTACCAGAACGAGCAGGACGGCCGCCCAGAACAATCGTTTTCCTACGACACGCAAGAACGTCATAAGAACTCTCCGCGTATGTTGCGAATGGGCCGGGGCCCCATTCCGAGAATTGACAGACAGGCACGTCCGGAACAGCCCCTGTCCGGGAGGACGCCGGGCCGCGCAAAGTTTCCCCGCCCGGCCCGGTCAAGCGCGGCTACTTCTTCAGGTAAACGTCCATATACGGAGCGAGGAAGCCCCAGATGGACGCGGGCACGTTGCCGACACGCTTGTTGTAGATGGTGTGGTAGGCGGTGGTGGTCATGAAATAGATCGGCACGTCGTTCATGACGATCTGCTGGAATTCCTTGTACAGCTTCGCGCGCTTCTCGTTGTCGACTTCGGAGGCCGCCTGTTCCATGATCGCGTCGACCTTGGGATTGCGGTACTGCTGGGTGTTGGAGAAAGGAACGCCCTTCACGATGTTGGCGGAGGAATACGTGCGGTGCACGCCGATGACGGGATCGCCCCAGTTGAACACGTTGTCGGTGGTGATGTCGAAGTTGTAGTTGGACACCCGTTCGGCCCACGTGCCGAAGTCGGGAGAAATGCGGATCTTGGCGTCGATGCCGACCTTGGCGAGCTGCGGCTTCAGGTATTCGGCCATCATCTTGGTGGTGGGGGAACCGGGGGCGTAGTCCACGGTCACGGTAAAGCGGGTGCCGTCGGCCTTGACCGGATACCCGGCCTCGTCGAGCAGCTTCTTGGCCTTTTCGAGGTTCACGTCATACATGTTCACGTCCTTCGTATAGAAGGGGCTGAACGGCGTGATCGGGGTGGCGGAAGGCGTCACAAGGCCCATCATGATGACCTTGGCGAAAAAATTGCGGTCGATGGCGTAGGCAGCTGCCTGACGGACCCGCACGTCGTCGAACGGCTTCTTGCCTGTGTTGAAGGCCACCCAGTCGAGGGAGCCGATACCGGCGTAACCCTTGTTGGTGACCACGAGGTTCTTGTCGCCGGAGAGACGCTTCACTTCGCGGAGGCTGTCAAAGAAGGGCATGGCGTCCACTTCGCCGCGCTCGACGGCCATGACGCGGTTGTTCATATCGGGAATGATCTTGATGATGACGCGGTCGACGTGCGGCTTGCCCTTAATGAAAAAGTCCTTGTTCTTCTCGAGCATGATGTAGTCGCCGGGCTTCCATTCCACGAACTTGAACGGCCCGCTGCCGATGGGAGCCTTGTTCGCGGGATTCTGGCGGATGTTGGGATCGGTGCCGTAGACGTGCTTGGGCATGATCGGGCACAGCACCGGGGACATGCACAACAGGATGGCGGGATGCGGCTTGGAAAGCCGGATGACTGCGGTGTACGGATCGGGCGTATCCACGCCGGATACGGGCGCGTACATGGCCTTGAAGGGATGGTTGGCCTTGATCGCCATGATGGAGAACGCCACGTCCTCGGAGGTGATCGGCGTGCCGTCATGGAACTTGGCCCCCTTGACCAGATGCAGGGTCAGGCTCAGGCCGTCGGGGGCCATCTCCCACTTTTCGGCAAGGTAGGGATGCGGATTCCACTGGTCGTCGTACTGGAGCGGGCTCGCAAAAAGCTGCGCGCCGGGGATGCCCGAGGAGATGCCGGAACTCAGGCCGGGGTTCAGCGAAACGGGGTTCTGCGCCCAGGTCACCGTGAACGTGCCCCCGTCGGGGATGGCTTCGGCCTTTGCGGGCACCGCCGTAAAGAGCATCGCCGCCGTCAGCGCGGCAGCGGAAAAGAGCTTCCAACCGTTCGTGAGACTTGCCATCGTTGTACTCCTTATGAGTTAGCGTTGCCTTGGCAACGGGTGGGACGCACTCAGGGCTTGCGGGGCTGGAAAAGGCCGTGCCCGAACGGGGCCAGTACATTGCCCTCGAGGGCTACCACCCTGCCCCGCACGACCGTGCAGACGGGGAGCCCGACGCCCTCAAGCCCTTCGAAGGCCGAGAACGGATTGAGATACCGCAGGGAATGAGCGGTGATCGTCCAAGCCCTGCCCGGATCGATCAGGACGGCGTCCGCGTCGAGCCCGACGCCGAGCGCGCCCTTGCGGCCGTCGAGGCCGAACACCCTCGCGGCGGAGGAGGCGAACCGGGCCAGCAGGCTCGGGCTGCACCCGCGCCGGGTCACGGCCTGATCGAACATGACCTGCACGAGGCTCTGGAGACCGCTGAGGCCGCCCCACGCGCCCATGACGCCGTGTACCGCCTCGTCCTTTTCGTCGGGACGCGACGGCGAATGATCCGAGCCGATACAGGACAGGGTGCCGTCCAGCACGTATTCCCAGAGCCCGTCTCGGGCCTCGGCGGTCCGCAGGGGCGGCGCACACTTGAAGACCGTACCGCATGACAAGAGGTTTTCTTCTGTAAAAACGAGGTAATGGGGGCAGGTTTCGCCAGTGACGGACAAACCATCGGCCTGTGCCCGGCGGACGAGTTCGGCCACGCGGGGATGGCTGACGTGGCAGATGTGCACGCGGGCACCGGTTTCACGGGCCAGTTCGATGACGTTCGCCGTGGCGATGACTTCCGCGACCACGGGGCGGCTGTCCAGAAAGGCACGTCGGGTCCCGCCCCCGGCCTTCGCCTTCGCTTCACCGGCGCAGATAAGCGCGTGATCCTCACAGTGGAACCCGGCGAGGCCGCCGAAAGCCTTGATCCGGAACAACGCCTCACGCGCCAGCCCCATGTCCACACTGGAATACCCGAGGGACACGGGCGCAATGAAGGCCTTGAAACCCACGGCCCCGGCCGCCTCCATGCCCGCCAGTTCGGCGGCGTTGTCGGTCACGAGCCCGCCCCAGAGCGCATAGTCCACGAGGCTGCGGCCCTCGAACACGGCCAGCTTGTTCGCGAAGGCATCCGCGGAGGTCAGGGGTGGCGTGTTTTGGAGAGGCATGTCGATGAGGGTCGTCACCCCGCCCACCGCCGCCGCTTCCGAGGCGTGCGGCAGGTCTTCGCGCCAAGTGAAGCCGGGATCGTTGATATGGGCGTGACAGTCCAGCATACCGGGCAGCACATACAATCCGGCGGCATCCAGCTCCTCGCGCGCCGGCAGCGTTCCGTCATCGGAGATCGCCGCGATTTTCCCGTTCCTGACGTACAGATGCCCGCCGAAAACCCTATCGGCGGTGACCAACATTCCGTTCCTGATCGCTAAATCGAACATGCGGGCTCCGAGAGGCGGCGGCAGGCGCCGGAGAGATGTGCAGAGGGATCGTACGCCTACATAGTAAGATGGTTAAGCTGTCTGACCAGCTTAAATAAAACAAAAAATTACAGCAAGTTATTTATCTATTTTGGTTTATCATAACGTATTAGCCCTATCTCCGCAACCCCTTGCCGTTTTTTCTCCTCATAAAACCTTCCGGAGCGTTCCCGAGACGCGCAAGGCGCGGCAGACATCCGTCCTCTCGAAAGATTGGGCACCGATCAGGGGACGATATGCGTCCCCTTGCCTTCCACGACCGCGGCGCGGACGTTTTCCGGCGAGGTGATGATGGCCTCCTTGCCGGTTGCCCTGACGAAATCCACCGCCGCCAGGACCTTGGGAAGCATACTGCCCGGAGCGAAGTACCCGGCTTCCACGCAGGCCATCGCCTCTGCCACGGTCATCCGGGAAATATTTTCCTGCTCGGGCGTTCCGAAATGGATGGCGACGTTGGACACCGCCGTGGAAATGACGAACAAGTCGCTCTTGATGCGTTTGGCGAGCAGGCAGGAGGTCAAATCCTTATCCACCACGGCATCGACGCCCTCATAGCCCCCTTCCGTACGGAACACCGGGATACCGCCGCCACCGCCCGCGATGAGGTGCAGGCCCGAGGCAAGGAGCGTTTTCAACCCGGCCTCCTCGACGATCTCCAAAGGGCGTGGAGAGGGTACGTAACGCCGGAAGCCGCGCCCGGCGTCTTCCCTGAGCACCCACGAGGGATTTTCGCGGCGGAGGAACTCGGCCCGCTCGGGCGGGTAGAATTCGCCCACGGGCTTCGTGGGATTCCGGAAACCGGGATCGTCCTTGTCCACGACCACCTGCGTCAGCACGGCGATGGAATCCTCGCACAGGCCGCGCCGGAGGAACTCGTTCTTCAGCGTCTGCTGAATCTGGTACCCAATGCCGCCCTGCGTGTCCGCCACGCAAGTCACCAGCGGCAGGCCGTGCAGCCCGGACGTGGCGTGCGCGACTTCGCTCCGCCACAGCAGGAAGCCCACCTGCGGGCCATTTCCATAGGTGACAACCACCTGATATCCCAACTCCACGAGGCTCACGATATGCTTTCCGGTGACGCACAGGGCCCTGTACTGATCCTGTACGGTCTGGGCGTCCTTACTGAGGATGAGCGAATTTCCCCCGATGGCGATAACTGCGACCTTGCGTGTCGGCATGTCTGCTTCTCCCGATGGCGGGTCCCGGGATACGGCCCCACCGGCTGATGGATAAAAAGGATCCGGACGAGATGGCGACCGGCCCGGAAGCGGGCCTCACGGAAACGTGCCGGGGAGGGAGGCCGCCGGAAACGGCCCCGCATCTCCCGTACAAGGCTAGTTCACGCCGCAAATGGACGCGAGCAGAGCCATGCGCAGTGGGATGCTGAACCCGATCTGCTTGAAATACAGTTCGAATTCGCTCTTATCGAGGCTCTGTTCGAACTCGAAGTCGTTGCGCGGCAGGGAATGCATGATACCGACCACGCGCCCGGTCTTCTTCTTGATGTATTCGAGATCGTTGAGGTACAGATAATGGTTGGCGACCTTCCGCATGAAGTCCTCGCGGTTGGGATCTTCCTTCTTCAGGGAGCTGCCGGGCAGGTACAGCAGATCGGCCCTGGCCATGAGCTCGACATTTTCGTCGTGCGTCAGATCGAAATGTTCCTCAAAGCTCGCGCCCATGCTCTTCAGCTTGTCGATCAGGACCTGCGGGGTCCGCAGCCCGCTTGAGCCGGTGTAGATGATGTGCGCACCCATACGGGCCGCGCCGAGGGCGAAGGATTGCCCGGAACGTGCGCGGGACAGGTCAGGCGTGGAAATGATGATGCGCATGTCCTCAAAGGGCTTCTTCAGGGCGCGCAGGGCGGTGTACATGTCCAGCAGGCCCTGCGTGGGATGGGTCACGTGCCCGTAGCCGCCGGAAATGATCGGGCAAGCGTCCGAACCGAGGCGTTCCAGCGTGGACAGGACCTGTTCGCTGTCCCCGTGGCGCAGCACCAGCACGTCGGCGTACTGGGAAATGACCCTGATGCCGTCGTACAGGGATTCATTCTTCGCCATCGCGGAATGGCCCATCGGATCAGTCTCGGTGATCACGCGCCCCCCGAGGCGGTGCATGGCTACCTCGTGGCTGCACCGGGTACGCGTGCTCGGCTGGAAAAACAGTGTATACAGGAGCTTGTTGGCAAGCAGCGGAATCTGGTTCTTGGAGTACGGCTCCAGCAGTTCGGCGGCCTTGAAGAGATGCCCGAGCTCCTCCTTGCTGTAGTCGTCGAGGAAGGTCAGGTTTTTGCCCTTCATGTTGGCGGCTTCAAGTTCGTCACGAAGGTCCAGCGGCTTGAGGCTTGCGGAAATGGTCATGATAACGCTCCATTGTATGACGGCGGTGTTGTGGGGAAAGCGGCCCGCCGCCGGAAACGCGGCGGGCCTCCGGCATCAAATCTCCGCGTCGCGGTGGCAATCCTTAGAGTAGATGTAGGAAAGGCGGGTGAGGCCCACACCGTAGCAGCACTGCTTGCAGTACGCGCCCATCCAGATGAAGTCTTCAGCTTTGACCGGAACCCAGTCGTCGTTCAACAGGTACAGGCCCTCCCCTTCATACAGGTACGCGCCGTGCTCCTGCACGTGCGTTTCCACGAAGGGATGGCAGCCGCCGGGCGCGAAGGACAGGATGTGCATGTTCATGTCGAAGCGTTCGTCCACGGGCAGCAGATCGCGCACGAACACGTTTTCCATGTTGTCGTAGATGCGTTCTTCGATGTCGTTGGTGTTGCCGAACACGGCGTAGGGTTGCATCGCGGGATCGGGATGCGGGATGTAGCGCTGCTTGTAGAGCAGGAAGCGCAGGGGCTTGTCCGTCTCGTTACGGAAGGAGATGCCCACCCCGGCGGGCGCATAGGCATAGCCGCCCTGCGGCATGACTTCGGTGCGTCCGCCTACAGTGACGGTCAGCGAGCCTTCACCGTCAAGCACGTAGATAAAGGTTTCGATCTGGCCGGACGCGCCGTAGGGCACGGTGGTCCCGCCGCCGGGCAGGGCCGTGCCGATGTGCTGGACGAAGCCCGCACCCATTTTAGGGGTGCACAGGATGGTCATCCGGCAGCCTTCGATGCCGGGGATCACGTTGAACACACGGCCTTCCGGCGGGATGATCGCGTACATGCCCGGCTTCACTACGGCTCTGGAACTCAACAGATCGCTCGGATACCCCATACTCTTCTCCTTCCGCGGGCGGCCCGCTCGCCGCGTCCCGCCCGGTTGCGCCGCCCGCGCCTTCGCGGGGGCCTGTTCCCTTTCGCACGCGCCGCGGCATCGGCGTATGCAGTTGGTTTCCGGATGTCCCATCCACTGTTTCCTGCCTTCCGGGGCAAGGCATACCCTCCGGAAGGCCGCCTTTGACGTTTCATTGGACAGGTGGTCTTACCAAAAACAGCAATAGCCCCCTGTACAAAATCTGTCAATCTTCTTTTGATATTTTTTCCGTTACCCGTTCACAAAAACATATATTTCAATACGTTTTATAAAATATGCTCTATTTGCTTCTTCCCGGTAAAACTGGACTCTTCCCGCCTGTTCCGATAGGATGAAAGACAGCATCCCGCTCCGCCACCCACCAAGGCGGGCCGGAACAGCGTTTTTCCCGACGGCCAAAAACCGTTGGCCCCGTCATCAACCTTTTGGACTCAAAAAAGAGTGGGATATGTTCGATAAAGTCGTCAAAAGCACCGTTCCGGGGCAGGTCATTGAACAGATCAAGGAACTGCTGGTCAAGGGAGAACTCAAACGCGGGGATCGCCTCCCGCCCGAACGCCAGCTTGCGGATATGCTCGGCGTGAGCCGCCCTTCCCTCCGCGAAGCCCTTCGTGCGCTGGAATACGCCGGTATGCTGGAAACCCGTGTGGGCGAAGGCATCTTCGTGGCCGACGGGGACAGCATTATGATGAACAATCTCCTGATGCTGCACCTCATCAAACAGTACGCCCTCGAAGAGATGATCGAGGTCCGCAAGGTCCTTGAGACGTCCAACGTGCGTTTTGCTGTGCTCCGGGCACGCGACGAGGATCTCGCCGCGCTCAAGGAAATTCTCGAACAGTCACGCGGCCAGATCGCTAACAAGGCGGCCTTCATCAAATCCGACTACGCGTTTCACCAGGCCATCGCCGTGGCGTCCGGGAACAGCATCCTTGCCACCATGCTCCAGACCATGCGGACAATGATGAGCGACTTCAACTCGCAGCTCCTCACGTCGCAGGAAGGCCGCCAGCAGGTCTACGCACACCACAAAAAAATCGTCGAGGCCATCCTTAACCGCGACGAGAAAGCGGCTCAGGACGCCATGTTCCTGCACCTCGAAAACGTCGTCCAGAGCATGAAGAAGGCCTCACCCAGCAAAAGCAAATAACCCGAATGGGGCTCGTTCCCCCGCTCCGGCAACGATGCCGCCATGCACAATTTGCCATGACGAACTCGGACACGACGCCCCGGCTTACATGCGCCCGCGGCCTCATTTCCGAGTATCGTCATGCCCGCATTATAATACTGTAATATCCGTTCATTTTTTTGTGAAACGGATACTGAAACAGCCATCTCCTCCGTATGCTTACCCCCACAGATCCGCAAGGAGGCGGGCCGTCCGCTCCAACATGCCCTGCGTATGCAAGGCGGTGAGCCCAAACCGGAGCAAACCGTCGCCGTAGGGAACCGTAGGATAGCGGGCCGCCAGTGCCAGCACGCCCCTTTCCGCCAACTGTTCCCCAAGATGGGTCGTCCTTGCTTCCCCGCCTGTAGGTACCGCAACGATATGAGCGGTGCCGCGTGTAGGAATCCCAAGCTCGCACAGGCGGGTGCGAAAAAACACGGCATTATCCCGAAGCCGGGCACGTTCAGCGTCAAGCAGCGGCAAGCGTTCCAACAGCTTCAAAACAGCCGCAGCATGGGCCGGAGGCATGGCTGTGGAATGCATGACAGCCGAGGAAAGGCTTTCGAAAAAGGCGGCAAACCCCTTGGGGAGCAGCAGGAACGAACCGAACAGCCCAAGCGATTTGCCGAATGTTCCCAAGACGATGTCCGCCGTACCCGGCACCCCGGCGCACAGCCCGCGCCCTCCGGGGCCGAGCGCGCCCACCGCATGGGCCTCATCCACCATCAGGAAAAAACCATACTTGCTGCGGAGTTCAGCCATACGGGACACATCGAGTTCCGTACCGTCCATACTGAACAAGGACTCCGTCATCACCAGCGGCTGTACCGTGGCGGGAGGGGCGGAAACGAGCCGCCGTTCCAAATGCCCATAATCCGCATGGGCATATGTCCGCACATCGGCTTTCCCCAATACGAGCCCTCGGGCGATGCTGGCATGTACCCGGCGATCCACAAAGACGGGCTGTCCAGCATGGATCAACGCCATAGAGCAAGCGAGGTTGCCCTGATAGCCGCTCGGCAGGAACAGGCATTCGTCAAACCCGAAATACGCCGCAACCGCCTGCTCCGCTTCTTCGGTGATCCGGCTCCGTCCGCCGGCCAGACGTGACGCCGAAGCCGACGGCGGGAACGCCGCGAAACACTCCCCGACCTCAGCGCGCCATTCCGGAGATGAGGCCAACCCCAGCCCGTCGTTGAGCGTAAAATTCAGGAAGGCCCGGCCCCCCATGTGCACGACAGGCCCTTCGCCCGCCATGTCCAGCAAAGGCGGCCGCCGTTCAAGCCCTCGGGCCCGGCCTTCCTTCAGCCTTTCATCGAGACATTCGCGGAGGGTGCGTTTTGCGTCAGCCATTGAAAAAGCCGCCTGTATCGAGGTTCCAACATATCCCTTCTAAAGGTATCGTCATAAGAAGCCAGCCCGATGCCGAGGGAAACCGACCATGCCGGAACAGCCTCTTTCCCACATTCCATTCCGAAAAGGCCTTTATCCGTTTTCGCCGCACTCCCCGTTTCCGACAAAGGGAGAGAGCACGCCGGACAAACGTCCACCCGATACGTTGCCGCCCGTAAGGACCGCCCCAGCAAAACCGCACGGAATACCATCAAGCCATCGAGCGCATCTGTGGGGAACCGGCATTCATCCACCGACAACAGGAAAGCATGGCACGAGAATCCCGCAAGGAACCGCTGATGCAGGGCGGCGGCCTGTGCCGCGGCCTCCAGCCCTTGCCACATGGGAGCTGATCCGAAACGGCGCCACGCGGTGAGGTGATCCGGTTCTGCCGCGCTCACCCCGTCCAGCAGGACAAAAGGCCGGGGTGCGTCTCCGGGAAGGGCATCAGTCATCGCCGCACCGTACTACCAAGGCCGCGTTTTGCCCGCCGAATCCAAAATTTTCCAATACCCCCACCGGGCCGGGAAACGGACGCGTTGCAACGGCAAAGTCCAACAGCCCGGAACAAGGTGCGCGCAGGTTCCGGATGGGCGGCAACCGCCCGGATCGCCATGCGGCGAGCATCAAGGCCAGCTCCATCCCCCCGCAGGCGGCGGAGCCATGCCCGATCCATGACTTGAGGGCGGTTACGGCGGGGCGCGCCTCCGCCTGCGCAAAAACCCTCTCCAGCAATACGGCCTCACTACGGTCATTAAGGGGAGTCCCCGTACCGTGTGCGGAAACCCAATCAACGGCATGGGGCTCAAGGCCCGCATCGGCAAGCGCCCCCCGTACCGCCTGCTCCGCAAAGCGGGCCGATTCGTCAGGCGCGGTGAGCGCACCTCCGTCCAGAGAAGCCCCAAACCCGAGGAGCTCCGCAAACACCGCCGCCCCGCGCGCCCGCGCCGACTCCAAGGATTCAAGCACGAATGCGGCTCCACCCTCGCCGGGAACAAAACCGTCACGGGCCTCGTCAAAGGGTCGGGACGCTTCCGATGGCACGGGGTTCCGGCTGAGCGCGTGGGCTTTGGCATACCCGAGCATCCCGCCGCGGGAAAGGCGGGAATCCCCGCCTGAGCAAAGGACGGTTTCCGAAAGGCCGTACCGCACGCGCCGGAAGCCCTCCCCTATGGCCTGCAGCGCGGACGCGCACGCCGTCCCGAGCACGAGGCCCTCTCCGTGGATATCGAGAAAACGCGCCAACGCGGTGTTTCCGGTATTAGGCAGCCAACGCAAGAGCCATAGGGCGTCGAGCGCCTCAGAATCCGCTGGAGGAAGCCCGTTTTCCCGATCGAAATCCAGCATGGGGCCGGATGCCCCTATCAGGCAGGTCTGTGGAGGCATGTGCGGATCGAATCCCGCCGAAGCCGCCGCCCGGAGGCCGGACAAGACGGCAAACGCCGCACCCCGGTTCAGATAGCGGCGGTGCCGCCATGCCGAAAAACGGGAATACGCCGCATCATCTCCCAAATCGGAAACGGGGCAGGCAGAATACCCCGGCAAGGCTTCGCTTGGGGCGAACGCCGGGCATCCGCCGGCAAACGCCCGCGCGATGCCGCCCTGCTCCCATCCGAGGCTGGTACAGCAGCCTATGCCGGTGATGACGACCCTATTCATATATCCTGCGAAGGCAGCGCCGCGCGGATGTACGCCGCAATGTCATCAAGGCAGAGCTGCGGGACGGCATCCGGGTTGGACAAGCCAAGGGCGAGCGCCTTTACGCGCTCCGGGGAAAGGTAGGGATATTCACGGCGGATAACCGCTTCCGGTTCTCCGCCATGCGCCACGTGGTAACGCAGGGAACGCAGAAACACCACGTCGTCATCAATCAGAATGTGGAATGTCTGGCCCAGCCGCGCGCCGATCTCCAACAGGTCGATGGATTCACAAGGCAAATCCGTCATGAGCCGGGTTTCGCCGGAAAGCGCCCGGGGGTCGCATTCAAAAATATCGGCAACAATGCCGCACACCTTATCCGTTATTTCCGAGTAATCCATTCTATCCTCAAAATGTGGTTTTCGTCGCCGAAAGCCCGCCGTCCAGCGTCACTACAGTGCCATTGACCGAGGATGCCGAAGCTGAAAGCAAAAACAACACTGTTTCAACGGCCTCATCCATGCGGACCAGCCGTCCGATAGGCATCCGTTTTTCTACGGCCTCCCTCCTGCGCTCCAAAAATACCGCGCCCCGCCCGGCATCCAGCCAGCTCAGGCGCAAGGAACAGGCGGTGATTCCCCTTCCGGACAGCTCCACGGCAAGGCTCCGGTACAGAGCCTCGCCAGCCAGCTTGGCGGCCGCATAATACCCCTGTCCTTCAGCCGGGCACTCGGCGGCGCTGGATGAAACGAACACGCAACGCCCGAACCGGCGGGCCAGCATGGAGCGTCCCACCGCGCGGACGAGGCGGGCACGCAAACCGATGTCCACGGCGGCCCATTCCATAATCGCTTCCGGCGCGGCTCCGGCAATCAGGCTTTCGAAGCGCGAATGCATCAGGTCGACCAGATGGGCGGGCGGTTCACCGAGCAGCCCCCGGCATCGTTCCGGCAGGCTTTCCGGTTCATCAAGGGGAAGGCAGGAAAGCCCCGCTTCCCCGCAACGTGCGAGCCCTTCGGACGAACGGCAAACGGAAAGGGTTTTCGCGCCTTCCTCCCGAAGAGCACGGGCCAACGCCATACCGAGCTGGCTGCTTCCCCCCGTAATGATGACCGGCCCTTTGAAAAGCAACTTCATGCCTCCCCCCGCGCAGGATCCGCCGCAACAAGGAGCGTGCCTTCGGCCATCCGCCGCTCGCCGGACAGCAAGACGCACCGGATCGCCGCAGCATCGGGTTGAGGAGTAAACGCGTAATCATACGCCCCCGGCTCAATGAAATGCCGAAAACGGAACCGCTTCACGCCCAGAACACGCCAGCCGGGGAAGAGAGCTTCCGCCCCGGCCCGCATGGCCTCAATGACGAGCGTCCCCGGAACCCTTGGGGCACCGGGGAAATGTTCATCAAACAGAGGGTGTTCCCCAGAAAACCGCCATGTGCCCCGCACCTCGCGGTTCCCGGAACCATCCACCCGTCCGCCGGGAATAGCCTTTTCATTTTCCATGCTTTTCGTGTACCCATACCAATCTGAAAAAGCAATCCGTCCCCCGCATACCCCAGAAATCCGGGATACGTATTCCATCCGGCCCCGTTTGCCCCATGCCGCTAAAGCTTGGGCAAGCGGCTCAAGCCCTCCATGAACTTCCATTCTCCTGAAAGTGCGAACCGGAAACATCCGGTTCGCACTTTTATTTGCTCATACAGCATCTGCCCATGTCAGGCAGGCATCGCCGCAGGCTTGATTACATCAAGAGCCGCGGCAGGAACATGACGAAGTCCGGGCAAGCCGCGACAACGATGATGAGCAGCCACATCGCCAGGAGATAGGGGAACGCCCTCAACGCCACTTCCTCAAGCTTCACATCCGTAATCTTCATGTTAATAAACAGGTTCGCACCAAAGGGAGGCGTCAGGAACCCGGTTTCGCAGCATACCACAAACAGGATGCCAAGCTGGATCGGATGGATGCCGAGGGCGTTCGTGATGGGCAGGAACACCGGCGCGA
>ERZ832522.460-NODE-460-length-60435-cov-19.716496_pt1 | contig 60435 bp, 60 predicted proteins | sample MGYA00519951_ERZ832522 | MGnify/ENA primary metagenome ERZ832522 (study PRJEB31850, sample SAMEA3708728) | human gut metagenome | biome: human gut; feature: human-associated habitat; material: faeces | place: China | collected 2014 ... | reverse complement strand
TCGGTCCTGTATCCGCCGAAAAAGCCATCGATGAGATCATGGGGCATATCGGGATACTTGGTGAGCATCCTTATGCCGGACCGCTTCACCCAGATCCGGTGCTGGCCAAACAGGAATACCGCAAATTGGTGCTGACAAAAACCTATATTGCAGTTTACCGGGTTATTGGCGATACGGTCTATATCTATCGTGTTGTGAACGGAAAAACGGATTACCCAAGCTTATTCAAGTGATTTTCTGCAAGAGGGCTGTTCCTTTATAGGAGCAGCCCCTCTTTTCTACATCTGACAATCGCTCCGTGCTTTTCTCCGTTTTGCCAGTAATCTTTCTCTCGACTTTCGCTCGATTTTTCGGTATTGTGAGCTTAAAGAAATCGGCCACAATACTGCAAAGGAGGAACGGAGTTATGAGCAGAAAGAAAAATATCCTGATGGCCTCAGCGTGCATCGTCTTGGGCATGGCCCTGGCGGGCCCTGCGGCGCACGCGGCGGAGGAAGTCCTGACGGCGGTCCGCAGCACCCACCAGTTCTATCTGGATGGGGAGCAGATCCAGTTGGAGGCATACCTCATCAACGGCAATAACTATGTGAAACTGGCAGATGTGGGCGAGGCCCTGGACTTCAACGTCTATTGGGACGACGCGGTGCGGATTGAGAGCGGCGCACCCTACACCGGCCGCGCCTCGGAACAGGCGTCCGACCTGGAGCAGACGCGCCAGGACATCGCCGCGCTGGTCAATCAGGTGCGGCGTGAACACGGGCTCCCGGAGCTGGCTGTTGACCAGCGGCTGATGACTGCTGCCCAGGAGCTCTCTGGGAGGAAATACACCTGGCACCACAATCAGGAGGAGTGCGAGGCAGTGGCAAGAGCCGGATACCCCTATGGATTCCGCTCTAACCTCACGGTCTTCACCGGAGCCGCCGCCTCAGATATTGCTCAACAGGCGGTGGAGAACTGGGTGAACTCCCCCGGACACCTGCAGGCGATGCTCACGCCCAATGCGGACAGCCTCGGCGTGGGCGTCACTGTGGAACAGGGGGTCACCTATTGCTGCCTGTTCCTGGGTGACCCCACCACCTACAACCCCTACGGATAACCGCAAATCCAGCGGTACGGCCCCTCCTAAACAGGAGGGGCCGCTCTCTTTTTGCCTAAAATCCAGAAGAAACGGAGGTGAAGTCCATGAATTAAGCCGCTCCTATCCGGAGCAAGGACCGCTCTCCCGCAGCAGATGGGGGAGAAACCGACAAGACTTTGAATATCGGAACTGGAACAGGCCGTAGGGATACAGCACCCACGGCCTGTTTGCGTTCTGCCGGAATGCCCTGTCCCTTCGGCCCTTCCTTTTCCGAGGAAAGGAAAAGAACATGAAGAAACAGACGCATTCTCTGCCTGCCCGGATCCTCTCCATGCTGTTGGCGCTGGTGTGTATCCTGGGTCTGCTCCCCGGAGCGGCCCTGGCCGCCAGCCCGGACTCCATTGTCATGGAGGACTGCACCCATAACGGTGTCCACTATGAGTCGGCAGCCCTCGACACCTGCTGGCTCCACCAGATGAAATTTGACTACAACGGCGATACTGTCACAGGCTTTTGCGCCGACCACGGGGGCGGCATGGGCTGGTCGCTGGAGGGACACGAGTGGAATAACCCACAGCCCATCAGCGATCCTACCGTCAAAACCATGATGGCGTATTATTACGCCCACAGCCGCGGCATTTTTACAGACCAGGCTCATGCCCTGGGTGTGGATGAGGTCTGGGGCAGTGACTATACCTGGACCATGAACGCCTGGGTGCAGGCTATCATCTGGCGCCATGAGCAGAAGACGCTTGCCGCTGATCCCGTGGCTGCCTGCGCAGAGGAGCTGATGTATGTCTACAACAATCTGGAGCACACCAGCTACACCAGCATTGACGATGTCGTAGACGGGACCTCTCTCCGGGACCGCGCCCAGTATATTCTCGACTTAGGCGCTCAGGGCGTCTGGGGCGACTGCGAAGTTTTTGAATATACCTACGCCGGCCCCGGCTCCACACAGCATCCGGCCTATGACGTCCAGGGGATCATCATCGGTAATCTCACCGTCACCCATGAGCAGTATGAGCTGACCGTGAAAAAGGTGGACGCCACCAACCCCAACAAGGGTCTGCCCGGAGCGCGGTTCATCGTGCGCTCGGAAAACGGGACCTACGAGAAGGAGGTCGTGACCGGGAGCGATGGGACCTACACCCTGTCCGGTCTGGACGCCTCCACATATTCCGTTGTTGAACTGGAAGCTCCGGAGGGCTATGAGATCGACAACGCGGGGCCGCAGTATGTGGCTTTGCCCAATGGCGGCAGCAATACCGTGACCGTCACCTTCCTGGACAGCCCGGAGATCACCAGCGAAGGCAGCATCCGTAAGGTGGATGCGGATGATCCTACCAAGGGTTTGGCCGGAGCAGTCATCAAGATTGAAGGCATCGACAACAGCTTTGTGGGCACTTATACCACCGGGGCGGGGGGCTATCTGGAGGATGTGCCCTGGGACGCCCTGCCCATCGGTAGCTTTACCGCGACGGAGGTCACGCCCCCGGAGGGGTACTCCCTCAGCCCGGACCCGGATAAGGTCAAGCAGGAGTTTTACTGGGACGGAAAGAATGATGTGGCCTTGGTGTTTGAGAACGACGCCAGGGTAAAGGTCAAACTGGTCAAGTACGACGACAGCGGCGATCCCCTCCCCGGTGCAGTATTCAACATCGTCAGGGACGGCCAGATCATCGGCACCGAGGCCACCCAAGCGGACGGCTCCATCACTGTCCCTAATGTGACCGAGGGGATGTACGCCTTTATGGAGGTTTCGGCCCCTGCGCCTTTCGCCTGCCTGACTGATCCGGTCATTGTCCATGTGGATCAGGCCACTGTGGATGGAGGCGGCACCATCACCGTGGAGGCGGCAGACAAGAAGCTGCCCAGCCTTTCCATTCTCAAGCGGGATGAGCAGACCAAAGAGGTCATTCCCGGTACGGTATTTGAAGTCAAGGGCATCCATTCCGGTTACCATACCGATGTGACCACCGGAGAGGATGGCAGGGCCACCCTCTCTCATATCCCTGTGGACAGCTATGAGTTGACGGAGAAATCCGTTCCCGACCCTTATGTGGTGGGGGATGAACCCATCCAGACCGTCTACCTCGGCCCCGGCGAGGAACGGGAACTGATTTTTGATAACCTGAAACAGCCTCTTTTGACCATCGCTAAGGTGGACGCCGCCGACTCCACCACCCCCATCCCCGGCACCACCTTTACTATTGAAGGTATTGACAGCGACTATCGAAACGATGTGACCACCGGCGAGGACGGTACGGTGTCCCTGCGGGTGGCCCCCGGCAGTTATAAGGTGATCGAACAGTCCGTTCCGGCCCCCTACTATTTGCCGGACAAGGACGCGGACCGGGAGCAGACGGTCAGCCTGAACGCCGGGGATGAAAAGCGGCTGGTATTTGAGAACCACAAGGCTCCGGAACTGACTATCTATAAGGAGGACAGCGTAGCTGGCGCTCCCGTGGAGGGGGCGCGTTTTCATGTGACCTATACCAGCAACGGCGAGGCATCGGACGCGCCCGCCACCATCGACTACGGAGAAATTCTGACAGACGCCAACGGCGAAATCAAGCTCCATGAGCAGGGAAAGCGGCTCTATCCGGGTGAGTTTACCATTACAGAAGTGGAACCGGCTCCCGGCTTCCAAATGAAAGAGCCGACCACGCAGACCATCATCCTCCATGGAGGCGAGAGCAAGACCGTCACATTCCAGAACGAACCGCTCAACGCGATTGTGGTGGAGAAGTACGACAGCGTGACCCACGAGGCCCTACCCGGCTGTACCTTCCAACTGAAGTATCTGGGTGGGGTCAGCGGCACGGGCGGCACCACCATCGGTCAGAAAGTGACTGGGAAAAACGGCACCGCCATTTGGACCGGGCTGAAAAGCGGGGCCTATATCGTGGAGGAAGTAGACCCTGCGGACGGGTATTCCATTATCAACGCATCTGAAACGGTATATTTGGCGGACAGCGGGGAGCAGAGCGTTGTCACCGTCCGTTTTGACAACGCGCCGGACGGCATCCTGCTGATCCGCAAGGTCTGCGCCACCAACCCCAGCGTGACCCTGCCCAACGCCGAGTTCAAGGTCATGTATGCCGATGGGACCCTGATTGGGGACAGCAACGGCGTCTACCGCACCGACGAGAACGGCGAGATCCGCATCCCCGGTCTGAAACCCGGCAAGAGCGTGGTGGTGACGGAAACTCGCGCCCCGGACGGTTTCATCCTGGACACCCAGAGCCAGACCGTCCAGATCAAGGAGGGCCGCACCGTTTCCCTCACCTTTAAGAATCAGCCAAAGGGCGCTCTCATTATCCAGAAGCGGGACAGCGCCACCGGCCAGCCCCTTCCCGGCGCGGAGTTCCGGGTAACGACAGCGGCGGGCTGTGAGGTAGGGCTGGACGGCGTGATCGGGGACAGCACCCTTACGCAGAACGGTATCTTTACCACCGATGCCCAGGGTGAGATCAAGATCACCAACCTCGCCCCCGGCGCGTATGTGCTGACGGAGATCAAGGCCCCCACTGGGTACGTCATGGACAGCCCCAGCACCAATGTGGTCATCGGGCAGGGCGGCGATACGCAGACCGTCATTGTAGAAAACTCCAAGGCGGGAACCCTGGTTATTGATAAGCGGGACTCTCTGAGCGGCAAGCCGCTGGCGGGGGTGACGTTCCGCGTCACCACTTCCACAGGTGAGTTTGTACCGGCTGAAAACGGCCAGATCAGCAGCAACGGCCTTTATATCACCGACAAGGACGGTAAAATCGTTATCAACGGCGTGGTGGGAACCCTGGTGGTCACGGAAACCAAGACCATCCCCGGCTATACCATCGACGAGGCCACCCGGACCCAGACCGTAGTTGTGACCCCCAACGACACACAGACCCTCCATTTTACCAATACCCCCAGCACCACCCTGGTCATTGAGAAGTATATTGAGGGCACCACTACTCCGCTGAAAGGCGTCACATTCCTTGTCACCGACAGCTCCGGCGCGGTAGTGGGCAGCAGCAACGGCGAGTTCATCACCGATGAACATGGCCGCATTATCATCAATGACCTGACCCCTGGCACCACTGTCACCGCACGGGAGGTCAAGACGGCGGAAGGCTATGTCCTGGACACCACACCCAAGTCTATCCAGATCAAAGCCGGCGAGGTACAGACCCTCCGCTTCTACAACACACCGAGCGGCGGCCTCACCATCATCAAAAAGGACGAGGAAACCGGAGAGCGCATCAAGGGCGTGGAGTTTGAAGTCCGCAAGCTGGACGGCGAGATCATCGGCACCTACACCACGGACCGCAACGGTGTTATCAACCTGCCCGAAGCGGAAAAGGGCTGGTATCAGGTGGTGGAGCTGAAAGCCGCCGAGGGCTACCGGCTGGATGATACGCCCCACCAGATCGAGGTGAAGGACGGACAGACCGCCACTTTGGAGATCACCAACCGGCAGACTGGCAGCGCCGTCATCCACAAGGTGGACAGCGTGACCGGCAAGGGCATTTACGGCGTGACGTTCCTGCTCTCTGATGCCAAGGGCCACCCCATTGGTCAGTACACCAGCGACAACGAGGGCTATGTGTATATCGACCGGGAACTGGAGGATGGCCGGTACACTCTCCGGGAGATCGAGTGCGCGGAGGGCTATATTTTGGACACCCAGCCCAAGACCTTCTACGTCCGGTATGGCGGCTGCACCACCATCACCTGGGAGAATACCGCCGTCACCGGCCAAATCCAGGTGACTAAGACCAGCGCCGATTATAACTCCATGAACGGCTGGCCTGCCGGCACCCCCATCCCCGGCACCATATTTGAAGTCTACCATGCCCGCACCGGGAACCTTGTGGACACCATCTGCACCGATAAAAACGGTGTGGCCGTATCTAAGCCCTTGCCTTTGGGCCGGTACAAAATCGTGGAGTCCCAGGCGGCGGACTTCTATGCTTTGGACAAAACGCCCATTGAGGTGGAGATCGAGCATGAGGGCCAGATCGTCAAGGCGGCCATGACCAACAAGAGCCTCTATACCAATGTAGCCATCCAGAAAACCGGCTATGCCGAGGTCATGTCCGGCCAGAATATCCGCTACACCTTCTCCGGCATCGCCAACAACTCCACGACTTCTCTCACATCGTTCTACTGGCGCGATACCCTGCCCGTGGAGGCGGTGCGGCTGGCGAAGATCACCACCGGCACCTACAATGCTGCTGGAAACTATAAGATCGTCTACAAGACCAATCTCAGCGGGAGCGAGTACCGTGTGCTGGCGGACAGCCTGAACACGCAGCAGAACTATGTGCTGGACGCCTCGCCTGTGGCCCTGCGGCTGGGGTCCAACGAGTATGTCACAGAGGTGATGTTCGTGTTTGGCGTCGTGCCCTCCAACTTCCGGCAGGTGGAAACCCCTCAAATTGACTGCACCGTTGTATCATGGGCCAAGGGCGGCAGTCAGTTCGTCAATCAGGCGGATGTGGGCGGCGTTTATGACGGCCAGTGGATCATGGCTACCAGCCGCTGGGTGACGAAGGTCTACGCTCCCTCCAAACCCCTGCCCCGGACGGGGTACTAAGCGTATCCCCTGTGGCCCGCACAGCGGGCCGCTTACATACCCATTCGCACATTTGAAACCATTTGCCTTTTCCTGTACGATGAGGTCAGAGAGAAGGGAGTTGTTTCAAATGTTCAAACGGGAGAAGAAAGTGTATCTGGAATTGACTGATACGGAGCGCCGCCTTATGCGGATGTACCTGATGGACTGGCGGAACAAGCTGACAGCCCAGGGCCGGGATGTCGGACCAGTGAACGATCTGCTGGTAAAACTGATGAGCTGAAAATAAAGGGTTCCTCCATACATACACCGCTCTTTGTCCGCCGGACATAGGGCGGTGTAAATATTTGGACAGGAGGAACCAAAAATGATGTATTTGTTTTTATCGACCAACAAGGTACGCCCTGCCCTGGGGAGGGGGCTGGAGCATGGGCGGAAATGCGGGTGAAAGCTATCATGCTGTTTCCCTCTCAGGAGGTAAAGACAGCACAGCCATGCTTCTGCTGATGATCGAACGGGATATGCCCATTGATGTGGTGCTGACCGCTGATACCGGTATGGAGTTCCCGGAGATGTATGAGCATATTCAAAAACTGGACGATCTGCTCTGCCGGGAACGCGGTATTCATATCACGATCCTGCGGCACCCCAAAGGCTTTGAATGGCTCATGTTTGAGGAGCCAAAGGTAAAGCAGTCCAGCATTGAGAACCGGCAGAAGTTGGGCGTACCTCTCTATGGGAACGGCTGGCCTGGTCCCCTCGTGCGCTGGTGTACGGGCCAGTTAAAGACACACCTTATTCGGAAAGAGGTAAACCGCCTGAAAAAAGAGCGGAACGCTCTGCATTATGTGGGTATCGCAGCAGATGAGCCAAAGCGAGTCAAGGAGGAAAAATATCCCTTGGTAGATTGGGAAATCACCGAGGCTGAAGCATTGCAGATATGCTATGACCGGGGCTTTGATTGGGGCGGTCTGTATCGGATATACAACCGCTGTTCCTGCTGGTGCTGCCCCCTCCAACGAATTGGCGAACTGAAAAAACTGCGTGCCCATCACCCTGAATTATGGACACGGCTCCGGGAGATGGACGAGCGGGCTATCGCGCAGTTTGGGCATACCCCCCTGGGGCAATTCACAAAAAATTGGACAGTAGAACAGTTAGAGCGGAGATTTGCCAACGAGGACAGGCAAGTCTCCGTTTCTATTAGAGAGGAGCGATGATTATGGGTAAGGAAAAAGATATGGATAAGGAATTGTCTGGGATGCTGCGGGGTGTTCCACCGCAAAACATCTTGATTTCATTTGACGATAAACCAGCCAAGTCCCTGGCGGATCATGTGAAGGAACAGCAGGAACAGGCCCGCCAGAAAAAATGCAGGCCGCGTGATGACCGGGAGAGGTGATGGAAATTGCGGGAGAAGAAAAGAATGATCGAAAACTTTGAGGTCATCCACTCGCTCCAGATCGGGGCGCGGGAGGTGGTGGTGGGCGTTAGCCCGAATCAGGAATTTATGTGCTGCTTCTGCACCCAGGATGATATTGCTGAGTATTATTCTGAGGCTATGAGCAGCACCGACTACCTGGAGATCATGGAACTTTACGCGGACAGGCTGAAAGGACAGATAGCGGCAGCTCAGGCCCAGCGCAGGACTCTCCACATCCCGCTGGATATGCTGGGTCGTGAACACTGTTTTCCGCTTCTGGACGTCGATGACATCACCGGCAAGGTGGTGGCGGTCAAGCCGACTTCCCTGCGTTATGAGTATCAAAGGGCGGACTGCCAGTTGATCTTGGTAACAGGCGGCAGCGGGGCACGGAGCAATTCTCGGGGCACTTCGGTCTACGGCGTCAATGTATTCACAGGCCGCAGGGCTGGTCGGTGGGAGCGCGGTGATATTTTGGGCGAGGTCAGGCCAGAGTGTCTGCCGCAGTGGGCAAAAGATCATCTGCGGACCATTGAGCGGAAGCAAACACTGGAGAAAAAGCGTGGTAGCAGATGAAATGGCTACGGGAGGATAAACGGTGGTTTTTTCACGCATGGGAGAGGAGTGTACGACAGATGGAATTGACTTTGCGCGCCGCTGCCCCAGGGGAGCGGCTTTATATCGCCAGGCAAAGCACACAGATCGAGGGCCAGACCGGGAGTGTTGGGCACCTTAGAGCAGATATGGGCGAGGACGGCAAGGGGTTCTTTCCCAAATGGACCAGCCACCGGGAAAACCTGGACACCGAGGAATTTCAGCAGGAGTTGGAGTGTGTCATGGAGGCCCTGGTGGGCGACGAGCAGTACGGCGGGTTTCTGAATAGCCGTGACGCTATGCGGGACTTCTGCCGGGAATACCCGGAGAGCGCGCTTGACCACGGCCTTTTTTCATTCGGCTTTCGAGCGGACACGGCGCAGTATGCCTACCTGATCCAGCTGCACCCCTACAAGGTGGAGGGAAACCTGTTTATCTACTGCTACCGCCGCGATTGGCTGGAGCGGCACATGGAACAGGCTGAAAAGGGCATCCGGTTCATCGATCCGCACTACAAGGAGCTGTTCCGCATCCCGGACGGTGGGCAGATCCGTATTCTCCGGGAGGGCTGCGCACATATCGACAAGGTCTGCCGATATATTGATGACTGCCATGTAGAGGTGGGGAATGGCTGGGACAGTCTGTTCCACATCTGCCAGTTTGCCGAGGAGATGGAGCGGTGCCACAATAAGGTGATCCCCCTGACGCCGACTCTGCCGGCGAAGTGCTTTTCTGTCCTGCCGTCGTCCGGCGAGCTGATCGTCATAGAGCGGTATAAGCCTGGATATGAGTTGTCCGCCATGGCTCATTTTAAGGGGAAAACGCCCCAGCAGACAGCGGATGCACTCAACGCCAATATGGGTGTGACCAGGGCGCAGGCGGCGGCGATGTTGGCCGGCTCTATGTTTGGCTGGACCGTCCCTGCCGCCGACCCAAAGAACTACAATGCCCAAGGCAGGCCAATCAAGCCCCGCCACCAGGACAGAGGCAATGCCCGATGAAGGGCGCACCTTTCGAAAAGGCCCTGTGTGCATACCTGAAGGAGTACCACAGAGGACAGGAAAACGCGGCCTCCAGTAAAGAACTGGAGGCCGCGTTCCATGTCAGCGGGAGAGAACTGCGGCGGGCTGTCAACCGTCTGCGCTGTGACAGCCATCCCATTTGCAGCGCCGATGCCGGTTACTTCTATGCGGCACAGCAATCAGAGATCAGGGCCACCGTCGCTCAACTCACCGGGCGCATCTCAAAAATCGCCGCAGCCGCAAAGGGGCTGCTGCAATCTTATAAGGAAACGGAGGGATAAAGTGTGGCGAAAAAACTAGAATCCATTGTGGAACTTGCGGCGCAAAAGGCCCTTGAAATTTCCGCCAACAGTGGGAATTTTATGGCATTTCTGACTACCGCTTCCCACAACTTCAAGTACAATTTCCGTGACCAGCTTTTGATCTACGCACAAAAGCCGGACGCTACCGCCTGCGCCCAGATCGACTTCTGGAACAAGCATGGCCGCTATGTCAACCGGGGCACCACGGGGATCGCCCTGCTGGTGGACACAGACCGGGGCTATAAGCTGCGATATGTCTTTGATATGTCCGACACCAACAGCCGCCAGGGGCGCACCATCCCCATCTGGCAGATGGAGCCACGGTATGAGGATGCGGTGATAGAGGCGCTGGAGAACAGCTATGGCGAGCTCTCTGACCGTTCCGGTCTTGCCGCCTGCTTGCTGGAAACGGCGAAGGTCATCGTAGAGGACAACTTTGGCGACTACTCTGCTGAACTGCGGAATGTCAAGGGAGGCAGCCTGCTGGAAGAACTGGACGACCTCAGTACCGAAACCTGGTTTAAGATTCTGGTGGAGAACAGCGTGGCCTTTATCATGCTGACCCGGTGCGGCATTGACCCGCTGGACTATTTCAGCGGTGAGGATTTTGGCCATGTCTATGACTTTGACACACCGGAAACCCTGTCTATCCTGGGTGGTGCGGTGAGCGATATTGCGGAAATGCCTTTGCGGGAGATCGCCACCACGGTTTTGGGCCTGTGCCGGGAGGAGCAAAAAGAAAATCGCACATTTGCCGGAAATATCGGCAGGCAGTATAATGACGGCAAGACAAAACAGGAAAGGAACGTTGAAGATGGAACTGACATATCGGAGGTCGGGCGACTACCGCCTGCCCAACCTGGAAGTGCCGGAGGCCCCGAAGGTAGGAAAATATGGGATGCTGCGGCGCAGCTACCTTCAAAGCCGCAGGAACGCCTACTACACGGGGATGCTCCTCAGCGGCAGGCTGAACGCCCATCTGGAGAAGATCGACCAGGAGGCTACGGAGATGGTGGAGCAGTTGACGGTGCGGATGGCGCAGGAGCAGGGCGTGACGGAGGAGTTGAAAGCCAACGACCAGATGAAGTGGGTAGGGCTGATGAACAACATCCGGGCAGCGGCGGAGGAAGTGGCGCTGACGGAGCTGGTCTACACGGACGTGTAAGTGGCCCGCTCATCGCCGGTGAGGAATTGCCACAGGCCCCGGCTGCCAGGACCGCGGCAGGCCCTACCGGGCTTCAGATCAGCCACCATGATTTTAACGCCCGCACGGACATTCCCTACTATCACGAGGATAGTGAAAAAACGGAACTACTCCGCATCAGCGACGCTTTGAAAGACCATAGAGCTGAAATCGCCGCGTTCTTTGAGGCCCACGAGGGCAGAAAAGAGCGCGGCGATTTTATTAAGACCTTCTTTGACAATACCTATGTGGAGAAAATTTTGAGCAACGGCCAGCGGGTCGGGTATCGGGCGTGGGACGATGTATTGAACCTCTGGCGTGGAGCGTACCTCTCCCGTGAGAAAGAGGAGTTCCTACGCTGGCCTTCCGTTGCCGACACCATCTATGGGATGATCCTGCTGGACCAGTGGTTCGGCCCGGATGAACGCCCCCTGCCCAGCGAAGCAGAACAGATCTCTTTCATTGAGCAGGCCGAAGTAGAGAAAAAGCCCGTATTCACGCTGCCCCAGGAGGCCATCGACTACGTCCTATGCGGAGGAAGTGGAATATCTCAGAGCAAGTACCGCATTTATGAGCAGTTTCAAAAAGATGAGGACAAGCAGGAAAATATCAAATTTCTGCGGGATGAGTATGGTATCGGCGGGCATTCTGACGCCATTCCGGGCAGTGGATATTGGGAGGATCACGACGGCAAGGGCATCACTATCTCCCGCGATTACGGTGACCCTGATGGGAAATTCCTGTTGACCTGGGCCAAAGTGGAGAAGCGTATCGGGGAACTGATCGCCGCTGACCGCTATCTGAACCGGGCTGAAAAGGAGCACTACCCAGAATATCAGGCGCAGATAGAGCAGCGGAAGGCTCGGTGGACCGTTGTAAGGGAGATTCGTTCCATCATCGACAATTATGTGGATTTCAAGAAGCAGATCGGTGAAACAGACCCATATAGGGAACTCCTGCTTGCCAGAAAGTGTGCAGATTCCTTTGGAATCGGGGAAAAGAGGTGCTTTGTTCCGACAGGAGATGATCTCTTTGTCCTGCCCACCCTGCGAAACGCCATGCAGACGATCATCCGGGACAAGACCCACCTGACGGAACGCTGCGAGACTGTGCTTGTCGAGCTGAACGGCCCTCTGGCCGCGCCACTGGAGCCTACCGATGAGGAACTGAACCCGCCGAAAAAGGAATACCGACTCGCCCTGGGAGACACCGTGTACCTGGGGGCACAGGAGTATGAACTGCTGTCCTATGATGAGCAGACCGTCCGGCTCTATGACCCGGCCTTTCCTATTTTCAATAAGGAACTATCCCGTGAAGAATTTGACCGCCTGCTGGCGGAGAACCCGCTGAATAACAGACTGCTTCAGGTGGTGGAGGACGCGGCGCCCGTAGCTGATGCCGAAGAACCGGACGCTGAGGAACCGCTGGACGCCCCGCTGCCCGTGGGCCGGATTGACTTCCTGGGCACGAATGGCAGCGTGGGTGAGAGCGTGGAGTACACCGATACGGAGAATTTCGTAACAGCGATCAGGGAAGAGAATCATGTTGGTGTTCCTATGCGGATCGTCCTCTACCGGGATGGCGAGGGCCAGACCATCCCCCAGGACTTCCTCGCGGAACTGGACCCGCCGCCCCAGGGCTTTGAGGTCCTGGATATGGCGCAGGCACAGTTGGAGCGAGCCAAGTGGCTCATCAATGCCTACTGCATGGAAGTTTTTGAGCAGGAGGCTGATTTCTCCGACCTCTCTCATGTGCCACTGGCGTTCAGTTCCACCAGCGACAGCGCCCACACCGTAGAGATCAGTGTGGACTTGCTATCGTTCCGCCTGTTCTATCTGGTGGACGGCGCAGAGGCCGCTTCCATTCAATGCGCCGGCTTCCATGACCTGAATGAACTTCTCGCCAACCTGGATTTTGACGAGATGGTGGCCTTTGCGGAGGAGGAATACAGCAGACAGCGCCAGGGACAGGAAACACATACAGACGCAGCCCTCCATCAGCCGAAGGAAACTGGAGCGGAGCTGCGGCAACCAGAGCTCCGTTATCAGGTGGTGGTCTACCACCATCTGGAAAACGGCATGGACGAGAAGCTGGAATACGAGACGCCGGAGGAAGCGGAACAGGCGGCGCGGGGCTATTTGGAAGGCACGATGGAGCAAGACGGCTTTGCCTACGAGGGGGCGGCTGTCTACGACCTACTGGAGAAGAAATGGCTTCGTGTGATTGGGGACTTCCCCACACCAGAACTGCCTACCGAGAAAGAGGGACCTCCCGCATCACCTATGGCCCCGCAGGAAGGCACGGAGAAGGCGGCAGAGTATCTGTCCGACCAAGAGCGCATTGTTATCTTTCAATCTCACAACGGCAAATTTTATAACCATTATGGCTACGATGAACATCGCGGGTTTTCCAATGCGACAGCGGGTGGCTTTGATACCTTTGAAGAGGCTGAAAAAGCATTGTACTCCCATCGGCCCAAAGCTGAAAAGGTTTTGGAACCGACTGAAAAGGAAAATACGGTAGGGCGGATTGAAAGGAGCGTGGAAACTTCAGCAGATGGGCACACCCCGGACAGCGAGATACCGGCTCCGGTCCCACCTGCGCCCAAACGCAGGAGCAAGGTTTCATCCTTTATCCTCCATCCCGAGGTCCCTAACGCGGACCGGCATGAGTACCACATCATGGATGACGCCATCGGTGCGGGGACGCCTGGGGAGCGGTTCAACAACAATGTCCGCGCCATCCGCCTACTGAAAAAGCTGGAGGCCGAGGACCGGTTGGCCACCCGGTCGGAACAGGAGGTACTGGCGCGGTATGTGGGCTGGGGTGGGCTGGCGGACTGCTTTGATGAGCGTCACAGCAAGTACGCCGAGCTGAAAGCCCTGCTCACCGAGGATGAGTACGCCGCGGCCAGAGAATCCACCCTTACCGCCTTCTATACCCCGCCTGTGGTCATCCGCTCCACCTATCAGGTCCTCGAGAACATGGGCTTTAAGACTGGGAACATTCTGGAGCCGTCCTGCGGCATCGGCAACTTCATTGGTATGCGCCCAGAGGCCCTGGCGGACTCCAAGATCTACGGCGTGGAGTTGGACGGCATTTCAGGCCGCATCGCCCAGCAGCTCTATCAAAAATCGTCCATCGCTGTCCAGGGGTTTGAGAAAACAGACCTCCCGGACAGCTTTTTTGATGCCGCTATCGGAAATGTGCCCTTCGGCTCCTTCAAGGTGATCGACAAGCGGTATGACCGATATAATTTTCTCATTCACGACTACTTCTTTGCCCGGACACTGGATAAGGTCAGGCCGGGTGGCGTCATCGCCTTTGTCACCAGCAAGGGCACGATGGATAAGGATACTCCCACCGTGCGCAGATATATCGCCCAACGGTCCGACCTGCTGGGTGCCATCCGTCTGCCCAACAACACCTTCAAGGATGCCGCGGGCACGGAAGTGACCAGCGACATCCTATTTTTGCAGAAGCGGGACGCCCTCTCCAGCGAGGAACCGGATTGGGTACACCTGAACACCGATGCCAACGGGCTAAAAATGAACCAATACTTCATTGACCACCCGGAGATGGTCATGGGCGAAATGCGAGAGGTCAGTGGTCCTTATGGGCCAGAAACCGCCTGCTTGCCCCTTGGGGGGCAGGACCTGGGAGAGCAGCTTGCCGCCGCCATCCAGAATATCCAGGGCAGGATCACCGAGTATATCATGGACGACCCGGAAACCGAGAGCGAGGACAAGTCCATTCCCGCCGACCCGGAGGTGCGGAATTTTAGTTATACCATCGTGGACGGTGAGGTGTACTATCGGGAGAACAGCCGCATGAACCCAGTGGAGGTGTCAGTAACAGCGGCCAACCGCATCAAGGGGCTGATCGGTATACGGGACTGTGTGCGGACACTCATTGAGTACCAGACCGAGGACTGGCCCGCCGATGATATTCAGGCCCAGCAACGGAAATTGAACGCCCTCTACGACGCCTTTGTAAGCAAATACGGGCGCATCAACTCCCGTGCTAACAGTTCTGCCTTCAGTATGGATAGCGCCTATTTTCTCCTGACCTCCTTGGAGGTGTTGGATGATGAGCGCAACTTCGTCCGCAAGGCAGATATGTTCACCAAGCGCACCATCAAGCAGAAGGTCACGATCACCCGTGTAGATACTGCGTCCGAGGCCCTGGCCGTATCACTGGCTGAAAAGGCAAAGGTGGACATGGACTATATGGCAGAGCTGACCGGCAAGACCGAGCAGGAGGTCTACGACGACCTGACCGGCGTGATCTTCCTGAACCCCATGCACGGGTATGGCGGTGGCTCCGAGGAAAAGTACCTCACCGCGGACGAATACCTCTCCGGGAATGTGCGGGAGAAGCTGGAATGGGCAAAACGAAGCGCCGAACTGTACCCGGAGGACTACACCGCCCATGTCCAGGCTTTGGAACGGGTGCAGCCGGTGGACCTGACCGCCAGCGAGATCGCCGTCCGGCTGGGGGCCACCTGGCTGCCCACAGAGGTCATTGACCAATTTATCTATGAACTGTTCGGGACTTCCCCCCGCAGTCAGCGGATGATACGCAGCCATTACTCCCAGCACACCGGCGCATGGAATATCGAAAGTAAATTTGCCGACAGGGGCAATGTCAAGGCGGAGAACACCTACGGCACCACCCGTGTCAATGGCTACAAAATCATTGAGGAAACCCTGAATCTCCGGGATTTGCGTATTTTTGACTATGTGGAGGACGAACACGGCAACCGCGTTCCCATCCTGAACAAGAAGGAAACGGCTATCGCCCAGGGCAAGCAGCAGCTTATCAAGCAAGCGTTCCAGGACTGGATATGGAAAGACCCAGCCCGGAGGGAGCGGCTGACGCGGCTCTACAACGACAAATTCAACAGCATACGGCCCCGTGAGTACGATGGAAGTCATCTGAAATTTGTAGGCATCAACCCGGAAATCACCCTGCGGCCCCATCAGGTGAACGCCATCGCCCACATCCTCTACGGAGGGAACACCCTGCTGGCCCATGTGGTGGGAGCAGGGAAAACATTTGAAATGGTAGCTGCCGCCCAGGAGAGCAAGCGGCTGGGACTGTGCCAAAAAAGCCTGTTCGTGGTGCCCAACCACCTGACGGAGCAGTGGGCGTCGGAGTATTTGCAGCTCTACCCCTCTGCCAATATTCTGGTGGCGACCAGGAAGGACTTTGAAACCAAGAACCGCAAGCGGTTCTGCGGCAGGATCGCCACCGGCGACTATGACGCCATCATCATCGGACACAGCCAGTTTGAGAAAATCCCGGTGAGTGTGGAGCGCCAGCGGTATCTCCTGGAACAGCAGCGGAGTGAGGTCCTGAACGGCATCGCGGAGCTGAAAGCCAACCACGGGGAACGCTTCTCCATCAAGCAGATGGAGCGCACAAAAAAGTCCATTGACGCCAAGTTAGCAAAGTTGAACGACCAGAGCCGTAAGGATGATGTGGTCACATTTGAAGAACTGGGCATTGACCGCCTCTTTGTCGATGAAGCACACTACTACAAAAACCTCGCCGCCTTTTCCAAAATGCGGAATGTGGGCGGCATCAGCCAGACGGAGGCACAGAAGTCCAGCGACCTCTATATGAAATGCCGCTATCTGGACGAGCTGACCGGGGGCCGGGGCGTTGTGTTCGCCACAGGCACCCCCATCTCCAACACCATGGTGGAGATGTATACCATGCAGAAGTATTTGCAGTACCACACCCTGGAAGAACACGGCCTGCTCAATTTTGACGCCTGGGCGTCTACCTTTGGCGAGACTGTCACCGCCATCGAGCTGGCCCCGGAGGGCACCGGCTACCGGGCCAAGACCCGGTTCTCCCGGTTCTACAACCTCCCAGAACTCATGTCTATGTTCAAAGAAGTGGCGGACATCCAGACAGCGGATATGCTCAACCTCCCTGTCCCCAAGGCCAACTACCACAACATCGTCCTGAAACCCTCGGAACAGCAAGAGGAGATGGTGGCGGCGCTGGGAGAGCGGGCGGAGAAGGTCCGCAATAGGATGGTGGACAGCACCGAGGACAATATGCTGCTTATCACCAACGACGGGCGCAAGCTGGCCCTGGACCAACGGCTCCTCAACCCCTTGCTCCCGGACAGCGACACCAGCAAGATCAACGCCTGTGCTGGGGATGTGTTTGATATATGGCAGCGCACAGCGGACCAACGTTCCGCGCAGATGGTATTCTGCGACCTCTCCACCCCTGGCAAGAACCGGCCCATTGAAATGGTCCCAAACGAGCAGGGCGGCTACGAGATGGCGGAATTTCAGAATGTCTACGATGACCTGCGGAATAAGCTGATTGCCAGAGGGATACCAGCCGAAGAAATAGCCTACATTCACAGCGCCAACACGGAGACACAGAAAAAGGAACTGTTTGGCAAAGTGCGCTCCGGGCAGGTCCGGGTGCTGATCGGCTCCACCCAGAAGATGGGCGCGGGCACCAATGTCCAGAAGAAACTCGTGGCGCTCCATCATCTGGACTGTCCCTGGCGGCCTAGCGACCTTCAGCAACGGGAGGGCCGGATCATCCGGCAGGGCAACGAGAACAATGAGGTGGACATCTATACCTATGTTACCGAGAACACCTTTGACAGCTACCTCTATCAGCTGGTGGAGGGCAAGCAGAAGTTCATCGGGCAGATCATGACCAGCAAATCCCCGGTCCGGTCCTGCGAGGATATAGATGAAACCGCCCTGTCATACGCGGAAATCAAGGCGCTCTGCACCGGCAATCCCCACATCAAGGAGAAGATGGACCTGGACATTGATGTGCAGCGTCTCCGGCTCCTGAAAGCCAACCACCTCAGCCAGCGGTACGCTCTGGAGGATCAGATCATTAAGACGCTGCCTCAGCAGATTGCCAAGTATGAGCAGTCTATTGAGGGCTATCTTTCCGATATGGACCGGCTGAAGGAGAACACCCACCCCAATGAGGACGGCTTCTCCCCCATGGAGGTGGAGGGGACCGTCTACACCGACAAAAAAGCCGCAGGCAGCGCCATCCTCGCCGCCTGCAAAGCCATGACCAGCCCCGAACCTGTCCCCCTGGGCCAGTACCGGGGCTTTTCTATGGACCTGTCCTTTGCAAGCCTGACCAGGGAGTTCAAGGTCACGCTGAAAGGGGCGCTGTACTACACCACGAACCTCGGCACAGATGTTTTTGGCAACATTCTCCGCCTGGACAATCTGCTGGAAAGCATGGAGGAGCGGATAAACACCTGCCGGGAACAGTTGGAAAATACCAGGATGCAGCTCGAAAACGCCAAACTGGAGGTGGATAAGCCCTTTCCCCAGGAGGACGAGCTGAAAAGAAAGTCCGCTCGCCTGGATGAATTGAACATCCTGCTGAACATGGACAAGCGGGAGAGCGAGATCGTGGATGGAGATGTAGGGGATGAAGTCACCGCCCCCGCTCGTTGCAGTCCCGACCGCGAACGCTGAAAGAGTGAGAAATGTCTAACCCTCAAAAACATGATACGGGAGCAAGCCGCAGACTTGCCCCCGTACATAGTTTGTTGTATCATTTCCGCGGATGGGTGTCCCACGCCCACCTGTATACGGTATCAAAATTCATGATAGAATGGAGTTGAATGCTATGGCAACCTATCTCACAGGTGACACACATGGGAACTTTCTCCGCGTGGACACCTTTTGCCGCGCAATGGAAACAACAAAATCCGATACCATAATCATCCTTGGTGATGCTGGTTTCAATTATTACCTGAATGACCGCGACACCCGCGCAAAAGAGTATGCCAGCGCCATTCCGGTCAAATTCTTCAGTATCCACGGCAACCATGAAGCCAGGCCCCAGCGCATCCCATCCTATATGGAAGGAGAATACTGCGGCGGGAAAATTCTCTATGAGGAAGCATTTCCGAACATCCTCTTTGCTGTTGACGGCGAGATTTACAATTTCGATGGGTACAAGTGTATCGTGATCGGGGGCGCGTACAGTGTGGATAAGCACTACCGGCTGGCGCACGGGTGGCATTGGTGGCCGGATGAGCAGCCGGACGAGGAGATCAAAGCCGTGGTTGAAGCGCGGCTTGCCGCCTTACACTGGAACATCGACATTGTTTTGAGCCACACCTGCCCCCGCAAATATGAGCCGACCGAAGTATTTCTCTCCAGCCTTGACCAAAGCTCCGTAGACAAGAGTACCGAGGACTGGCTGGACGGCATAGAGGACCGCCTGGACTACAAAAAATGGTACTGCGGCCACTACCACACCCGGAAACAGGTCGACAAAATACAATTCATGTTTGAGGACTTTGACACGATGTTTATTCGTCTATGAATAAGGTATTCTATGTTACCTTTCCCGGCTACGGGGAGCGTTAGCGATTGACAAGCATCCGGCGTACCGATACAATAAGGAAAATGAAGCAGAAAGGACGGGGTAAGAGATGGGCCGACAGGATATGATGGGGCAGCCCGGACACGATACCGGCCTACCAGCTGACAAGAGTTATCTGGAGTGCGGCCTGCCTGACTTCCTGCGGGAGTCCATCGCGCAGATGCAGGCGGCCTGGGACCGGCTGGACCGGGGTGAGAAGGACCTGCGCTGGGACTGCGACTACTGCAACTTGCAGGCAGACATCAACAACGCGGAGGTCAATCAGGTCATCAGCTCGGAACAGGCGTGGTATCTCCGGGAAAAGTATCTGCGGATGGAAAGGGAGTGACCGCATGGGCGTCATTGACTTTACAGATATGCAAAAACGGAACAAGGCATACGCCGGCGCAAACGGCAAGAAGATTTCCGTCCTCTATGACGGGGAGCAATATATGCTGAAATTTCCGTCTATGGTGAAGAAGAACCCGGACATGAGTTAAGGTACCCCCGCACAAGGGCAATATTTTAACCGCATGAGAGCATTGTTATTGTAGATAGCATAGCCGATATGAGACAGATAAAGATGGTCGCAAGCCATTAAGGGCTTTCAAAACAGCTATCCTTATCACCACGATGTTTTTCAATCATGACTGATGCGGTAGTTGTTGAAACAAATGTTTGAAAATGATAGTTACCGAAAACTGCTGCTGTATACTGGGCGGCTTGAGAGTGTAGGGCATGGGAAAATCGGGGAGCGAAGGGCTGCGAGTGGCATGATACATAGATAACAGTAGAAAGTATGGATTTTCCCCCAAATGATTTACTTTTTACTGGTAACCCACACTAAACTTTTAATAAAGAGCTGTCGATATTTTAAATAAAAGATATGCGCAGTATTTGGTTTTTCTTAGTCAGTCGATTCTATAAATACCAGTTCTAAACAATAAGACAGAAGGAGGAAAAACGATGACGGTCAGCGATATTGCCAGGATGATGGCAAATGCGGACAGGTACAGGCGGCAAGGCGTTACGCAAAACCTTCCCAACGGCTCTCTGCCTCCAAAGGACCACGTGAACCCATATTGCCCAGAAGGAATGGATATTACAGGTCGGACGGATTTCCGTCGGATCGTTCCTGTTGACGAGGACGTTGCGAACAGGATCAGAGCACTGGTGTTTGAGAACATGAAAAACAACGGCGGAATGAGTGATGGAGAAGTTGAAAGCCAAGTTATAAAAAACTATATTATGTCGTTGCCTCCTGAAGAAAGAGCCGCTGCCGGATGGACATTAAATCAAATCAGTATACAAGAGGCTAAGCGTTTGGGAGAATATGTGCATCAGCGGGACCCGTCTTGGAATTGGGGAAAGCCAGTTAAGCCCGGTATCTTAAATGAATATCACCAAGGGATCGATCGGAAAGCATAAGAGAAATTGAAAATTCAGTCCGGCCGTTAAATTTCTCAGAGACGATAAAAATGTTTGTTAGAAAATTGGGGCCAGACCCATTTTTTCAAAACATAAGTGCTATACAGAGACGGTCTGCTCTCCATTAAGAGAAAACCCCGCCCGTGGCGGAGAGACCGCCAGAGGTCCCGCAATGCGGGACCTTTGGTGGCGCAAGCATCGCATTTTGATGTCAAAACGCCACTTGCAGGGGAAATCCCCTGACCCCAATGCCGCCAATCGACGGGACTTTTTGGCAGCACTGCCGGCAAGTTTGTGCTAGGAAACCGGGTTTGGCAATATTGCCAAAAGCGATTTTGGGTGGGGAAAGGTGGACTTCTGACAGCGTTGCCAAAAATCCATTTCCGGCCAGCATTTCGGAACAACATTGGTACCTCGGAAAATAAGGTTTGGCAATAGCCAACCACACCGCACCTGTGTCCGCATGAGCGCAAAGGAATACGATCTGTTGAAGAAACGGAACAGGGCCGCCGGACTGTCCGCCAGCGCATGGCTGATGCGGCAGATGGAAACCAACCGCCCCGTCCTGTTCAGGGAGGCGGAGACACGGCAGGCCATTGCCTTTATGAACGAGGCAGGCCGAGAGATCAACGCCATCGCCCGTGACTTCAACAGCGGTTACGGGACGGCAGAACAGCTCAAATATGCTGTCCGGCGGCTGAGTCAGGTGTATCAGCGCCTGCATGAGCTGAGAAAGAAGGGATGTCCCCAGGCGGATGACGAGATCATGCGGTCTGTCCTCACCAATAAGGGCGACCGCGACCATCGAATTTATGAGATACCGACCTCCGCGATTACGCTGGAAGGAAAGAAAATCCGGTATTTCGATTTTATTTCCTCGTTGCGGGATGAAGGGTGCAACCGCGCTTTGCGGCGAATCGTCCCCCGGATCGACATGGATAAAATCGGGAAGTTGATTTATGACACCCCATTCCTCAGTGATTTGCAGCGGCAATTTTATCTGACCATGCTGGCGGAGCGGAAGGCGAAGATACTGGATTTCGCTCTGGAAAAATTAGAGCAGGCGAAAGATGGACCTCTGCCAGCAAAACACAAAGCCGGGAAAGACCGGGACGCCCGATAAAGCAATCACATACCTTTTTGGCAAGGCCGTGTCTGCGGCCTTGCCGTTTTACATAGCCGGGAGGTTTTCATCTGGAGATCTCCCGGCTATCACTATTTTATAAGGAGTGATACAGCATGACCAACGAAGAAATGATGCGCCAACTTTATGAACGGATGGCAGCCGAGCAGCAGAAGTATAAGGCGTGGCTTCTGGAGCAGCCCCCCAATGTGATCCTGGACAATGCCTGCAAATACACGGTCCGAGAGGATATTGTGATGGAGATGGAGGTGCTGAAACTGACGGACGCTCAGGCCGCGGCCCTGCTGCGGTCCCGGACCCCGCTGGCGGATGTTTACCGGGCGTGGGAGCAGGCGGAAACTCACCACATGGACGATGTGCGGGATGTGATCGAGGCCCGCGCAGATACTGTCATACAGGCTGAAAAGGAAAAGGGCCAGCGGGAGGAACGGTAGGATGGGCTATATCACCCCGGAGCAGATCGCTCAGGCTAAGGAATGGGACCTGCTGACCTACCTCCAGCGGTATGACCCGCACCAGCTCGTCCATGTGGGCGGAAGTACCTACTGCACTCGTGAGCATGACAGCTTGAAGATCAGCAACGGAAAATGGAACTGGTTCTCCCGCAAAATCGGCGGGAAAACAGCCCTGGACTATCTCATTAAAGTCCAGGGCTTTTCCTTTACCGAGGCAGTGGAGGCCCTGACGGGACCGAACTTCTCTCCCCCGTCTCCGGCGCCTCAAGCCAGGCCGAAGGAGCAGGAACCCCGGAAGCTGGTCCTTCCCCAAGCCAGCCGGTGCGCCACCCATGTTGTCAGCTATCTTCATGGGCGGGGCATTGACTATGATATGATCGACTACTGCATCCAGACCGGGCGCTTGTATGAAAGCCTGCCCTACCACAACGCTGTTTTTGTGGGCCGGGACCGGCAGGGCCAGCCCCGGTACGCCGCCCTGCGAGGCACCCTGGGGGACTTTAAGGGCGAGGCCCCCGGCAGTGACAAGCGGTATTCCTTCGCCATCGCGGAGGACCCTGCCGCGCCCAGCGTTCACCTGTTTGAATCCGCCATCGACCTGATGAGTTATGCCACGATGCTGAAAATGAAGGGCCGGGACTGGCGGCAGGATGCCATGCTCTCCCTGGGTGGGGTGTTCAAGCAGAAACAGGAGTTTGTTATCCCTATGGCTCTCAGCCAGTACCTTCAGGACCACCCTGGCGTCAAGACGCTTTACCTTCACCTGGACAATGACGAGGTGGGCCGGGATGCAGCGGCTGGCATCATGGAGGGCCTGGGGAGCAAGTACAAGGTGCTGGACAGACCGCCGCCCAGCGGCAAGGATGTGAACGACCTGCTTCAACAGAAGCTGGGGCTGATACAGAGGAAGGAGGAATGGAGCCGGTGAAAGACGTTCAGGGTATGAAGATCATTGGCATTGACAATGGCTACGGCAATATCAAGACTGCAAACTGCTGTTTCCCCGCAGGGCTGACCGCCCATGACACAGAGCCGGTGTTCAAGGACGAGCTGCTGGCCTATAACGGACGGTACTACCTCATCGGGACGGGCCACAAAGAGTTTGTGGCGGATAAGACCGGGGACGATGACTACTATATCCTTACCCTGGCTGCCATCGCCCGTGAATTGAACGTGCATGGTCTGACAGATGCCACGGCGCGCCTCGCCGTGGGCCTGCCGCTCACTTGGGTGAGCGGGCAGCGGGAGGAGTTCAGGGCCTACCTTACCCGAAACCGGGAGGTGGCCTTTACCTTCCGGGGGAAAACCTACCAGGTGGAGATCACTGGGGCCGATGTATTCCCCCAGGGCTTTGCGGCGGTAGCCGACCAGATCCGGGACTTCCAGGGCATGAATATGCTCTGCGACATTGGAAACGGCACCATGAATATCATGTTCATCAATGACCGCAAGCCCGTTGTTGAACGGATGTTTACGGAGAAGTACGGCACCCATCAATGTATGCTGGCCGTCCGGGAGAATGTCATGCGGACCCACCATGCCACGGTGGACAACTCCATCATTGATCGGGTGCTGCGGTTCGGCACGGCAGGCATCCGGGAGGACTACCTGGCTACCATCCGGGAAAGCGCTGTGGAATACGTGGGTGAGATCTTCCACATCCTGCGGGACCATGAGTACAACCCGGCGCTCATGCGGCTCCATGTGTTGGGCGGCGGGAGCTGCCTGGTCCACAACTTCGGGGAATATGACGCAGGCCGTGTGACCATCTGCGATGACGTCTGCGCCACCGCAAAGGGCTATGAGTACCTGTGCGAACAGGCTTTGCGTAAGGGCGTGAGAAAATGAAGGTCAAACGGCTTTCTCTCCGATTTAATCTTGACCGGGAGGATGACCGCAGAGCGTGGGAAGCTCTGCACTGCTTGGACACCCGCTCCATCAATCAGGAGATCATTGCAAGGATCAACGCAAAAGAGCAAACCGACGTTTTGAAAGAGTTGATCCGTCAGATCGTATCCGAAGAACTGTCACGAGCCACGGAAATCGGCACTATCCGGCCAGTGGCACAGGGGGAAGCCAGTGCGGAGGACATCGACACCGTGCTTGACTTCCTGGACAGTTTTTAGCGGCATCATCTGTGATGCCGCGTTTTCCCGCCCATTGAGGGGCATGGCATCACCTATGATGCCACTAAAATCGTGATAGGAGGTTGTCACTCCATGAGTGAAAAAGCCCTTTGCGAAGTCAATATGACCTATTCAACCATGCGGAGTTATTTCCGCGCCGCAGAACGTGCCCACCAGCATTTGTCCGGCTTCATTGTGTTCTCCCCGGCCAGCTTTGAGAAGGAGTATTCCGTGGAAAGCCGCACCTATGCGGTGTCCAGTGACAACAAGGCGTTTCGGCCTAATATGGGCGGGTATTCCATCTATGCTTCGTCCCTGGACGGCTCTGATCCCTGTGTCCGGCTGGAACAGTATATGGCATCGGAGTACGGCGGCAAGAACGGCTGGCAAATCGAACGGTGCTATATGATGTCCGATGAAGTGGAGCGGGCGAAGTCCCTCATACGAACCGAAAAAGAGCATGAGCGTTGAGGAAATGACCAAGCCCGCACGCTCTCCCGCGCCGAAGGCGCAGAGGAAGGTGGTATTGTCTTAGCAAGCAACGAATCTGTCCGTACAGATTCCGCTTGACAGGGGCTTGCCGCCCCTATGACCCCGCAAAATTTTTCCCATTTCCCATCCCGTCTGTGTTATAATGGCACCATCATATACAGGAGGCCGCCTATGAGCAACTATGAAAAAGCCCTGGAACTCTGGCACCGCAAAAATATCACAACAGACGCGGAACTGGCCGAAGCCCTGAACGGGCATAGCATCGCTTTTGCCTATCATTCCGGGAAACTCGAAAATGAACGCATCACTTACCATGATACCAGAGAGATTTTCGAGCATGACGGTGTGACTTCCTATACCGGCGACCTGCGTACCCTGTTTGAGATACGCAATGCGAAAGAATCGCACGAACTTTTTCTACAAGCGTTTCAGGAGCGGCGTCCATTGGATGAAAAGCTGGTACTGGACTTCCAGCGGCAGTTGACCCACGGCACCTATGACACCCGCCGCTGGCAGTTGGGTGAGCGGCCCGGCGAGTATAAGCATCATGACTATGTGACTGGCCGGGAGGAGGTAGGTGCCGCCCCGGAGGATGTGGCGGATGAGATGGCAGAACTTCTGGAGGAACTGCGGGACGTTGCCCCGGAGAAAGTGCTGACCGCGGCGGCCTATTTCCATGCCAAATTTGAAAATATCCACCCCTTTGCGGATGGGAACGGGCGAACGGGCCGACTGGCGATGAACTATCTGCTGGTACTGAACGGCCACCCACCCATCGTCATCCACGAGGAGGATCGCAAAGGCTACTACGAGGCGTTGGAGGCATGGGACCGCGCACAGGAATTGGACCCCCTGCGACAGTTCCTTGTGGATCAGACGGCAAAGACCTGGCAAAAGCAGATCGCACGGATGGAAAAGCAAAAGGACCATTCCGTGGACAGATAACCAAATATCAGATGAAAGCACCGACCAGCCAAGGTTGGTGCTTTTTTCATGTCATAAGAAATGAGGGAAGTTATGAAAAAGCGAAATTGCCGGTTCGAGATCCGGTTCACCAAAGACGAACTCTCCGACCTGACAAAGAAAGCGCGGAAAGCTCGTTTGACCAATGCCGCCTTTATCCGCTGCGCCGTGCGCGGAACAGCGGTAAAGGAGGCCCCGCCCGCCGATGTGCCTGTGCTGATCCGGGAGGTACGGCGTGTTGGGGACAATCTCAACCAGATCATGAAGCGGGCCAACGCCATCGGCCTGCTGGATGTGCCCCAGCTCCGCAAGGCTCTGGAGGACAACCGGACTGTGGAGAAGTTGATCGTGGACACCTACACTACCCCTTCCGAATGATATGGCTGTGACCGCCATCTGGCCTATCAAGGGGCGCGTGGACAAGGTGATAAATTACGCCCGGAACCCGGAAAAGACCACTGAGGCAGGCTTGCCGGAACTGGCGTCTCTCCACACGGTCAACGACCTGGTGGAGTATGCCGCCGACGAGATGAAAACAGAGTGCCGTTCCTATGTGTCCTGCCTGAATTGCCGGGAGGACACTGCTGCCGCGCAATTCATGGAGACGAAACGGTTATGGGGCAAGCTGGATGGCCGGGTGTGCTACCACGGCTATCAGTCCTTTCAGGCGGACGAGGTAAATGCGGAGACTGCCCATGAGATCGGCGTCAAACTGGCAGAGGAACTGTGGGGAGATCGCTTTGAGGTGGTGGTGGCCACCCATTGCAACACCGGCCACTATCACAACCACTTTGTCATCAATTCCGTGTCATTTATGGACGGCTACAAATTCTACAATTCTCCCGCCGACTACGCCCGGATGCGGGAGGTATCGGACCGCCTGTGCCGGGAATATGCCATTTCTGTGATCCAGGCCCCAGGCAGGCAGACAAAGAACTACGCCGAATGGCAAGCCGAGCGTAGCGGCAAGCCCACCCACCGGGGGAGCATCCGGGCCGACATTGACCGAGCTATCCGCGCCGCCACAACGGAACGGGACTTCCTGCGGGTGATGGGCGAAATGGGCTATCAGATCAAAGTCCATGGGAAGGACGGCAAGCCCCTGAAATACCCTGCCTTGAAGCCCCCGGGCGCAAAGGGTTATTTCCGGTTCCACAAACTGGGCGAGGGCTACACGCTGGATGAGATCAGGGAGCGTATCCTGCACAATATCCACAAGCAGGCCCCCTTCCCGGAGCCTGTGCATCGCCAGCCCCAGCGTTACCGAGTGAGGGGAAAGTCCCGGAAGAAAGTCACCGGCCTGCGGGCGCTGTACTTCCGCTACTGCTATGAACTCCACATGATCGTCAAGCGTCCGGCATCCGTCAAGCGGGTGTCTTTTTTATTGCGGGAGGACATTGCTAAACTGGACCGGCTGGACGCTGAAACCCGATTTTTGGGGAAACACCACATTGGCACCGTTGAGGAACTGACTGCCTACCAGGAAACGGCATTGGCGGAGGTGGAGGCTCTGACTGCCCAGCGGCAGGTACTCCGAAAAGACCTGCGCCGGCTCACCAGGCGGGGCGATCCCACAGGCATTGACGAGGTGAAGCAGAATATCCGGTCCCTGTCCGGCAGGCTCAGGGCGGCGAGAAAGGAGGTGGCCTTATGTGAAGGTATCGCCCAGCGTTCCGGGCAGGTCAGAGAGAACCTGGGTCGGCTGACGAAACAAAAGGATCTTGAACGAAAGGAGCAGTCAAAAAATGAGTTATTCAGGCGACGCGGCAGAGCAAGTCGTGAGGATGTCGCTGGAAACAGGTGAGGTAGCGGTCAGGCTGGCCGGCTCCGGGGCAAAACAGCTTGCCATTTTGCTATATGCCATTCTGCGGGAGCAGAAAAAGACGGCGGGTAAGGCCCGCTTGACCAATATGCTCCGCAGCGGCAAGGAGTTGAAGGTGTTTGCTGTCAAGGACAGCGACCTTCAGCTCTTTTGCCGGGAGGCAAAGAAATACGGCATCCTCTACTGTGTACTGAAGGACCGGGATGCCACAGACGGTCTGACGGATATTATGGCAAGGGCGGAGGACGCCAGCAAGATCAACCGCATCATTGAGCGGTTCGGCCTTGCCACCGTGGACATGGCCCAGGTCAAACAGGAGATCGAGCAGAGCAGAGCGGAGCGGCGGGAGAATTCCCCAGAAGCACCCGCGGTGGAGCCAGTAGCCGAGGTGGGCAGTCCCCAGGAGCCCATGACCGAACAGGAGGTGGACGGACTGTTGGATGCCATGCTTGCCCCGGCCTCGGAAACCGGACAGGCTGTACCGGAGCGCACCGATCCAGACCGGGATCTGGATGAGTTTTTGAAGGCGGCGCGGAGTGCGTCCCCTACCAGAGAGGAGGACAGGACTGGAAACCCCACCGAGGGCCGGACCGAGAAATCCCGTCCGTCCGCGCCTACCTCAAAGCCCAGAGAGACTACCGCGCCGGGTATCCCTGATCCGCTGGAGCGTCCCCGTCCTTCTGTTCGTCAGGCACTGAAGGAGATCAAGGCGGAACAGAAACAGCGGGCGGAGGATAAAGCCAGAGAGAACGCTGGACGGCAGAAGCCACTCCAGCATAAAGCGCCCCCCAAAAAGAAAATCAAAAAACAAAAGGAGCGATGATCTATGCCGAACTATGATGATCTGTTTACTGGTCAGCCCGCCCAGCGGGCGGAGAAGCCCTTTGATAAGACGGTTTGGGCGGCAAAGAAACAGTCGGAGCGCGAGGGTGTCTATGCCATGATCGACAGCTATGTGCAGAATATGGGCAAAGAAGGCGGGCTGTTCCAAGCCTACCTGGATGTGCAGGCCCGCTTTGACCTCTACTCCGTGAGTAATGCCATCCTGATCGCGGCCCAATGCCCGGAGGCGACCAAACTGGCTGATTTTGATAGTTGGAAGGCCAGCGGCATTTATGTCAAGCGGGGTGAGGATTCTATCACTATCCTGGAACCGGGCAAGGAGTATCAACGGGACGATGGCAGCGTGGGTGTGTCCTACAATGTGAAAAAGGTCTTTGATATATCTCAGACCAAGGCTAACCAACGCCCTGCTCCCACCACGGTACGGGATGAGCGTCTGCTGCTGAAAGCCCTGATGAACAACGCCCCCTGCCGCTTTGCCATCTCCAATGAACTGCCAGAGGACACCAATGTAGCCTATCATCCAAAGAACCATGTCATCTATGTCCGACAGGGCCTTGACGCCCCCACCATCTTCCGGGGACTGGCGCAGGAGTTGGCCCGCGTCCACATGGACCGGGGTGGGATCACCTGCGAAAGTCCCGACTTCACGGCGTACAGCGTATCCTATATGCTGTGCAGGAGAAATGGTGTGTCGGTGGAGGGCTTTTCTTTTGACCGGCTACCGGAAAGCTACGCTGAGATGGACGCCAGGGCGCTCTGGGCCGAGGCGGGCGTCATGCGGGATGTGGCAGGCAGCATCACCGCTGATATGAACCGGCTCTTTGCAGCCCAGGAAAAGGCACAGAGGAGCCGGGATGATGCTGCGAGATAGGAGGGTGCTCTATGCGTGATGAGAAGCGTGTGGTCGCGCTGAACGATTACGAACAACGGCTTATGGTGCGGGGCTTGACCGATTTCCGCAACGATGCCATCCGGGACGGCAAGCCCACCGAGGATGTGGAGGACCTCATTCTCAAAGTCATAGACGCGCCCACATCGTCGTCGCAGACTTCGCAACGCTTGTTTCCACGTAAACGCGAAAAGCGCGCTCACTCCGTCGCTCCTCCTATCCCCACAGAATCTTCCGATTCTGCGGGGACCCCATCGAAGAAACGGAGGTCTGACCGTGAGGCAAGATAAGTTTTCCAAAGCCCATCTTACCCTCTACGCCTGTGGCATCATCCCCGTTGTCTGGCTGGCCCTGCTGCTGGCCCCCTATATGGACGGCGGACTGGTGGGGCTGGTGCAGTATGGCGGGGCGGCGCTGGAGCATCCGTTTCGCATGATATGGTGTGAGGACAGTTTGAAAACTGTCCTCATTTTTCTGCTCTGCTACGGGCTGGGGATCGGCGTCTACCTCTCCACAGACCGCAATTACCGCAGACGGGAGGAACATGGCAGCGCCAAGTGGGGCGTACCTGCTGTGTTGAACAAAAAATACGTGGACAGGACGCCTTTGGACAATAAAATTCTCACACGGAATGTGTCTATTGGGCTGGATGGAAGAAAGCATCGCCGTAATCTGAATGTCTTGGTGGTGGGCGGCAGCGGCGCAGGCAAGACCAGGTTTTACGCGAAACCCAATATTATGAATGCCAACACCAGCCTGATCGTGCTGGATTGTAAAGGGGAACTCTTGCGCGATACTGGGGGCCTGCTCGAAGCCAATGGCTACGACATCAAGGTCCTGGACCTTATCAACATGGAAAAGAGCCATTGTTACAATCCTTTCGCCTATCTCCGCAGTGACAATGACATCCAACGGCTGGTGACAAACCTGTTCAAGAACACCACGCCCAAGGGCAGCCAAAGCCAGGATCCCTTTTGGGACCAGGCGGCGCAGATGCTTTTGCTGGCCCTGGTGTTCTATCTCCACTATGAAGCCCCGGAGGATGAGCAGAATTTTCCCATGGTAATGGAGATGATCCGGGCTGGCGAGATCCGGGAGGACAACGATGAGTATCACTCCCCGCTGGATGAACTGTTTGACCGTCTGGAGATGCAGGACCCTGACCATATTGCCCTGAAATATTACCGCAACTACCGCTCCGGCAGCGGCAAGACGCTGAAATCCATTCAAATCACGTTGGTGGCCCGGTTGGAAAAATTCAACCTGGAATCTCTGACTGGTATGACGCAGACAGATGAGATGGAGCTGTGGAATTTAGGCGAGAAAAAGACCGCCATTTTCGCAGTTATCCCCGACAATGACAGCAGTTTCAACTTCATCGTCGGTATGCTCTACACGCAACTGTTCCAGCAACTCTACTATCAGGCAGATGTGGTACACGGCGGACGCCTGCCCGTCCATGTCCACTTTGTCATGGACGAGTTCGCCAATGTCGCCTTACCTGATGAATTTGACAAGCTGCTGGCCACCATGCGGAGCCGGGAGATCTCCGTGAGCATCATCATCCAGAACCTTGCCCAACTCAAGGCCCTCTTTGAGAAGCAGTGGGAAAGCATTGTGGGAAACTGCGACGAATTTTTGTATTTGGGTGGAAATGAACAGTCCACCCACGAGTATGTGTCCAAACTGCTGGGGAAAGAGACGATCGACATGAACACCTACGGGCAGTCCAGGGGACGGAGCGGCAGCTACTCTACCAACTGGCAGCTAGCGGGCCGGGAACTGCTCATGCCGGATGAAGTGCGTATGCTGGACAACCAGTACGCACTTCTTTTTATTCGCGGAGAGCGGCCCGTGCGGGACTTCAAGTACGATGTTCTTAAACATCCCAATATCAAACGCACTACGGATGGCGGGGCGGAACCATACCGTCATGGCGAGGACATCCACGGCATCGCGTCCATCCACTTTGACATGGAACTGTTGAAGCAGGCTGTGAAAAAGGAAGGACAGGACGCCTCAAAGCATCACTTCATCCTTCTCACCGAGGAGGAGTTGGAGCAGAAATTTATTGAACTGGAGGAACAAGAAAATGCTGAACAACAAAAAGGAGAATAAGCGGCTCCCCATGCCTGGTAAGGTAAAAAAGGGTTTCCGCTGCTACTGCACTCTGGTGATGACCACGGTGCTGCTGGGCTGCTGTTCCATGACGGCCTTTGCCGCCGACGATCCTCTGACAGTAGTAAACAATTTGTCGGAGTTCATCTTCGGCCTGATTCGGGCGGTGGGACTGATCCTGCTGGGCTGGGGCATTGTCCAAGTGGGCCTCTCTCTCCAGAGCCACGACCCTTCCCAGCGGTCCAACGGTTTCCTCACTCTGGCGGGGGGCATCGTCATCACCTTTGCCAAAGAGATTTTGACCCTCATCACAGGCTGATGCTGACACATAAAAATCACCCGGCCCGGACCCGGCAAAGCGGTCCGGGCCGGCAAAGGAGGTGCTTTGCGTGTCGGATAATTGGGTCGTTCAGAACCTTGAAAACGCGCTGGAGGTCTGGAACGGCAAACTGAGTGAGATATGGCAGCTCATTACACAATCCCCGCAGGACTTCAAGGGTGGAGCCATCTGGACCGTGATAGAGGACATCCACGGCACGCTCCAGGCCATTGGTTATGCCCTGCTGGTGCTGTTCTTCGTGGTGGGTGTGGTCAAGACCTGCGGCAGCTTTGTGGAGGTCAAAAAACCGGAACACGCGCTGAAGCTGTTCGTCCGCTTTGCGCTGGCAAAGGCTCTAATCACCTACGGCATGGAACTGATGCTGGCCCTGCTGGACATTATTCAAGGCGTGGTATCTTCGATCATGAACGCGGCAGGCTTCGGCGCGCCATCGTCCACGATCCTGCCTGCGGAGATCGTGACAGCCATTGAGGGCTGTGGCTTTTTCGAGAGCATCCCTCTATGGGCAGTGACACTGATTGGTGGACTGTTCATTTGGGTGCTATCCTTCGTAATGATTTTGAGTGTCTATGGGCGATTTTTTAAGATGTATATGTATACGGCGTTGGCCCCTATCCCCTTGTCCAGTTTTGCTGGGGAACCCAGCCAGAATGTGGGCAAGAGCTTTCTCAAAAGCTACGCCGCCGTCTGTTTGGAGGGGGCCGTCATCGTGCTGGCCTGTATCATTTTCTCCGTGTTCGCCAGTTCCCCACCTGTCGTTGACCCGGACGCCGCAGCGGCCTCAATGGTGTGGAGCTACATTGGTGAACTCATTTTTAATATGCTCATTTTGGTGGGCAGCGTCAAAATGTCCGACCATGTTGTGCGGGAAATGATGGGGTTGTAAGGAGGACGCAAATGAAACGGTTTTATATGTTCAAAGACGGGACACAGAAGGGCAGCACGGAAACAAGAGAGGAGGCGGTAGAGATGATCCGCCTGTGGCAGAGCCGAGAAACCCATCCCTTTCTACGCTCGGAGTTCAGTATCATTGAGGGCGAGGAAGAATTTATCCCCTATCCTTCCCGCCAGAAAACACAAGCGAAGAAACGGAGCCTGGAGCGATAAAGGAGGATTGGCCATGAGTTTTGAAGATGAGTACCGCGAATTGATGGCAAAACCCATTGAGGAGATCAAAGAAGATATTTTCTTCCGCATGGATAACTTTCAACATGAACCGTGGTATGGCGAATTTAAGTTGTATCTGGTGATTGGTGTTTGCCAGCCGTCGGAGGAGCACGTTCTGCAAATTCGCAAAGCCCTGAAGGTGATGGGCTATGACACCCACACCGTCAGCAGGGATGGTAGGACCTATATCCTACCAGGTGAAGCGCGGCAGGCTGCACGAGAACCGAATCCAAAAAAGTATGATGACCGGGAGAGATGATCGTCTGTTTCGGGAAAGGAGCGTCAATGGAAGTCAAAATCAACCGCGAGATCCGTAATTACACGGAGAGTATGTTTTTCGGGCTGTCCCTGCGGCAGCTCATTTTTTCTGCCCTGGCGGTGGCTGTCGCTGTGGGGCTGTACTTTCTGCTAAAGCCCTATGTCGGCACGGAAACCGTGTCCTGGGTGTGCGTCCTGGGCGCGGCCCCCTTCGCCGCCCTGGGCTTTTTCACCTACCACGGCATGACAGCGGAGCAATTCATCTGGGCGTGGCTGCGCTCGGAGGTGCTGGAACCCAGGGAGCTGCGCTTTGAAGCGGCCACCCTCTACTATGATCTGTTGAAGCCCGGTATGGAAAAATGGGAAAAGGAGGAATACAAGCGCCATGATTAAAAGTATCAAGGGAATCATGCGGCAGGACCGGGAGCCATATCGTATCCCCCGCAGGGTGCAGGACGTGGTCCCCATTCAATGTATTTGGCCGGATGGCATCTTCCGAGTGGGGATCAAGTTCTCCAAGACCTACCGCTTTACCGACATCAATTACAAGGTAGCCAGCCGGGAGGATAAGGAAACCATGTTCCTGACCTACTCGGAACTGCTGAACAGCCTGGATTGCGCCGCCACCACCAAACTCACCATCTGCAACCGCCGCCAAAGTCAGGCAGACTTTGAGCAGTCCGTCCTCATGCCCATGCGGGAGGATGGACTGGACAAGTACCGCAGAGAGTACAATCAGATGCTCATGGACAAGGCAACCGGGGCCAATGGCATCACTCAGGAGAAGTATATCACCATCACGGTCTACAAGCGGGATATTGAGGACGCCCGCGCTTACTTCACCCGTGTCGGAGCCGATCTGACTGCCCGCTTTGCGGCCCTCGGCGCCAAGTGCGTGGAGCTGGACGCCACGGACCGGCTTCGTATCCTTCATGACTTCTATCGTGCTGGGGACGAGGGAAGTTTTCATTTTGACATGGCGGATATGGCCCGGAAGGGCCACGACTTCAAGGACTACATCTGCCCGGATGGGATAGAGAAGCACAGCGACTATCTGAAACTGGGCGAACGCTATTGCCGGGTATTGTTTCTGAAGGACTACGCCAACTATATCCAGGACGAGATCGTGGCAAACCTGACCGACCTCAACCGCAATATGATGTTGTCCATCGACATCCTCAACGTGCCCACAGACGAGGCCGTGCGGGAAGTGGAAAATCGTCTGCTGGGGGTGGAAACCAACATCACAAACTGGCAGCGACGCCAGAATCAGAACAACAATTTCTCCGCTATCGTGCCCTACGACATGGAGTTGCAGCGTAGGGAGAGTAAGGAGTTTCTGGCCGACCTGACCACCCGCGACCAGCGGATGATGCAGGCTGTTCTCACCCTTGTCATCACCGCCGACACCAAGCAGCAGCTTGACACCGACACGGAGAAGATACGCTCCCTGTCCGGGCGGTGCCAACTGGCGGTGCTGAAATACCAGCAGATCGACGGCCTGAACACCGTCCTGCCCATCGGGACGCGGAAGATCAACGCCTTCCGCACCCTGACCACGGAGTCGCTGGCTGTGTTCATGCCCTTCAAGGTGCAGGAGATCATGGACCGGGGCGGCATCTATTTTGGGGAGAACGCCATCTCCCACAATCTGATTATGTGCAACAAGGCGAACCTGCTCAATCAATCGTCCTTCCGGCTGGGCGTTCCCGGCTCTGGAAAGTCCTTCAGCGTGAAGGAGGAAATTGCGTTTTTGATCCTCAACACTGATGATGACATCCTGATCGCAGACCCGGAGGGAGAATATGCCCCCCTCATCGAAGCCATGAACGGTATGGGCACAGTGGTCCGGGTGGCCGCAGGCGGGAGTGACCGGCTGAACGCCATGTATATGGTGGACGGATATGGAGAGAACAACCCCATTGTGGTGAAGTCTCAGTTCATCATGTCCCTGGTGGAGCGCATCGACCCCAAGGGTGTGGGGGCCAAGCAGAAATCCATCATTGACCGCTGCACGGGCGCTGTATATGAGGAGGCGGAACAAAACGGTACGGTCCCTACGCTGGCGACCCTGCGGGAAAAGCTGATGGAACAGCCGGAGGAGGAAGCGCGGGAGATTGCCCTGGCTCTGGAACTGTTCACTACCGGTTCTCTGGACATCTTCGGCCATGACAGCACTGTGGACCTGGACAAGCGGGTGGTGGTGTTTGACATCCACGGCCTGGGCGAACAGTTGAAGCCCATTGGCCACCTGGTCATCACCGACACCATGCTCAACCGTGTCACCCTGAACTGGAAGAAGGGCAGGCGGACCCATGTCTTTATCGACGAGTTCCATGTCATGTTTGAGAACGAGTTTTCCGCCGCCTTTTTCAACTCCGCATGGCGGCAGTTCCGCAAGCGCAATGCCTACCCCACCGCCATCACGCAGAATGTGGAGTATCTTCTGGACTCCGTGCAGGCCAGCACCATGCTCAGTAATTCCGAGTTCATCGTCATGCTCAATCAGGCGGCGGGGGACCGGGAGAAGCTGGCCCATCTGCTGAATATCTCCGAGGAACAGATGAGCTATATCACCAACGCAGACGCCGGGTGCGGCCTGATCAAATACGGCTCGGCCCTGGTACCTTTCGTCAACCGCTTTCCTGCCAATACGGAGCTGTACCGCTTGATGACCACCCGGCCCGGTGAGGGCCGCTTTTCCGGGGGACGGGCCTGATGCCCGTCCCCCTTTTGATTGGAGGGATGAAAATGCCATTGAACATCAAGCCCTGCCATCTGCGGGCCGCGAGGGACTATGTGGGCCGGCATCACCGGCACAGCATCCCGCCCGTGGGCGGCAAATTTGCCGTGGCCTGCTATGATGGGGACCGTCTGTGCGGTGTCGCCATTTGTGGCTGTCCCGTTGCCCGGTATCTGGACGATGGGCTGACCCTTGAAATCCTGCGCTGCTGTACGGATGGTACAGGTAACGCCTGCTCCAAACTTTACGGTGCCTGTTGCCGCGTGGGGTTTGCGATGGGCTATGAATGTATCATCACCTATACGCTGGTATCAGAAACCGGGGCATCTTTGCGGGCCGCCGGCTTTGCTTTTGACGGCATAGCCGGCGGCCAGACATGGACGGGCCAGCGCCGCAGGGACTACTATGTGGCTCCCACCGAGCGGAAACACCGTTGGATAAAAAGACGGGCTGGTGTGCGAGCATGAGTAAGATCAAGACCCGTGAAAAGGGAAAAGACATTAAGGTGCTGGACAAATCCGCCATGATCGGGCAGCGCATGAAAAGCGCCTTCATCCGATCTAAGCGGAACGCAGAAGCCCTGCTGGATAACCGGCAGGCTACCCCCGGCGAATATGCCGTGGACAAGACAGAACTTGCCGCCGATGATCTCGCCCACGACGCGGCGAATGTGGCAGCGTCCGGCGCAAAAACGGCGGTGCGGCAGATCCGGAAGCTGTTTCAGCGACAGCGGGAAAAACGGTCATCGGAAAAGCACTGGGAGAATACGGCCCCTGCTGAACAGGCCCACTCCCTTGAACCGGCCCAGGGCACAGTTCCGGAGGGGCGGCTGCCCCGCCAGCGGGCCAATACGGCCCCGGAGCGCCTGCGCCTACCGGGGTCCGGGCACACGGCGGAGCATTTGCCCACCCAGACCGGCACGGAACGCCCAACGGATACCGCAAGTCCTTATGTAGAGAGAGGGCGGGCCTTTGCCAAGAAGCAGACCGAGCGGAAACGGCAGGTCAAAAACCAGGCCGTCCCGTCTGACCGGACGCCGCGCATCAAGACCCCGAGTGCCGTCCAAGCGCCCCGTCAGACGGAACGCCCCTTAAAAATGGCAAAACAGCCCGCCCAGGCTATTGGGCAGGCCGCAAAGGACGCAGGTAGGGGCACAAAGAACACCCTCAAGAACGCCCGGCGGACAGTGAAAACCGCCCGTCATACTACTAAGACTGTCCCGCGCACGGCGAAAACGGTCATCAAGACGGTGGATCATACAGCGTCGGCGGCGCGGAAAACGGCGCAGTTTGCCGCGAAAGCTACCGCCCATACCGCCCACACCACAGCAAAAGCCGCCGCCACTACCGCGAAAGCCGCCGGAAAGGGGACTTCTACCGCGGCAAAGGCCGCACTCGCGTCCGTTAAGGCGTTGGTGGCCGTTATTGCCACTGGTGGCTGGATCACTGTTCTCGCCATTGTGATACTCTGCCTGATTGGCCTGATCGTCGCTTCTCCCTTTGGCATCTTCTTTTCCGGGGAGGACAGCGGCACGGGCCAGACCATGCCCACCGTTGTCCGGGAGATCAACCTGGAATATGAAAGTAAGCTGGCGGAAATTGAGAACAGCGCCGCCCATGACCGGCTGGAATTGTCCGGCTCCCGTGCTGTCTGGCCCCAAGTGCTGGCGGTCTATGCTGTGAAAACCACCACTGATCCAGACAATCCCCAGGAAGTCGCCACGATGGATGATGGAAAAAAGGAACTCCTGAAAGAGATATTTTGGGCCATGAATGAGATTAGCCACCGGATGGAAACTGCGACCACTACCCAAACCGTGGAAAGCGATGATGGAAAGGGCAATATCATTGTAGAAGAAGTCGAGGTAACGGCCACGACCCTTTATATCACTGTGACACACAAAACCGCTGATGAAATGGCGGACGCCTACAACTTTACCGCCGATCAGCGGGCGCGGCTTGTGGAATTACTGGCTGAAGAAAACAGCGGTATGTGGAGTGCCGTCCTATATGGCATTGGCGCAGGCGACGGGGAGATCGTGGTGGTGGCTCTATCCCAGCTCGGTAATGTGGGCGGGGCCCTCTATTGGTCCTGGTATGGCTTTGAGAGTCGGGTGGACTGGTGCGCCTGCTTTGTTTCCTGGTGTGCCAACGAGTGCGGCTATCTGGATGCCGGTGTGATCCCCAGGTTCGCAAGCTGCTCCATTGGTATCCAATGGTTCCGGGAGAGAGGGCTGTGGCAGGACGGTAGCTATGAGCCGCGCCCCGGCGACCTGATCTTTTTTGATTGGGATGATGAGGACGAAGGCCAGGACGGAGCGGCAGACCATGTGGGCATCGTGGAAAAGGTGGAGGACGGGATCGTCTACACCGTCGAGGGAAACTCCGGCAATGCCTGCCGGGAGCGTCGCTATGCCATAGGTCACTATGAGATCTATGGGTACGGCACCCCCGCCTATTGATATAACCGAATAAAATTATCGCCCTGGACTGACTTGAAATAGTTAGTCCAGGGCGTCCTTTTCATGGTCTCCCATGAAGGGCTGTAAGCGACCATCCCATCGTCTCCTTTTAGTTATCAGAAAAATGGTGACAATATGCAATTAAATAAATATGTGACACATTTATATTGCTCAGACATTATATTACATAGCTGGCGTTTGGAAAAAGTGAATCATCAACTCAATATTCTTTAGTGCGTACTTTTTATGTCTATCATCAAGTGCTTCCAACGATTTTGAAAGAGCTGATATTTCCAATTCCTGCTGTAAATATCCATCTAATCCAAGTGCTTCATCTGCGGATACTTTCAATTTCTTTATTATATTTATGAGCATATCATAGGAAGGTTTTCGGCTTCCGCGCTCCAAAGAAGCAAGTGTTGAGTCACTGATTTCCAATAACTCAGCGAATTCGCTTTGACTTAGATGATGGGCCAATCTATATTTCTTTAAAAATCTACCAAATCCGGTTTTCAATATTAGCACCCCAAGTATTATGTTGTACTAATCGTATCCGAAATATTGGAGTTTTGTAATAGACTATTAGTAATGATAGATACTTTGGGTATCGTCAAATGAAAATTTATGATATAATATATTGCAATTAAAGGAGGGGCGAGCGCCAAAATGGAAAAAGCATGGACATATCTTGAAAAGGACTTTTCCGATGAAGATCTAATCGATCAGCCCTTTGATACTGGAATTGATGAGTTCATATGTACGATGCTGAGCAAACATTTTAAGAACTCCGCATATATGGCAGACATACAATATTTAAGAAAATATAAAACTATTATAGAAAATTCATATAAACTTGCCCGAGACTGTCATGGAGTTATTCAAGTAAGGTTAAATGATATACCATTGAATTGTGAAGTGCGAATATTGGCAGACAATATAGAGTATGATAACTATTCACCCGAGCTAAAAAAAATATTAGATGAATGTAATGGGTTATCAATTAGCATAGATAGCGAGGGAAAACATATCATTATTATTATTGATATTCCTATTTTCTTAAAGATCTAATTTTTATTGAATATCCCAAGTTTTGTGTAAAGCGTCTACGCAGTGTAGAATAGAAGCAGCGCACAGGAAGTTTTGCATATATCCAGAAAGAATCGCACAATGGAGGAAAATCCCGTCAAGAGAAGATCTGTGAGCTACTGCAGATGACAAGTATCGGCAGCATGGAAGACATCCAAAACCGGTTCAAGGAGAGCATTGCCAAGTTCATGGAGAATGATCTGGAGACAGAGCTGGGTTATAGACAAGTACGACTACAAAAACAAGGACACAGATAACAGCCACAACGGCCACAGCAGTAAAATGCTGCGCACCAGCTGCGAAGATGTGGAGGTATCAATTCCCCGGAATTGAAAGGGCACATTTGAGGCACAAGTGCTGAAAAAGAACCAAACCAGTATCAGTCAGGACATTGAGGAGAAGATTCTGTCTATGTATGCCAAGGGTATGACCGCCGGGGACACTGAGGCCGATATCCAGGACATTTACGGTATTTTTGTCTCAGACAGCACAGTCAGTCGGATTACAGACAAGACCTGCCTATCGCCAAGGAGTGGCAGCAGCGGCCTCTGGAGTCCGCCTAACGGTGGCCTTTCATCCCTGACGAGTTGTTGCAGGTAACTCGCTTCGCTCGACACCAGTGGCTGAAGTCCTTTTGCGAGGTATCTCCGTTAGCTGAGCCCGTATTTTTTCTATCTAATGAAAAAGGAACTCCCGTGTGGTATTCACACGGGAGTTCTTTCGTTTGACGGATTTACAGAAAATCCCTAAGATATATATGGGAATCATGTAGCACTATCACCTATCATATATCATTTGACTCCCTTAATTTGTCAAGTGCACTTCTCTTGGCTTTGTTTATATTTTGACGAGACACGCCTTCACGCTGCGCGATTTCTGCGATAGATAACCCATGATAGAAGTGTAGAACAATAATACGTTGCTGATATGCAGTCAGCGTATTATCTGATAAATATGCCATCAAATCAATCAACTCGTTTGGAGGTTCCACCATAGAATTATCAATTATATATTTTTGCTCATCCGATAAATCATTGATGGGAATCTCATGAGAGCTAATTGCGGAGTGATACTTGGAGAATTCGATATATTTATTCCGAAGGGCCGTACAGATGTAATTTACGATTGCTCCATCGTGCTTTTGAATGATACTGTCAATCGGAAACTTATGGATGAAAGCAATGAATTCTACTACTATATCCTCATAGGCATCTTCATACTTTAGAAGATGTGCATATTTTCGGATTACACGGTCGAAGCGGTTGATTAACTCTAGCATTGCCTCACTGTTGTCGTTCTTTGCGTATCTGATAGTATCTAGTAACATTGCTCAGTACTCCCATCTGATTTTTATTTGGGAGCCAGAGCAAAGGGAGGGGGCAGTGGATTTGGGTAGGGACTTGTAGCTTCTATATGGTTTTATAGATATGAGTACTATTTATCTTTATAGAGGGAGTGCAAAATAGACTTTAGCTTATCAGGAAGGGGAAGGTTAAGTTTTGCTGCATTTTCTAATATACTGATGCACTCGTTGCTTATATAAAATGTGGTAGTGACAGAGCGAACGGCATCCGAGGAATTTAATAGAAAGGCATCGACGATATGACTTACGGAGATGAGAGCAAATATGCCTACCTTTTTAGCAATGCCCCTGGCTCCAATTTCACTCGAAGCTTTTTTTATATGGACTGCAACACAAATACCGGTAACATAGTCCAAAACGACGAGTATGATTAAGGCGTATAGGAGCCCATCGGCTGCGCCAAAAAAAAGATCGACCAATTGCTTCCCCAATTCAATGGGGCTTAAAAATTGCATGATGACATACCACCTTTCTGTAATATAAAGAGAGATTTATTCCTCAAAATGTAAACCACTATGTTTATAATGGTTTTGGCAGAGACGACCGTAACTTGAAAATTAAAGAAAATATTTTGTGACGAAATATGACTGTCTGGACATTGTTTAAATAGAGGGCCAGCAGAGGGAGGAGTTTTGTTGGTTTGGGTGTCTTGTATATATATTGCATATGTAGGGGATTTTAAAATTTAATGTGACGGCAGTTCTAGGTGTGGACATTTTAGACATTTTAGTTATCTAGACGGATAAAAATTATCTGAGACGGAATAGAGGGTGGATTCGTAGTGCTTGGAGATAAACTTGGGAATGGGAGATTATCTGAAGATGATATTCAATATTTAAAAGGGCTGTTTGAACGTGAATATAGTGGATTGCTAAGTTATGCGAGATACGTGTTAGAAGACGAATCACATATAGAAGACTTGGTTCAGGATGTATTTCTGGTTGCAACATTAAAAATTAAGGATGTTAAGGAGAGCTATAGTCCAAAGCATTGGCTATATAGGACAATGAAGAACTTAATCAATAATAGACGGCGTGACGTTCAGAGATTCAGAAATGCGATAGGGAAAATGCAGTCGTCAGTTTTGAATGTAGGCAATAGAGAACAGGCTGGGTTTGATTCAGAGATACTTTTTTTCATGAGCTGTCAGCAGCATATAAAGTCCACAGATTGGACATTGCTGTGTGACTACTACTTACATGGTTATAACTATCATGAACTATCAATTCGGAATGGCATTTCAGAGTCTGCATGTAAGATGCGAATTCTAAGAGTTAAAAAAATCTTGGCCAAGCAATTACAAACATCTGGTCTTTACAAGGCCAGATGAAAAATAATAAAAAAGGAGGGGTTTAAATGGCAAATAAAAAAATAGAAAATGCACCATACAAATTACTAGATTGTTTGAGTACTAGTATCTTAAAGTCGCTCTTAAAGCAAGATTTAAACGACTCTGAGGATGAATTATCTGTCGAAACGATTGAATATATTGTTCACCTTCTGGATGAGCGAAGTAGAGAAATTGTGACGAAAGAGAAAGAGACGGATATTGATTCAGCGTGGAAACAATTTATTCGTAACGGCATTCCACTTGTAGAAAGCGAAGAAGATTTATCGTCGCTTATAGAATGCGCAGCTGTATTAAAGGAAGATCATTCGCAAGTGAGAAGCACAAAGAAACAAATTACAAAACCTGCAATTCACTTTATGGCTCGGAAAACAGGTGTTATTGCAGCCACAATCTGTATTCTTTTCACGATAATGATATCAGCTCAGGCAGTAGGTATTGATGTGTTTGGGGCAATCGCCCGGTGGACAGATGAGACATTCCATTTTGATGTGTATGGTGAAAGCGAATTATATACAAACGAAAATGGAGGACACACAGATAAGCTGGGAGACATATTGGATAATTACTCGTTAAGTAGAGAATTAGCACCAACGTGGTATCCGGCTGGTTATACAATGAGTGATATTGAAGTTCATCAGGAAGATGGAAATTTGCAAATATTCTATTCTTGTGATAATGGAGAAGGGAATTATTTTAGCGTTCAAGTGTTAAACTATGAAGATGTTGATGAATTGAGTAGTTATATCATCGAGAAAAGTGGCGAAGATGTTGAGACGCTGAAAAGTCATGGAAAGCAGTTTTATTTATTGACAAACGAAGACACAATTACTGCTACCTGGTCAGATGGACACATTCTGGAAAGTATATCTGGAAATCTATCGAAAGAAGATTTATTTCAGATAATCAAATCAATGGGAGGAAACTAAAATGGACATGCGACGTATTCTAGCAATTGGGATGGTTACTGCTACAGTTTTTGGAAACTGTAGCACGCCAGCAGGGGCTATTGAAGTAAAAGGAAGACATGAGATGCCTTTAGTAATGAGCGCAGACAGTAATGTAATACCGTATGGAAGCATCTGTATTTCTGGATATAATGCATCGTTGAAACTGGGAACAGGGAAAGGCGCTGTGAAAATCAGCTATACAGTGACTTCAAGCAAGCCAGCGAAGACAATTGGAGTCTCCCAAATTGAGATTTACAAATCGGACGGGACGAAAGAGACAACGATTACAGGTACAGTTGCAAATGGACTGCTGAGAGAATCCGCGGGGACCAAAACGGGCACCTATACCTATAGAGGGACTTCTGGAGAGAGCTATTATGCGAAAGTTACTCTATATGTTGCGTGTGAATCCGGGAGTGACTCCAGAACTGTGACAACTAAAACTGTAGAAACACGTTAAGACGGAACAAACATGTAGGGCGGGCAAGATCTTTGCCCGCCCCACGTTCTATACCAAAGGAGCCATTATGAATCAATTTCTCAATTGTTGTGGATTGACTAATATTCCATTGACTGGTCTAGTAAGAAAAATGTCTAGCCGATCGCTCCGTATGCTATTATTTAATGCTTTATTGGGAGTGCTTTGCTGTGGGATGACTGCATGCGGGTTGATGAGTGAAAGTCTCTCTGAAGGAAATAATAGTCAAATACCTGAAAATAATTGTAGTTCAACAGACTCTTCGGTTGATGGAATTCTCAATATTTTAAATAAATACGAATCTATATTGGCGAACAATGAATCTTATTTTAGTGTAGAAAATGGAGAGAGTATGACGTTAGCTCAATTGTTAGAATTGAGCCAGGAGGAAAATTTGCAAATTTCTCAATTTGCACTGATCGACTTTGACTATGACCAAATTCCAGAACTAATCCTAAAAAAGACGATCAGTGAGTCGGATGTATTTGGCTATGAGGTATTGCATCAATATGGAGAAGATATATATGGTTATAGTTTTACCTATCGAACTTTTGCCGACCTAAAGATAGATGGAACCTTTGTTGTGTCCAGCAGCGCCTATGATTATGGGATTGGAAAGCTTGAATTTTTGGGAGATACTGTATCTATTCAAAGGGTTGCAGAGTGCAAAACCTTACTTAACGAAGATGGAACAGAAAGCGAAAACTATACAATTAATGGGGAATCTGTTCCGGAATGCAGTTTTTTTAATATACTTGAAAAGCAAGATATAAAAAAATCTATTATTTGGAGTGACAAGACAGAGAATACGGCAAATGAACTACATTGGGAGAGGTGAGAATATAAAGGGGAGGTACCAAGTAAAACTTGGTACCTCCGGTGATGGGGAAATGGCTTTAGGTACGGTATATGGATGATAATGTCTTCTGGTAGATACGATTATCAGAGAAGCGCATTGTAGAGGACAAAAGCGCCATAGTCCGAATTTGCAGGATATTCAATAGAGCCATAGTCTCTCTTAATTTGCCCCCAGGTCTTGTTACTCTTGGTCGGTTCAACGGTCGGATCACGTTTAGCGTCAAATCGGTTCATAACGTAAGGAGACCCCTCACCGTTATTAGCCTCTGCGGAGCTAAAGCCGAGGTTAATGGCCTGCTGAACATACGCTTTTGCCATTCCATTGTAGGCGAAGAAGGTGTATTTGACGTTACTAGCAATAGACAGATTTTTGCCGGCCGCCTTACTCTTGATGAATTTTGCAGCATCATCAGTGGCAGTTTGGAATTGAGAATCTGTATAATTGCCAGTAGGATAAGTAGTACCCCAAATCTGGTAAGGGCCATTCTTGTTGCTGGGGCCGGCCTTTTTCAGTCCGTATTCCCGGAAGTGGATAGCGGCCAACATCTGCCAGGGAATCCCGTACTTATTGGCTGCCGACTTGTAGAAAGGTTTGTTGTCATCCAGTAACTTAATCTGGGCAGATGTCAGAATCGGCTGTCCACGGTAATCTTTATACGACCCGCTCGGAGTTTCTCCGCCTCCGCTGGGGTACTTGTCATAACCAAACAAGTACTGCCAGGTAGTGGGACCTACAGAGCCGTCAACGGAAATTTCCATCTTCTTCTGGAAATTCTTTACGGCAGTCAGGCAGCCCGGGCCAAAGCTGCCGTCAATGGTGAGGGATTCAAACTTGCTGAGAAGGTGCTGGGCCCCGCGGACCGCCTCATTGCGGTTGCCGTTCTGCACAACGGCAACCAGACGGGAGAGAGTATCCTTGCCAGCAATACCGTTTGCAGTGATGCCCTTGCTCTTCTGGAAAGCAACAACAGCATCATAAACACCAGGGCCGAAACTACCATCCACAGCGAGAGCCGTGTTGTTGTTCCGGTAGTTGAGCAGGCACTGAAGAGCTTTGATATTGGTACCAGTGTTGCCCTTTGCTAGATTGGGCCAAGAAGGGGTGGTTGCCATAGTCTTTACCTACTTTCTCTTTTGTATATTGAAGCAATTGGTGTCGCGCGCCACGTTCTTGCTTCTGTAATAAAAAGAGAAAAAGTGAGGGTGTTTTGTAAACCACGTCTCAAAATTTTATCGTAATTTTTGAAAGGAATTTTTATATGAATAGAAAAGTCAAAGAAATTATTACAATTAGTATGACACTACTATTTGTGCTATTATCTGGCTGCCATTTGTCGCAAAATAATCAAGAAAACTCTTTGGATACACCTTCAGAAAGTTATACTCCTCAGGATTCGGCTTCTGGTGAATCGCAACCAGTCCCACCAGAAACAACACCAACTCCGAGTACCGACAAACCACATCCAACCATGGATATCACACAGGAACCACCATTAAGTGAATCTGATATGAATCTTGCGGTTCCGGATTTCCTAACTCAGGAACAACAGATGTTATACCGTAGGGCACATAGCTTATATGAACATCTTCTTGGAGATTCAATTGAATACGCTGAAACCTTTGAGGATGATGTATTTCCTCAAAGTGAGTACGAACAAGTAATGATCAATGATATGGTTTACTTGGTCGCACAGGGGAGATATGCAAATTGGATTGATTTCGAGGAAGTTGGCCATTCAATTTTTACAGAAAAATATTGGGAAGAATTAAATAAAACAAGTGATGGATTGCCATTACGAACAGAATATAATGGAAAACTTTGCTTTTTAGATACATCCATGGGTGGTGGATATTATTATTGTGAAGACATTCCTGACGATTTCCGTCTTGAAAAGTCAGAGGAGAATGAGATTGTCTTTACGCTGATTGGTCACTACCGTAATTTTGAAAAAGCGACAGATGAAATCACAACTGAGGATGGAATGTCAGGCTATGACTATACTTTAGAGTTTCCAATTAAGATGATTTTAACAGAGGATGGATGGCGTTTTGATGAGTTTCATTCTTCTTTACGAGATGAAAGAGAGCCATGATAAGTTCAATATAAAAAGGCTGGGCTGCATAAACAGCCCAGCCTTTTTCAAACACCCTGATTAGTTTTTACGATAAGTTTTTCGGATACACCAAATGCCCTGGGGGTGCTTGTTGTTATCCATCGCCATCTGGAGAGTATGGTCAGAACCATCAATTGTGGTCTGCAACTTTCCATTGGGAGAATCAGGTACAAACTTAATCGGGTCCATCACAAGAAAATCGTCGTATGTTTTTCCGCCGTTCTTGTAACCATAGCACATGACAGTATGGTTAGAACTATTACCGGTACCGATGTTGACAATGACGGGATGTTCAGCATCAATCTCTGCCCGGATGACTGGGAACGCAGCCGTCCCCTTAACCTCAGTCTTAGAGGAATTGACGCCAAGCTTGCTGCCACACTTAGAGAAGTCGTAGTTCCAGTTCATACCCTGACCAGAAATCCAGGCTCCTTTAATGTTGGCGATAGAGTAATTGCTCGGGCCGTAGAAATTGACCAAATCCAGAGCAGTGGTGATTGTACAACCGCTCTTGCTGCCGATTGTGTTAACAATTTCCGGATATCGCTGGTTCCAACAACATCTCCGACCAGAAGGCATCTTAATAATGTGCGAAGTGCCCCCAGTACCGCCCCCGCCAGGATACTTGTCATAACCAAACAAGTACTGCCAGGTAGTGGGGCCTACAGAGCCGTCAACGGAAATTTCCATCTTCTTCTGGAAATTCTTTACGGCAGTCAGGCAGCCAGGTCCAAAGCTGCCGTCAATGGTGAGGGATTCAAACTTGCTGAGAAGGTGCTGAGCACCGCGGACCGCTTCATTGCGGTTGCCGTTCTGCACAACAGCAACCAGACGGGAGAGGGTGTCCTTGCCGGCAATACCATTAGCAGTGATACCCTTGCTCTTCTGGAAGGCAACGACAGCATTGTAAACGGAAGGGCCGAAGCTGCCATCCACAGCGAGAGCTGTGTTATTGTTCCGATAGTTGAGCAAACACTGAAGAGCCTTAATATTGGTGCCAGTGTTGCCCTTTGCCAGATTAGGCCAGGAAGGAATAGATGCCATAATATTTTACCTACTTTCTCTTTTTTATATAGAAACAATTGGTGTCGCGCGCCACGTTTTTGTTTCTATTATTAAAAGAGGAAAATAGGTTCTACTTTGTAAACCACAGCTTGAAATTTTATGATTATCTGAAAGAAAATTGTTTTATATGAATGTAAAAGTCAAAGGAATCATCACATTCGGTCTGATGCTGTTCTATGCGGGAATGGATGCTGTACCTCGACAACTCCATACATATTCATCAGGTACATCCCTATTGCCGTGAGCCGTTGCAGGCAATGAGAGTAGCCGGCAGAGAACCTGCCGGGGGTGAAATTCCTGTGGAGCTGGCGAACTGTCAGCCGCCTGATGATTTCCAGATGTAAGCCGCCGGGGTGCCGAGGACAAATAGGCTTGCGTTCATATAAAGGCAGGACAGCATGACGGTTTATTGGGACGGAGAGCGTTTATATCTCACCAACTAAAATGTGTCACGCAATGCTGTCCGGTTCCTACACATAGGTGGCGCAGGCCGCCTAATCCTTTAGTAAGGAGGAAAAACTTTATGTGGGGAACATATCTGCGCGGCAATCTCTACTATGCTGCTCTGAGCGGCGGCATTGGCTCGGAACAGAAGGGCTAGTTTCAAATATTATGCACAAAGAGGAAGTGACAACAGAATAAGGTCTAAGAGTACCGAGCAACGGATCATCGTACCGTCAGGTAGATAGTCACCAAATGGCTGGACATTAGGAATATGAGGGGACGTACCCCCCTCTATTTCCTAATGCCCGGCCATTTTTTGTTGCCGCTCCAGAAATGGAGTAGGGAATGGATCTTTTTGCTTGGCAGGCGGCGCTCTGCCGCTATCCGTGATCTCCTGAATTTTTGGCTCTCAAAATCCAAAAATTCAAGGAGATCACAAATGAAAACTACATATTTAGTTTATAAACTGGTGAATGGTGTCCAGCAGCTTGTCACAGCAACGCCGGAGGAATGGGACACTATTTTGAAAGGAAACCGGGGATTGCCCGCCGAGCAGCGTCGGTACTTCATGAAAGACTGTTTTGCGGATGGGGATGAACTGGATTGTATGTATATCGAAATGACCGCCGTCGAATACCGGGAGTGGAACAGCAAAAACACAGTTACCCAGCGGAAACGCAAAGCTGGTTCGCTCTACTCATTTTTATCTTTGGACGCTGGTGTGCCGGAAACCGGACTTGAATCGCTGCACGAAAGCGTCCCCTCGGCCTTTGATCTCGAAGGACTTGCTATTGACCACCTTCTGATTGAAGAACTGAAGGTAGCCCTGCGTAAATGGAAGCCCTGGGCAGAGGAACTGCTGGAACTCTATTTATCTGGCGCAAAACGTTCCTGTACAAGCAGCCTGTGTGAGAAGTACGGGCTGAGTGATCGAGCTGTTCAAAAGCGGAAAGTGGCCTTTGAAAAATTCGTTTTAGATTTTTTGAAAAAATAAGTTCGGTTTGAGGTGTCGAAAGTTGTAGTAGGGGGTTGAGAGGGCCGCAGGGCCCCTCAATGCTCCTTGATAACCGAATACCCATTCGTCAAGTACATCAGTTCCGATGTGCGAAAGCATGAGCCACCACAACAGGGTACGCCATGAGGCCCGGACTGCTGGAAATCATGACCTGCTGAAAATTAGGTCTGCGAAAACATCCAGCCCATCCGAGGTGAGCGAGAATTCCCTTTGTAAGTGTCGGGTTGCCCCCGGCATGGCGATGACAGTCGGAATGACAATGGTACTCCCGCCCAGCCACAGTCTCAAACAATGGGGGCGGCTCTGTCAGAACGACAGTTGGGGTGAAACTCCCGTGAGGTGGTGAGCAGGCCACCGCTTGACGACTTCCCAGGCTTCGGCCTGCACACGGGGTGTCGAGGACAAATAGTGTGCATTACATATCTGACCGCCAACACGGGGACGGCCAATCGCCAGCTATGATAATAGGAGACTCTGGATGGATTGGCGGTCAGATGTGTTTTGCACACTACCTGGGAAGTAATTGGATATTTGGCTGCAAGGGCAAATCACATAAAGGTGAGGTGTCCTTATGAATAGAGAACTGCCAGATGAAGTGCTGCGCGGCCAGATGTACTATGCTGATTTAGATCCGGTGATCGGCTCTGAACAGGGCGGCAACCGCCCCGTCCTTGTGATCCAGAACAACATAGGGAATCGCCACAGCCCGACCATCATCATTGCCCCTATCACGACCAGGGTGAAGAAGCTCCATCAGCCGACCCATATCGGTGTCCCTCCATACTTTGGCCTGCCCCAAAACTCTATGGTTATGCTGGAGCAGATCAGAACGATTGATAAGAGCAGGCTTGGCAGTTATGTGGGCTGCTTGGACGATGATGTGATGGACTATGTTGACGAGGCCCTTGGCATCAGCGTCGGCCTGCATGATCTTGCCGTGAAGGAACAGAAGTCGTATGCCGATGAGCCGCGTGATGAGATGCATGGCGAAATGGTGCTGACTCTTTGTGGCACCTGCCTTAGACAGTTCATTTGTTCGCCCGAGCATATTGTGAGGCGGATCAACCACACACAAGCTAAAGAACCTTGTATGTACTGCCACGTCCGGGACGGCTACGATTACCGTATCATTCACAAGAAAAAACGCCTGGGCGATGACAGGTATTAAGGAGGCACGAGGTATGACTGATGAATTGATGGAGCAGCGCATGGCAGAACTCAACGCCCGCAACACAGAAAAAGCGCCTGCTTTTGACAGCGAAAAAAGGGCCTACTCCGTGGACGATATTATGGAGATCCTGGATATTAGCCGTTCGTCCGCATATATCCTTATCAAAAAGAATCTCTTTCGGAGCGTCAAGATTGGGAACCAGCTCCGTATCTCCAAAGCCAGCTTTGATAAATGGCTGGACAATGGGTGATTGTCAACTGTACGATTTCAAATTAGCCAGCACAATCGTACATTTGAGTCAAATAAACCCCTCCGCTACAATGTAGTCAAGGCTTTTGCCTTGGCTACATTGGTAAGTTACATATTCTGACACCAACCAATGGGCCAGGACTCAAAATCTACATAGGAGGTACTTCGATATGGGAAAAACCAGCATCTCTGTCCCCGAAATGCAGAGGCTGCTCGGTATGAAAAAGGTCGAGGCATATTGGCTTGTAAAACAGGGACGCTTCAAAGTTATTCTTGTCGGCGGCAAAATGCGGATCATGCTGGACAGCTTTGAGGAATGGTACGGCAGTCAATTCCACTACAAAAAGGTCAACGGGCCGGAACCAGGCCAACTACTCCCTGCGTCTCTGACCGTCCCGGAGGCGGCTGACATCCTCGGGCTGAACCCTGGCTCCATCTATGAGCTGATAAAGAACCATGCACCCTTTGAGACGTTCAAGGTCGATGGGCAAACTCGCATTCTAAAGGAAAACTTTGAGACGTGGTATCAAGGACAGTCCCATTATAAGAAACGAGAGGACGCGGCACCGCAAGAGCTGTTGGACGCAACCCTTTCGGTGAGCGATGTGGCAAAACTGCTGGGCATACACCGAAACAGCGTTTATAACATGGTGAACAAGCGAGATTTGTTTGTCACAGTGAAAGTGAATGACAAGATCCGCATTTATAAGGACAGCTTTGAAGCGTGGTATAAGTCCCAAAATCGCCATACCATAGTTGCCAGCTGAAAGGAGGAACAACCGTGGCGTCTATCATTAAACGTAAAACCAAATATTCCGTTGTTTATACCTATACGGACAGCAATGGCGCCAAGCGCCAAAAATGGGAAACCTGCGGCTCCCATGCGGAAGCCAAGAAGCGAAAAGCGGAAATTGAGCATCAGCTAGACACCGGAGTGTTCATCCCGCCCAGTGCCGATACCCTATCCGATTTTCTGGACGAATATGTATCCCTCTATGGTGTCAACACATGGGCTCCCTCTACCTTTGATGGACATACGGCGCTGATCAGCAACTACATCAAGCCCATCATCGGAGATGTGAAGCTGGATGACATCAACCCCAGAATGATAACTAAATTCTATAAAGACCTCCAAACCGTGAAAGCAGTTCCCCGGTACGGGCAGCCCGAGGGGGAACTTATCTCCCCCAATACGATACGGGAGATACACAAACTCCTGCGGAACGCGTTCAATCAGGCAGTAAAGTGGGAGCTGATGGCAAGGAATCCTGTTCAGAATGCCACTGTTCCCAAAGCCGAGAAGCATGAGCGGAATATTTGGGACGCTCAAACACTGATGAAAGCGTTATCCCTCTGCGATGACCCATTCCTCTCCCTGGCGATCAATCTGGCCTTTGCCTGTTCCTTGCGAATGGGGGAGCTGCTGGGCCTGACATGGAGCTGTGTGGATATTAGCCAGGACAGCATAGACCATGACTGTGCCTATATCTATATCGACAAAGAACTTCAGCGAATCTCTAGGGAATCACTGGCACAGATCGGGGAAAAAGGTATCATGTTTAAGTTCCCCACGATGCGAGGGTGCAATTCCACTGTACTGGCCCTGAAAGAGCCGAAAACCAAGACGAGTGTGCGGAAGGTATTTCTGCCCAGGGCAGTAGCGGAAATGCTGGTAGAGCGCAGAAAAACGATTGATGAACTGAAAGAATTGCTGGGGGATGAATATAGAGATTATGACCTTGTATTCGCCAGTACCCAGGGGACCCCTACCGAAGCAAATTACATCAACCGGGCCTTTGGCAAACTCATCGCGGACAATAATCTCCCCAAGGTGGTATTTCATAGTCTCAGGCACACCAGCACGACCTACAAACTTAAACTCAGCGGTGGTGACATTAAAGCCGTTCAGGGTGACACCGGCCACGCACAGGCTACAATGGTCACGGAACGGTATGCACATATCTTAGACGATGACCGCCGTGTAAACGCTACAAGATTCCAGAAAGAGTTTTATGGGGGTGGCAGCACAGCGGAAACCGCAGCGGTGACCGAGTCTCCCGTGGAACAGCAGCCCCCGGCACCAGACCCGCTTCAAAACCTTGACGCAGCAGCCAAACAGCAGTTGCTTCTCAAACTCCTTACAGAATCCCCGGATATGGCGGCGCTTTTGACAGCCCTTGCAGGAAGAAGCGCATAACAGAGACGGACAGGAATGAGTACCATTCTTGTCCGTTTTTACATAGTTGTGTTTGGCACTCTTTGATTGCCCGGAAAGCTGATTTGTGGTACAATATGGACATAAAATCTGTTACTAATACGAGGGGGTGTCGCTTATGGCATTGGAGAATAAGCTGGGTATCACCGACTCCACTGAACTGGCAAAGGCGGAGGAACGGATCAGCAAGACAAAGGCACTGGAGATGTTTCAGCAGGGCCTGCTGGACACATTTGAAGTCGGTACATTCCGGGGACTTTCCCAAATCCATAAATATCTGTTTGATGAAATATACGACTTTGCGGGACAGGTTCGCACAGTGAACATCGCCAAGGGCGGTTTCCGTTTTGCTCCTGTCCTCTATCTTACCTCGGCCCTGGAAAACATCAGCAGGATGCCGCAATCCACGTTTGATGAGATTATCGCCAAGTATGTTGAAATGAACGTGGCCCATCCTTTTCGTGAAGGAAACGGACGCAGCACCCGCTTATGGCTGGACGCTATCTTGAAGAAAGAACTGCGTCAGGTCGTGGACTGGAGCAAGGTAGACAAAGACGACTACCTGTTGGCGATGGAGCGTAGCCCAATCAAGGACACCGAGATCAAGCTGCTCCTAAAGGCCGCTCTAACCGATCAAATCAATGATCGTGAGGTTTATATGAAAGGCGTGGATGCCAGTTACCGCTATGAGGGCTACAACACCTACAAGACCGGCGACATTTGAATTGAACTGGTTGCCTTTGGTGTTGCAAAGATGAGAGGTATTGAACGCTGAACCGTCAAGCGATTTTTCGCCCGCTTGCTAATTGCTTGCTAATTGCGGCCCTAAAAAATGGCCGTGATTAGCAAGAAAACGTGGCAAATTGTGAGTGATGGGATTTGAAAAAAGTGAGTGTTTGCAAGGGTTTGCGGGGTGTTGTGAGTGTCCGGCACAACCGCGCTGGGCCTTCTCCTAAGCGTGGGGTCGGAGGTTCAAATCCTCTCTGGGACGCCAGAAAGCACCGCTGCAAGCCTTTTTTCGGGGTTTGCAGCGTTTTTTTGTTCCTCCTTCTCCCGGTAATTTCACTTCCGTTACCGGGAGATTTTTATACGCCGCATGATGTATATTTGCTAATTGGACTCGAACGCTTTTCAGAAATTTGCTAAGAAAATTCTGCGTTTTGCTAATTCGATTTTTCGGATCACTTTGCCGGGGCTTGCGCCGCTATCAGGGCTGCGAGCGCACTCGCCAGCTCCGGCGACTTCTGAAGCTGCTCCACAAGGCTTTCAAGGTCCAGGGTCGCAGGCTCCGATTTTGCCGGTTCTTCCGGCGGACGGACATTGCGAAGATCAGGCTTGGCATAGAAGGCTGTCTCGAATTTCTGAGCATTGACCTTTCTATCCTCGTCCAGAATGTGAGCATAGATACTGGTTATCATGTCGATCTCGGCATGGCCTGTATCGCCCTGGGTGGCTTTCAGATCGCCGTGGTTGAGTTTCAGTTTGTAGGTGGTACTGGAATGACGGAGAGAATGAAAGACCACCTTCGGCAGCCCTGCGTCCTCACGGAGCTTTGCAAATTCTTTGAGGATGATACGATCCTCGCAGGGGCGTCCATTGGGAAGTGCCACGACCAGATCGAAGTCCTGATACTCGTCGCCCAGGAAGCCTTTCAGCTCGTCCTGGGACTTTTTCCATTCCCGCAGAATGTAGGCCAGCGTTTTCGGCAGCCACACCTTACGGATACTGGAATCGGTTTTCGGCTTTTTCAGAATAATTCTTGTGCTGGTGTTCGGCATGAGCGGAGTAAAGATGTAGTAGATATCCTTCTCACCCAGCGTTTCAATCGCCCGTTTGGAAGCCCTCGTCAGCTCCTTGTCGATGTAGACATAGGCATTATCCGCTGCAATATCTTCATCGGAAATATGGACGTTCTCCCAGGTCAGTCCCAGGATTTCACCCATACGCAGAGAGCAGGCAAAGGAAAGGTTCATCGCTACATAGAGTTTGCTGTCCGTGCATTTGTCCAGGGCAAGACGGATCATATCCGCCGTCCAGATGTCCCGTTTCGCATACTCCGTTTTAGGGAGGATCACATTGTCAAAGGGATTTCTTGCAATGATTTCCCATCGTACCGCCTGCTTAAACGCACACCGCAGGAGCTTGATGATCTTTTCAATAGTCTTGTCGCTGACATAAGTGGTAACGGCCTTTCGGGTTTTGGTAGACACTGACTTGGTTTTCTGCAAGGTCTGGATATAACCATCAACCGCACGGGGAGTAACCGCCTGTACCTCCATATCACCGATGATCGGATTGATATAGTTCGCAATCAGCGCCGTTTGGCTGTCATACATAGACACGCCCCATTTCTTTTCTCCGTAAAGAGATACGAAGTCATAAAGGAACTCGGTGATCGTCTGATTGCTTGGCGGGAGAAAAGTTCCCGTGTGCTGCTGATTTTCGATTTCCGCCTTGCGCTTCAAGGCCTCTTTGTGGGTATGCCAGGTCTCCCACTTCTGTTTGGTTTCTCCGTTTTCGTCCACATAGTTGTAAACAACGGAATAGTTTTTCTTTCGCTTGATTATAGATGCCATATCGTTCTTCCTTTCTTGGATCACAGGTCGAGGGAGTCAAGCCACTCGTCAAATGACCGCTTGGAAATGCGTATGGCGTTACCAATTCGCACGATTTTGAAGTGCCCTTCTTTTACAAGGATATATGCGGAAGTTCTTCCGATACCCAGAATTTGAGCAATATCGTCAACCGTATATGTCCTTCTTTCAGGGGTTTCTTTCTTCGTGCCGTTCCATGTTTGAGACATGAGAACCCCCTTTCAGTTATGAAAAGGAACAGCACGAATATGTGTGAGTAATATAACTTCCACCATCATTTTACCGTGCTGCTCCGTGTTTGTCTGCTGCTAATTGAAAAGTTTACGATCTATCCATAAACTTTCAAAAAAGAAAAGTAGGCTTACGGACGGCTGTTGGCACAGCTCCACGGGAGTCTAACCCCGGCCCATGCTGATGGGTGCGGCGCACAATGCTTTGTGGGCGTTCAATGCGCGAGTATCTTTGACCCTGCCCGTGTGTCATCGCCCGCAAGCCGCCACGCTTGTTTTACGATCTGGTGCTGTTCGCTCGCCCGTTACAGTGGTCCCGTCCTGCGGACTTGAAACGAGGTCATGGCGCACCGACCGTATGGCTCGGCACAAACAGGAATGTATCCGTTTGCCTTATACTGCGGCGTTGGCCTCCCAACGGGCTTTCTTTGTCAAGGTGCTGCCTCCGGCTACGAAAGAGAGAAACAGGGAAAGGGTAAGCTGTTTCCGCTTTCAGACCGGGCTTGTCAGCTCATGCTGACAATGGAATGAATGAGCTTGATCTCCAATCGGCGCTTCATGTACTCGTCCACCCGAACATGGGGCCGGCCGTCAGGATCGTAAAGTGTCCGGGTGCAGAGCTTATTGATATAGCCCTCATAATACCGGAGTACCTGATCCACAGCCTGAGAGTCCCCGTCACGGGCGGCGTCGATCACCGAAAGCGGAAGAAGCTCCTTGCCCTTGTATGTAGGCTTCATCGTTTCTTCAACCTCCCTTCGGCATGAGTGCAGCCAATTTGATCCGCAGCTCATTGAGTGATTTTGCCCGTCGCCGCTGCACGGCGCTGCGAGACATTCCAACAAGGCGGCCAACCTCCTGATCCGGCAAGTCCAGAACAAAATGCAGGATCAAAATACTCTGCTCCTGAACAGACAAACCGGCGAAGGCATCAGCCACAAGCTCGTTTTCAATATGTAGGTCATACCCATGGGACGAGAATGTGAATCTGTCACTTGGGTAATGATCTACAACGCAGAGCTTGTCCATCTCCATTTGCGGAAGGTTGCTGAATGACAGTTCCCTGTCACGGCGCCTCTGCATTTCCCGGAGGTAGTCGATTGCCTCATGGTACAGTACCAGCTTGCAGTAAGCATCGAACTGGCACCGCTCGCCATAGTCATTGCGGGGGATCGTATCCATCTTTTCACCCCCTTTCCTGGGGGAATGAGGTGGGTTTCTCCCTTTCCGCTAACAAGGCGAATGCAAAGCCGCTCGCTACCCGCTAAAAGCCTCCTTTTTGAAAATTTCTCAAAAAATTTTTTCGAGGCGGGCTTGTCCTCGGAAAACAGCAAAAAGCGCCCAGCAAGTCGCAATGGACCTGCTGGGCGCAGAAATGTTTTATAAAGATGATTGCTTACATTGTATAGTTCATATACAAAGCCGGATGACTCCGACGGAGGGGCTACGCTTTTTTTAACTGGTGCAGATCATGGATACTGCGAAATAAAAAGAAGGACACGGCAAAATAACCTCCAATCGGCTACCGCGTCCCTGCAAGTCGTCATAGGTTTGTGTAAACGCAAAGAAACGGCGGCTCTGAAAATCAAAGCCGCCGTTTCATAGGCGCGTGAAAATGTGTCTGCTCTGCGACGGCTTTTTTCTTTTGCCGTCGCCCGGCAGATTGTGCTTTAATTAAACTTCAAATGCCGGTCGCAATAAGCTGTGCCAGCAACTGTTATAAGTGCAATGCCCGAAATAACCATAATCCATTTTAACGGGATTGTATCAGCCAGCGGTCCGAAGAGAGCCATGCCGATCGGATAACAACTTGAATAGAGCGAACTCATGAGGCCAAATACACGCCCCTGCATAGAGACTTCCGAGTTTTCCTGTAACATGGTCGTAATGGTAGTTTGTACCGTGGTCAATGCAATTCCGTACAACGCCATTAAAACAAGGTACAGTACAAAATGGCGGCTGACACCCATGCCGATTGCCATTATGCCAAATAAACTCAAGCCTGTTACCAATGTCAATCTACGACTTTTGAAACCACCCCAAATGCTCATAAGCAGACCACCCAGCATCATCCCGCCAAAGCCAACGAGTTCAACTGCCGTCAAATACCAGTAAGTATCTCCAAAAACACGGCTTACAAGCAAGCCGGATAAGTAGCCTGCCGGGACTGTAAGGAAAACAAACAGGCCGTAGATGACGAGTGTTTTACGAACAACTATGCAGGAATGAGCATACCGAATACCAACGCCTATATCTGCCAGAACAGATGTCATTTCCTGCGATTTTTCTTGCTTGGGGAGAAGTATGCAGGAAAACACACCGATGCCAATGACAGCAGTTAATATATCAATCAGAAGTGTGGCCCGAAGTGTACTCATTGTCAGCACCACAGCCGCAGCAGCCGGTGCGCCAAACTGTACGACAGACTGCATGGTGGCGTTAATACCGTTATAACGCATAAGATGTTCCTCGGGAACGAGCTGCGGAATGACTGCATTAACTGCGGGATTTTGAATACCAGCACCAGCAGAGCGAATAATCGACATGAGCAGCAATGCCACAAGCAGCACAGACTCTCCCGCAATATGCGGCATAATCAGCATCATTGCCAATGTAACAGCCGCAATCAGCGCATCTGCTCCAATGATGAGATATTTCCTGTTATAGCGATCTGCCCAAACACCTCCTATAAATGAAACGAAAAATTGTGGAAGATAAGAGCAGACCGAAAAAGCCGCTACCCACGCACCGCTGTTTGTTAGCAAAGTCACATACCATACGATTGCCATTTGAACGATTTGCGAGCCGAACAGCGTAATACATTGACTGGCAAAAAACAGAATGGTCCTCTTTCTCCAATTACTTTGTGATTCCATCATTCTTGTATATCCTCCATATATTTGGGAGGAAGCACAAAGCGCTGTGTCGGATAGCCAAATTCTATCAGCAATTCTCTTTCGGCAAAACCAAGCTGTTTTAATATATCACGATGGCCTGTATCAGCCTTGTCGTCTTCTCGATAGGTGGTCATGCTGATTTCTTGTCCAGGCAAGTATATGTCCATAAGCGCATCCAAAAATAACTTTTGAATACCTTGCTTGCGGTATTGTGGGTTTATACCCAAAAAGTCAATACATCCCAATTGAGAAGAAAAAGCCATAGCACCGATTAAAACACCATTGTCTTTCAAAACAAGGGCGCGTTTTTCATTTATGGCGGTTATAAGTTTGCTCAAATAATCCGCTTCATCCATAACCGGGTAACCATCAATGACCAATCGCATTAAGTTCATCCATGCCGGAATATCCGCTTTTTCTGCCAAACAAATGTCATCCTTTGCAAACACCTTGTTTGCCACATTTCTGTGCAAAGCAAATCGTAATTGCAAAGGATAAAATTCCCTGTTATCCCGGTATTCCGCAGGAGGAATTTTATACATTGACTTAAAGGCAGAAGAAAACGCCTGTTGACTTTCATAACCGCAGATAAAGGTGACTTCAATAATCGGTCTATCTGAAAACGCCAAAAGTTTTGCGGCTTCGGTCAACTGACGGCGTTGCACATAATCATGAATTGTCATGCCTACTGTGCTGGTGAACATACGGTGTAAGTGATACTTTGAATAGTGGACTGCTTCAGCGACCGTTTCCAGATCCAGCTTACCGTCAAGATTGGCTTCAATATAGTCAATGACTGTCTCTATGCTAACCACAGTTTTATTTTCCATTTTGCTCCCTCCTTTCCGTGGAAATATAATAGCAGAACCAAGAAATTTTGTTTTAATCATTCTTGCTATGTGTCATATCTTTTTATTTTATGCCCTATCCACCCCCATTTCAAGGCCTGTATTGTGAATTATAAAATGTAGTTTATCCGCATATAGTATCATTCCAAAAACATACTATGAAATATAGAATGTAAGAGGGTGATGATATATGGCTAAAATTGAAGATTGTCCTGGGTTTGAAACTTTCGGCTCCGATGTGAAGGCCGCAAGGGAAGCTCTGAATATCTCCCGCAGGGCATTGGCAGAACAGGTCAGCATTGATCCTCGCTACCTTGCCAATATCGAATTGGAGCAGACGGTTCCCAGCATGCCCGTTGTCCTTCAGCTCATACGGATTTGCAAGCTGCCGGTGGAGCGGTATTTCAATCCCTCCCTGATTGCGGAGAACACTGAACAGCGCCAGAGGGTCAACCACAAATTGCAGCTCTGCCCGGAAAAATACCTGCCGATCATTGAGGCAACCATTGACGGAGCAATCAAACTGGACGAATAGAGGCCGCTTTACAGAAGATGTAAAATGGCTTCTATTTTTTTGCATCTTTTTCTGCTCATTTGCGGGTATTTTCAAGTGTCCGCAACGCTTTATAAGTAGGGATAAGATACGGTAGCAAGCACAGCAAGCGAGTACCCGCTTGCGAATTTTGAGATTTTCAGGTCCCT
>ERZ832522.452-NODE-452-length-61043-cov-27.864301_pt1 | contig 61043 bp, 57 predicted proteins | sample MGYA00519951_ERZ832522 | MGnify/ENA primary metagenome ERZ832522 (study PRJEB31850, sample SAMEA3708728) | human gut metagenome | biome: human gut; feature: human-associated habitat; material: faeces | place: China | collected 2014 ... | reverse complement strand
GGGATAAAGAACATAAAATAAGAGCTGCAAGAAAGTCAATTCTTGCAGCTCGTCACAGCATAATAGTATCACCCCTATCAAGAGTGATACGCCTACGATATATCGAGTGAATAGACTTTTAACTTTCTTGCAATGGGTACAATGGTACTGTGAAACACAGTATCACTGTATATTCCAATTTATTTGCAAGAAAAGTTAATCATCTTTCCACCTCACTCATTTTTTCTAAAGCGTATCATAAATGGGTTAAAAAATCAAGTAAAAACAGATTTATACAGAATAGCAGCGGCTGTCATTGGAATTTGTTGTTCTGTTACTTTATGGTACATGAGCATTGCTGGCCGGGTTATCCTGACCGTAACCTTCCAGAAGGTTGATGCCGCCCCAAACACACAGCGCACCGCCGAGGCCCACAACGATAGTCTGCAAAGTAGTAACCGCACTATTGAAAAATTCCATAAATTTACCTCCATAATTTTAGATTGATATGATTTGTTGATAAGGGAAAGCCTCCGGTTATTCATTCACGGCGGCCATATCTTCATCCGACAGGTCTATGTCGTAGAGGTCAAAGGTTTCCTCCTGCGAAACCACTCGCTGCCGTTTTCGACGCAGGGCGGTCAAGTACCTGTCCACGTCAAAATAGTTTTTCTTGTCGGCGTCGGAAAGGTATTTATATATGGAAGTGTAGATTTTTGGAGCTAGGGCATTTCCAGCATCGCTTCTCCAATTTAAATTAGACCGGAATAACGCGCCCAACAACAAAAAATGTGTCACTGGGCGAAATCAGCTTGGGAGAATACAGCTTATTATAAGAAACCAGAATGATTTGTTGGTGCAGTATTCCATAGCTGTCCACATAATCATCTTTACTTTCCTCGCTTGGTTCTTGATGATCATACACCTTCAGGTATCCTTCTCCATTACAAATAAACACTCCTACTTCTCCAGGCTGCAAAGTATCCCTTTTTTCCACCCAAACAATCTGACCGTCATGATAGACTGGTTCCATGCTATCCCCATTGACTCGAACCCCGAAATCGGCATTACTGGGGACAGCACTTTTGGGAAAGCGAATCATCTCAAACCCGCCTTCATCCAAAAATTCACCGACTCCAGCCGAAACAGCCAGTGTGCTGATTGGCATTTCAATGTAAGTTTCTGTATATCGCTCCGAAGTAGGACGATAGCGGCCAGAAGCAATGAGATCCATCTTGTACTCATCCAGCTTTCGCAGCCCCGTATCGTTCAAAAGTACAGGCTCCATGCCAACCATGCAGTCTTCAATCCCAAGTATGCGGCAGAGCGCAATAAACTGGTATGCATTGGGCACCGTAAGTCCTTTTTCCCATTTGTTTAACCCCTGGATTTGGATCTCCACACCATGGTTTTGCAGCAACTCACGCAGTGCCTCCAGGGTAAGGCCACGTCGCTTTCGTTCCATGGAAAGTCTTTGTCCAATGATATTACCCGCGCGTTCCTCGGCAGCATTCCAAACCGCATTGGGGCGGAAAGAAACGATTTTAGCTGGGCCTGTACCCCGGCTTTTTTTCTCACTTGGCATGATAATCCCTCCGTCCTTTAGATAAAAATATTATAGATTCCATTGTTAAGCAAGTCAATGTATTTATCCTATAAAGATAAAATATACATTGACATATCCTTTTAAGATAATTATAATAGTTTACATCCGGAGGGAGGGGACGACGTGCCATACCTATCAAAAAGAGAAATAGAAGCTATTGCCACACGGGTGATAAATGCTTATCAGAGAATGGTTGGAACTACGGGTCCTATGAGCCAACGGGTTTGCCCAGAGCTTTTGATTCAGGATCTTCTTGGCCTTGATATTACATATCGGACATTGTCCATTGATGGTTCTATTCTTGGCATGACCGCTTTTGATCAGGTAGGAGTCAGGGTTTATGAAAACAAGAATCCGACCCATTTTTTCCTGGACGGCAAGACGGTTCTGATCGAATCCGCTCTAACAGAGCCAGATGCAAATCCCGGACGGCTGCATTTTACCCTTGTCCATGAGGCCAGTCATCAGATTCTCAAAATGCTTTTTCCAAAAGAATATGCCTCAGGTATAAACCATCGACATGTCTATTGCTGCACAGATTCCTCCATACGGTATGGCGGGAGACAAGTGGACTGGGAAGAATGGCGTGTTAATATGCTGACAGCTGCCATTTTAATGCCGCTGGATCTATTGGTGAAACAGATGAAAGCAGTGGGATTGTACTCCAAAATCCGTATGTTAAACCGTGTATTTGCGCCCAAAGAGTATCAGGCATTTGCAACAGTGGCAGAAAACCTGGGGGTATCCAAAGCTGCCCTCTCCATCCGACTAAAGCAGCTTGGACTTTTGACACGGAATGATTTGAAAGATCCGTATGCTCTTGTCCGTATTGAGCCGGACGAGGAAGAACTGTTTTGAACTGGAGGGAATCTTTCTTATGCCACGATACAATATCAGAACTGAAAATCCAGTCCGTTATGCCCAAGTTAAGGCGGAGCAGGATAGGCTCCGGGCGGAGTGCGCCAGGAGCAGCAGCATAACTCTGGCCCGCCTGTGCCCCTATTGCGACCATAAGATTGAAATCCTGTCCCGTGGGACCCACGGCTATTCGTTTATCAAATGCCCTAATTGTGGAGAGAATGTTGGATTCCCTCCTGTCTCTTTCCGCAGAACATAAACAGCTTCCGAAAATAAAATAATCGAAGATTGTGCCCCGGAGCCGCTTGATGCGCTGACTTCCCATGTGCCGCTTGATGATTTTTCTCCACCAAAACGGTGGAGAAGCTCAACGGCGCGTGCCAGCGAGATCAAGCGGCTCTTTTTACGCTCATTCGGCTCTCAGGCAGAGTTGAATGAGCATTTTTCATATTTGGACGCTGTAGAAATATTTTTCAAAAAATTTTTCTAATCCGGACATGGCCTGTCCGCTTTAACCTGTATGATTCGGCCATGGAGGTGAAAGGGGGTGAGAGTGTGAGGAACAACAATCGCCATCAGCAGATTATCAACCTTCTGTGCCAGCGTCGGAGCGATACCGTTCAAAATCTGGCGGCGGAACTCGGCGTCTGTGAACGGACGATCCGCCGTGACATTGAAGAACTCACACTCACCTATCCCCTTGAGACAGTCCGTGGCCGATATGGCGGCGGAGTAAGGATGGCGGACTGGTACTTTCAGGACCGGCCAAAGCTATCTCCCAAGCAGACCGCCCTGCTCAAGCGATTGGCGGTTGGACTGCACGGCGAGGACCTGGACGAAATGAACCAGATCCTGGCCCGTTTCGCTTCCTGAAGGAGCGCCAGCCGCTCCACAGCACCTTGACAAGTTCATACCAGCAGTACGGAGAACCGCCTGAACAGTTGAGCGTCATGCAGCGCGCGCCATGACACCCAGGGCATTTGCCCTGGGCCGAGCGAGAACGCCACCTGCATGGGGCGCTATGGCACGCGCTTTTGCAATGACGCTGTTTGGGTACACAATGAGACACCTCGCATGGCCTGCGCATAAGACAGGCGGCGCTGCCCTGGAGTTGAAAGCAGTAGAGACTCCAGATAAAAGCCCGTGCGGCTTCTTGCCGGAAGCCGATCCGTACTGTTCCCCATCGTCGGGGGGCGAGCTGCAAATACGACGAGAACAAACAGCAAAACAACTCACTTATTCAATAGGAGATTTTACAGATGATTAGTTATCATAACAGGCAGGTCGCACATCATGAGATCGACCATATCTTTCAGGACCTCTTCCCAAGCCATGGCATGACGGCCCGGCCCAGCCAGATCGAGTTGAGCCACAAGATGCTGGATGCCATGATTCACAGCAAAATTGCTTTAAGTGACGCAGGAACGGGAATCGGCAAGACCTACGCCTATCTGGTGGCTGGTGTTTCTTTTTCTCGCGCGTTGAACCGGGAGAACATCCCTTTCCAGCCCATCCTCATCTCCACCTCCAGCATCGCCCTGCAAACGGCGGTAAGGGAGGAATACATCCCGTTCCTCTCCTCTGTTCTTTTGGAGGATAAGCTGATCCAGACGGCCATCCGGGCGGTCATTCGCAAAGGAAAAAGCCACTACGTCTGTGATGAGCGTCTGATGCGCCGCCTGCGGCAGGTAGACCTGGAGCGAAAAAATCCGCTGGCTGCCCAGGCCCTCCTCTCCCTGCGGGATCATTTGGACGCAGACCAAGCCCCCCATCTCAGTCAGTATGACCGAAATCGTGTGTGTGTCCCCACGATTTGTGATTGCCGCCGGGATAGCTGCCGGTACCTCTGCTATATGGAAGCCTGCAACTCTGACCGCTATCTGTTTCAGATCTGTAACCATAATCTGTTATTGGCAGACGCCATTCATCGTGGCAGCGGTCACCGCCCCATCCTGCCGGACGTTGGCGCTCTGATCATTGATGAAGCACACAAGCTGCCTGAGACTGCCCGACAGATGTTTGGCGTTACCCTGGCAGCCAAGGACATCCGCACGCTGATCCGCATCCTACGGGCGGAACGATATCTACTGGCATCGGAATCCCTGGCTGATATGGCGTCAGCGCTTCTGAAGCTTATGTCTCTGCCTCATGATGGTGATCGCCCTTTTTCGGACTATGTCCGACACATGATAGGGCCAGCCCGAACCCTGGCTACCATCCAGAGACAGGTCGGCGGGGTACTGACACCAACTGCCAGAAAGGAATTGGATCGGATATCCTCCGCAGTCCATCTGTTTTTGGAGGAACGCTCTGACCTGGTATTCTACACTGCGGCGGATGACGATGGCGGCACATTGCTGTGCGCATCCATCTCCGACCTGACCGCCCAGCTCCAGGCAACGCTCTGGTCACAGCCCCAGCCTGTCCTCCTTACTTCCGGAACGTTGGCCATAGGTAAAGACTTTTGTCGTTTCAAAGAGGAAGCTGGCCTCACTGATAACTCTCGGGTGGAGGAATCTGTTTCTCCCTCTCCCTTCGATTACCGAAAAAACTGCCTGCTTTATTTTCCTACGATGCCGCCCAGGCAGCACGAAGCGGACTATTTTGCCAAGCTGGCCGAGGAGATCCGTACATTACTGATTGCGGTTCACGGCCATGCGTTGGTACTGTTCACTTCTTATGCAGCCATGTCCGCTGTGAAGGATCGTTTGAAGCAACAGCCTCTTCCGTTTCCGCTGTTTACCATGGGACGGAACGCCCCGCACACCATGGCCCAGTTCAAGGCGGCACCCGGAAGCGTCCTGTTTGCCACCGGCGCCGCCTGGGAGGGTTTTGACTTTCCCGGAGACTGTGTCTCTTTGCTGGTCATCCCCCGACTACCGTTCCAATATCCGGACGCCTTGCAAGAAAAACAGAGAGAGGCATATCCTGATCTCCGCACGTTCATCCGGGCCGTGGCTGTGCCGGAGATGCAGATCAGACTTAAGCAGGGGTTCGGACGAGCCATCCGCTTGGAGACTGACACCTGTGCCATCGCCATTTTGGATGAACGAGCTGCCAAGGGCAGCCGTTACTTCCGGGATGTTCAATCCGCGCTGCCGGAAATGCCTGTCACAAGCAGCATCTATGCGGTAGAACGGTTTATCCGGCGGGTCAAGGATGAGAGCTACTTTGAGGAGGCTGCGTGATGGAGATCCGAAACGAACTGCGTTACCTGTTATCGGTGGGTCTATGGGAACGGATGGCTGCAGACGGCCTGCTGACCAAAGAAGAACTGGCCAGAGCCAAACGGTTGTCCGCAGAACGATACCGGCCCGGAACTGTTTGGGAATAGTGCTGGCTATTCCCGCAGGGGTGTGGTATGGTTTCGTTGCCGAAAAAGATGGAAGGAGGCGAATGAGAAATGGCTGAAGTACAAGTGATCCCACCCAAGGCAGCGAGACCAGACACCCTGCGGGTAGCAGCCTATTGCCGTGTCAGCTCCGACTCTGCGGACCAGCTCCACTCCTACGCCGCCCAGATCCGGGCCTATACGCAGGCGATCAACGCCCACGATGGCTGGGATCTGGTAGACATCTACGCAGATGAGGGCCTGACCGGCACGCGGATGGATAAGCGGGAGGACTTCAACCGCCTGATGGCAGACTGCCGGAAGGGCAAAATCGATAAGATCGTGGTCAAGTCCATCTCCCGATTTGCCCGGAACACCCGTGACTGCCTCGCCACCCTGCGGGAACTTTCCTCGCTGGGTGTAACCGTCAAGTTTGAAAAAGAGAATATCGACACTGGAACGCTCACCTCAGAACTGATGGTGAGCGTTTCCGCTTCTCTGGCCCAGGAGGAATCCATCTCCATCTCCAAAAACCAACGTATGAGCTATCAGCGCCGCATGGAGCGCGGGGAGTTTATTACCTGCTCCGCACCATTTGGATACCAAATCGTTGATGGTAAGAATCTTACAATCGTAGAGGATCAGGCAAAGATCGTAAAGTGGATTTTTGCAGCCTATCTTAGAGGATATAGCTCTGAGTGGATTGCCCAGGAGTTAAGTGAGAATGGGCCTGCCCCCCTTCATGGTGGGCAAAAATGGCATCAGCAGACCATTCGAAAGATCTTAACAAACGAGAAATACATTGGAGATGCCCTCTGCCAGAAAACCTACACAACCAACACATTTCCATATCGCAGGAAAGATAACCATGGCGAGGCGGATCAATATTATGTAGAACATACCCACCCTGCCATTATCAGCTATGAGGACTTTCAAAAAGTTCAGGAACTGCTGAAGCGGCGGGCAGAACGGCAGTCGATTCCACATGATCAGACCCCGCTTGCTCGGAAGATCATCTGTGGGCAGTGTGGGACGCTGTACATGCGGAGAATTTCGAAAGCTGGATACGTCTCCTGGGTATGTCGCAAGCATGACAGAAAAGCCGCCGACTGCCCCAACGGACGGATCAGCGAGGACAGCATCCATGCGGCATTCCTCCGGATGTATCGTAAGCTTCGCACCCATGACGGCATCGTGCTGGCACCTGTGCTGAGGCAAATGGATACTTTGTCAGATGCCCTGCACCGCGGCAACCCGGCCATGCTGGCGGTCAACACAGCCATCGCCACGGCATCCGAGCAGAGTTATCACCTCACAAAGCTGCACACGGCAGGTCTCCTGGACAAGGCTGCCTTATCCGCAAAGCAGGCGGAACTCAACGCCAAGCTGACAGAACTACGACGGGAGAGGCGAAAGCTGCTTTGCAATGAGGATATTGATGAGCAGGTCGATGCAATTCGCCTGACGATTGATACCATCCGGAACGGACCAGAGACTCTGTCCAGCTTTGACGAAATCCTGTTCACCAAGCTGGTGGAACGAATCGTTGTAGATACCCAGAGCACCATCCGCTTTCAATTATATGGCGGATTTGAATTCCAAGAGACGCTGGAGGCGTAGGCAATGGCAAATCGGAAGATATTGTATGGCTACCAGATCATACACGGCGATCTGGTCATCCAGGAGGAGGAACGACTCACTGTTCAAAATATATTTACCACCTATCTGGCCGGGTTATCCTATCAGGCACTGGCAGACCGGATGAATGCGGACAACATCCCGTTCTCTCAGGAATCGCCGCTGTGGAACAAGCATAAAATCAAGCGAATGCTGGAAAACTCTCGCTATGCCGGGGGAAATGGATACCCACCCATTATTGACCAAGATACCTTCCAGCAAGTGCAGGAAAAGATCTCAGAAAAGACAAGTGGGAAGTTTCCACGCCGGACGGAATCGGATGGCTTATGGCAAAAGCTGCGAAGCGGATGCTGTCAGACTCGCCTGCTCCGAACCGGAGGGCCAATCGGGCATACCGGAAACGTCCATCTGAAATGTTCTGCCTGCAGAAACGCATTTGTTGTCGGGAAGGAGGAACTGCTTGCGCAGACGGCACGGCAGCTTGCGGCACATGAAAAACCCATATGTAAGCCATACGCGCCCTCTGCGGAGGCTGTTCGCCTGGCCAATGCCATTAACCGGGCGTTGGAACAGCCAGGAGACGGTAAGGAGGCTCTCTCCCACATCCTGCAAGGGGCAGCTGCCCGGTATGCCTGCTGTGATGATGGTGTGGATACGGCTGTAAGCCAAACGCAGCCCGACCAAATCGACTGGGAACGCTTCGAACGAACGGTCTCCCATATCATAATCGGAACAGATAACGCAATCACCGTACACTTCTGATTAGGAACAGAAAGGACAGCAAAATGGAACAATCATCACTGAAACGCACCGTCCACCGCATTCCGGCATCACGGTCCAATGTAGCAAGCAACAAGACGAGGCTCCACGGCAGGCAGCGGGTGGCGGCTTACTGCCGGGTCAGCACCGACAGTGAGGAGCAGATCAACAGCTACACCGCCCAGAAAGCCTACTACACCCAGAAAATTGAGGAGTCCCCAGATTGGGAACTGGCGGGGATCTTCGCGGACGAGGGGATCACCGGGACCAGTATGAAGAAGCGAAAAGAATTCAACCGGATGATCACCGCCTGCAAGCGGGGCGGGATCGACCTCATCCTCACAAAGTCTCTCTCCCGTTTCGCCCGGAACACCGTAGACTGCCTGGAGACGGTGCGGATGCTGAAGGCCAGGGGGATCGGGGTCATCTTCGAAAAGGAAAATATCAATACGCTGACAGAGTCCAGCGAGTTCCTCATCACTCTGTTCAGCGGATTTGCCCAGGCCGAGAGTGAATCACTCAGCTCCAATATCCAGCTGGGTATCCGGATGGCAATGAAAGAAGGAAAGGTCAACTTCCACTACAGATCCATGCTGGGCTACCAAAGAGGAGCGGACGGTAAGCCGGAGATCGTACCGGAGGAGGCCGAGGTGGTGCGGCGAATCTTCCGCCGGTACCTGGAGGGCTGCAGTGAGGGCCAGATCCAGAGAGAACTTACCCAGGATGGGATCGCCACCGCAAAGGGTGTCAAGGCATGGTCCCATCAGATCGTGCATAACATTCTCACCAACGAAAAGTATGTAGGGGACGCCCTGCTGCAAAAGACCTTCACCACAGACTGCATCAGCAAGAAGGTCAAGAAGAATACCGGCGAGTTGCCGCAGTATTACATCAAGGACAACCACCCTGCTATCATCCCACGGGACATCTACCAGCGGGTACAGGAGGAGATGGCACGGCGGACCAGCAAGCGAAAGATTCTGCAGAAAAGCGGAAAAACAGAACAGGGCAAGTATTCCGCCAAGTATGCGCTCAGTGAGCGGCTGGTCTGTGGGGAGTGTGGTTCCCCCTATAAGCGGTGTACCTGGGCCAGAAATGGCGTCAAACGGATCGTCTGGCGGTGTGTCTCCCGGTTGGAATTTGGGAAAAAATACTGCCATAACTCGCCTTCCATGGCGGAGGACAAGCTACATACCGCAATTCTTACAGTGCTTAATCGGGTAGTTGAAGCAAGCGATGGCCTGCAGGATGAACTTGCAGAGACGCTCCGAATGGTATGTACCCCGGAAGGAGGTGGTAACAACATATTGGAATTGGAGCGCGAACTGGAAGCACTGACCGCACAACAGAACGCCCTGTTGGATCAGGCGTTAGCCAACATGGAGGATCTGACGATAGCAGAGCAACTCAAGACCCTGCTGGAAGAAAAGCAGAACCTGCAGACACGGATCGATGCGGCGAAGAAAGAGGCAGCCAACAGAATCAACGAGGACTCACGTATGGCAGAGTACGCAACTTATCTGGAGGAACATCTCAATGGCTTTCCTCACTATGATGACGAGGTCGTTCACAAGATGATTGAACGGGTCACTGTAGTCGATGCGGAAACAATCCGGGTCAAGTTCCGATACAGCGATTTGGAGATTGAACAGTCCGTATGCTAAAATAGAGACAAGGAGCGATTTACTTATGGAAATTTTTATAACAGGAGATACACATGGAGATTTCTGCCGGTTCCGGCCCGACATCTTCTATGAGCAGGAACACATGACCAAGGAGGATTTGGTTCTGGTCTGTGGAGACTTTGGTGGAATCTGGTACGGTGATCCACGGGATGATGCAGGACTGGACTGGCTGGATAGTCTGCCCTACACCACGGCCTTCGTGCTCGGGAACCATGAAAACTATGACGCCTACAAAGGTTATCCCAAAGAGGAGTGGCATGGCGGACAGATCCAGAGGATACGTCCCTCCGTCCTGCATCTCATGCGGGGCCAGGTATATGAGCTCAACGGCAGGAAGTTTTTTACCATGGGCGGCGCATCCTCCCATGATATCCAGGATGGCATTCTGGAGCCGGACGATCCAGACTTCGAGGAAAAGTTTCAGCAACTCGAACAACGCGGTGCGCTGTTTCGTGTGAACCATCGTTCCTGGTGGGTCGAGGAACTGCCCAGCGAAGCGGAATATCTGGAAGCCAGAGCAAATCTGGAGCGTGTCCACTGGAATGTGGATTACATCATCAGCCACTGCTGCCCCTCCAGCATACAGGATGTGTTCAGCGGAGGATTGTTCAAGAAAGACGCACTGACCGAGTTCTTCGATGAAGTGTGTCAGAGATGTACCTTCCGGTATTGGTTCTTCGGCCACTACCACAGCAACATGGTGATCGAGAAAAAGTATGCTATGCTATATGAGCAGATCATAAGACTGAAGTAAGAAAGAGGGCTGTGCTGACGCATGGCCCTTTTTTCGTATCCTGTTTGCACATGGCTTTGTCAGTATGTCAATATGGGGGTTCGGAAATGGCTTGAAAAAAGCGCAGAAAAACAAAAATACAAGTTGCGCAAAACCCTGAATCCATTGAGCCGCAAGGCTTTCCGGGCTGTATCTTTTTCGGCAACAAAAGACATGCAGAGTGTCCTTATAGGATCTGAGTATCCTGTAATGGACACTCTGCTTTTTTATTTCCTGAAAAGTTCATACTGCAACCTGTTCCGGGGCGTAGCTGAGTGCTACGCCTTTTCTTTTTTCCATGATAATGTCGCCTCCGGGATCTTCCGGCGATCCGGCACATCGAAAGCGCCGATGCAGTTGTAGTAGATCACGACGCGCTGGTTGGTAACGCCGTTCTGCTTTTCAGCGTGGTACACCTCAATGTGGTCGATCAGCTCTGCGACCATGCGCTTTGTAATGGTGGTCGCGTCCGTGTATCGCCGTACCGTTTCAAGAAAATCGTCAATGTCCATGCGCTTGCTCTCGTCCTTTTTCATCTCCAGCCGCCACCAGCTCGGCGCAGGCCACCAGTACCAGCGCATAATACTCCCCCCGCAGCGTCAAAAAATTCGCGAAAAACTCCATGCAGGCTCCTTTTATTCCCCGATGTCAGCCATCTCTCCACATGAAAACACGCCCCAATGTGGCGGAGCGTTGGATAGTCAGTGTGGAAAAAATTTCATCTGTGGAACGTCGGGCCGATGCTCTGCGCAGCTCAGGCCAAACCGGAGCGAGGCGACAAAAAAAGAGCGTTCCTTGCGGAACGCTCTTTTCCATATGAAGAATTACTTACTTCAGCTCGACCTTGCCGCCGACTTCCTCGACCTGCTTCTTCAGAGCCTCGGCATCCTCCTTGGACAGACCCTCCTTCATGGTGGTGGGAGCGCCCTCGACGGCAGCCTTGGCCTCGGCCAGACCCAGACCCATGACCTCACGGATGACCTTGATAACCTTGATCTTCTGAGCGGCATCGAAGCCAGTCAGAACGACGTCGAAATCGGTCTTCTCCTCAGCAGCGGGAGCAGCAGCGCCGGCAGCAGGAGCAGCCATGGCAGCGGCGGAAACGCCGAACTCCTCCTCCAGAGCGTGAACCAGCTCGCTGAGCTCCAGAACGGTCAGGCCCTTGATTTCTTCGATCATAGCAGTAACTTTCTCGGACATTTTGATAAGCCTCCTAATTGTAAGATGTTTTTTTAGATAGGGGTCGAGACGAAACGTCTCATTACTCGGCAGCGGCTTCCTCAGCGGGAGCGCCCTGCTTCTCTGCAATTTGCTTCAGCACGCAGGCCAGAGCGGAAATGGGAGCCAGCATGGTACCCAGAACCTGAGCCTGCAGCACGGGCAGAGCGGGGATGGCAGCCAGAGCATTGACGGTCTCCAGGGAGACGACCTTGCCGTCCATGAAGCCGCCCTTGATCTCGAACTTGCCGTTGAGTTTCTTTGCGAACTCTGCGATCACACGGGCCGGAGCGACGGGGTCATCCATGCACACGGCCAGAGACGTGGCGCCGTTGAGCTGATCGTCCAGCTCGTTCAGGCCCACATTGTTGAAAGCAAAGCGCAGCAGGGTGTTCTTGACGACAGCGTAGTCAATGTTGTTCTCACGGCACTGGGTACGCAGAGTGGTATCCTCTGCCACCGTGATGCCCTTGTAATCAACGATGACACCGGCAGCTGCGTTCTGCAGCTTCTCGGTCAGCGCCGCCACGACGGCCTGCTTCTCAGACAGAACTTTTGCGTTGGGCATTCTTTGATTTCACCTCCGGAAAAATTGTCGGTGCGTTCAAAAAAAGGAAACCGTCCCTGTATCCAAGGACACAAGGACGGTGTAAGCAATCAAAATCGATTTGCCATCCTCGGCAGGACTTACGGCTTGCGCCACCTGCTGTCTTTGGAACGCATCAAATATTATACCAGCGGCCGGGCGCTTTGTCAAGCACCCTACCGAAGATATTGAAGCGTTTCGGGTCGAATCGGCCCGGTGCAGCGTCAGATCTGCTTGTTGGCGTTCATCTTCACGCCGGGGCCCATGGTGGCGGCAGCCACGCAGGACTTGATATACTGGCCCTTGGCAGCGGCGGGCTTGGCCTTGATGATGGCGCCGATGAGAGCAGAATAGTTCTCATACAGCTTGTCAGCGCCGAAGGACACCTTGCCGATGGGGCAGTGGATGATGTTGGTCTTGTCCAGACGATACTCCACCTTACCAGCCTTGACCTCCTTCACGGCCTTGGCCACGTCGGGAGTGACGGTGCCGGCCTTGGGGGAGGGCATCAGGCCCTTGGGGCCCAGCAGCTTACCCAGACGGCCCACAACACCCATCATGTCGGGGGAAGCGACCACCACGTCGAAGTCGAACCAGTTCTCCTTCTGGATCTTCTCCACCATGTCCATATCGCCCACGAAATCGGCGCCGGCCTCACGGGCAGCGTCGGCCTTGTCGCCCTTGGCGAACACCAGCACACGGGCGGTCTTGCCGGTACCGTTGGGCAGCACGATGGCGCCACGGACCTGCTGATCGGCGTGACGGGAGTCAACGCCCAGCTTCACGTGCAGCTCGACGGTCTCGTCAAACTTGGCGGAAGCGGTCTTGCATACCAGCTCCAGACCCTCCTTGGGATCGTACAGGGTCCCACGGTCGATCTGCTTTGCACTGTCTTTATACTTCTTACCTCTAAACATCTCTTACACCCTCCTTATTCGCCCACGACGACGCCCATAGAACGGGCGGTGCCGGCGATCATGCTCATGGCAGCTTCCAGAGAAGCAGCGTTCAGATCACGCATCTTCAGCTCAGCGATCTTCTGAATGGAGGCCTTGGAGATGGTGGCCACCTTGGTCTTGTTAGGCACACCGGAGCCGGACTCGATGTTGCACTCCTTCTTGATCAGCACCGCAGCCGGGGGGGTCTTGGTGATGAAGGTGAAAGAGCGATCGGCGTACACGGTGATGACCACGGGGATGATGAGACCCATGTCATTCTTGGTGCGCTCGTTGAACTCCTTGGTGAAAGCGGCGATGTTCACGCCGTGCTGACCCAGAGCGGGGCCAACGGGGGGTGCGGGGGTTGCCTTGCCTGCAGGGATCTGCAGTTTTACATAACCAACGACTTTCTGTGCCATAAAGAGGCACCTCCTTCATAAAAATGTGGTAGCAGCCGGTCAAATACCGGACCTGCTCTTGGCGAGACGCACAGCGTCTCTCCCACTTGCGCCGGAGGGGATGCTCCGGCCTGTGTGCGTCCGACGCACTCAGGGCTGGACGACCTCGACCTGATCGAGCTCCAGCTCTACGGGAGTCTCTCTCCCGAACATGGAGACCACCACACGGACCTTGTTCTTGTCGGCGTCGATCTCCTCCACGGTACCCATGAAGCTGGCCAGAGGGCCGTCCGTGATCTTCACGGTATCGCCCACGTTGTACAGCACCACGATCTCGTGCTTTTCCACACCCAGTGCAGCGACCTCCTCCTCCGTCAGGGGGATGGCCTTGTTGGCCTCTCCTACGAAGCCGGTGACGCCACGGATGTTGCGGATCAGATGCCAGGTGTCATCTGTCAAAATCATCTTAATGAGGACGTAACCGGGGAATACCTTGCGCTCCACTTCCTTCATGACGCCCGACTCGGTGACCTCGGTGACGGTCTCCATAGGGATCTCCATCTTCAGGACCATGTCGGACATATTGCGGTTCACCACGGACTTTTCAATGGCCGCCTTCACCGCATTTTCATAGCCGGAATAGGTGTGGATGACATACCATTTTGCGTTATCAGCCATGCTCCGCTCCTTAGTGCGTAAACAGGCCGATCAGCGTCTTGACGGCCAGCACAGCCACGCCGTCAAAGATCCAGATGCAGGCGCCCACACCCAGAGAGCACAGCAGCACGGTGCCGGTGTTCTTGGCCGTGGTCTTGGCGCTGGGCCATACCACCTTCATCAGTTCGCTTCTCATTTCACGGAACCACTTGCCGTGATCCTTCTTGACTTTCTTTTCCTCTGCCATCGCTGTTTCTCCTTCCAATTACTTGGTTTCGGTATGGACCGTATGCTTTCTGCAGAAGGGGCAATACTTGTTCATTTCAAGACGGTCAGGGTTGTTCTTCTTGTTCTTCATCGTGTTGTAGTTTCTCTGCTTGCACTCATTGCATCTCAAAGTGATCTTCACTCGCATCTAACGGCACCTCCTTATTAGATTGACGGCTCCGGCCCCGCCGGACCGCCGCTTGCCTCCCTGAAGGGCGCAGCCTCTTTTCTGCGTCAGAAGCGAAAAAACGCATGAAAAGAAAGCCCATGTCCACAGGTAAGGATTATTCTAACACAGGCAAGTCCCTCCGTCAAGGCGTTTTTTCACGAAAAGGAGAAGATTTTTCATGAAAACGGCGCTTTTCTCCCCCCTTCTCCGTTTTTTTCTCTGCCACCGGTTGCGCCGGAGGGAAAAGTTGTGTATGATAGAGAAAAATTCACCCTGCGAGGTATGTGAGAATGAAGATCATGGCCATTGATTACGGCGACGCCCACACTGGCATCGCCATCTCCGACGTCACCGGCACGCTGGCGGGCTTCACCACCGTCATCGACAGCCGCAAGGCGGAGGTGGTGGTACAGGAGATCCTCCGGCTGCTCCCGGAGCACGGGGTCACGGAGCTGGTGCTGGGCTATCCCAAGAACATGGACGGCACCGTGGGTCCCCGTGCCGAGAAGGCCGCCGCCTTTGCTGAGACACTGCGGCAGGCAGCGGGCCTCCCCGTGACCCTGTGGGACGAGCGGCGCACCACGGTGGATGCCCACAACATCCTATTTAACAATGGAAAGAACGCCAAACAGCGCAAAAAGGTGGTGGATGCCGTGGCGGCGTCCCTGATGCTGGAGGGATACCTCACCCGCAGGCGGCTGGAGGCACAGCGCCATGAGTGAGGTCTGCATCATCGGCGGCGGGGCCTCCGGCCTGATGGCGGCGCTGACGGCTCTCTCCGACCCCCGGAACCGGGTGACGCTGCTGGAGCGGCAGGGCCGGGTAGGCCGCAAGCTGCTGTCCACCGGCAACGGCCGGTGCAACCTCTCCAACCGCCATGCCTCCCCGGCTCACTACCACGGAGCCGACCCGGACTTCTGCCGCCCTGCGCTGGAGGCCTTCCCGGTGGCGGAAACGCTGCGCTTTTTCCACCAGCTGGGCCTTGTCACGGTGGAGGAGCCCGACGGCAAGCTGTATCCCCGCTCCAACACCGCCAATTCCGTGCTGGATGTGCTGCGTCTGGCGCTGGAGGGACAGCCGGATCGGCTGACCCTGCGGACCGGTGACCCCGTCACCTCCCTGAAGTGCCGGGGGCAGGGCTTTACCGTGACGCTGGAGAGCGGCGAGGTCCTCCGGGGCATGGACTGCGTCATTCTGGCCGCAGGAGGCGCCGCCGGCAGCAAGGTGGGCGGCGTGCTGGACGGCTATCGGCTGGCCAAGGGGCTGGGCCACCACCGCACGGCTCTGACCCCGGCGCTGGTGCAGCTCAAGACCGATCCCACCTATCCCCGCTCCCTGAAGGGCGTGAAAAACACCGCCCGCATTACTCTGCGGCGGGGCCGGGAGGTGCTGGCGGAGAACCACGGAGAAATTCTCTTCACCGAGTACGGCGTCAGCGGCCCCGCCATCTTCGAGATCTCCCGCTATGCCATTGGAGAGGACGTGACCCTGTCGCTGGATCTGTGGCCGGAGCAGTCGGAAGCGGACACCGCCGCATGGCTACGCCGCCGGCAGGCGCTGGCGCTCCGCAATCGGGAGCTCACCTGCGGACAGGCCTTCACCGGCGCCCTCCACAGCCGTCTGAGCCAGATGGCGGCCAAATACGCCGGGCTCTCCCCCTCCCTCCCCCTGGCAGACGCCCCGGAGGAGGCACTGGCGGCGCTGGCCCGCACCTGCAAGCATTTTGACCTGCCCGTCACCGGCACCTGCGGCTTCGATCAGGCACAGGTCACTGCCGGAGGGCTCCGTACCGACGAGTTCGATCCCCGCACCCTCCAAAGCCGTTTGGTCCCAGGCCTGTACGCCTGCGGCGAGGTGCTGGATGTGGACGGCGACTGCGGCGGCTACAATCTGCAATGGGCATGGTCCAGCGGCCATCTGGCCGGGCAGCTTCGATAAAAACAGCAGGATATTGCGTATGATACGCAATATCCTGCTGTTTTTACGGCATTTCTCTGGCTTCCTTCTTGGTCTCCATGGGGTATACCGTCAGCTGATCGCCGGTGGCTGCCATGGCCAGCAGCACCTCCTCCGGGCCGTGATATCCCTTCTCCCGCAGCTTCCGCTCCAGCCACACGCCGTCCCTTCCCGCCTTCTGCAAATTCTCCGGCAGCACCCGGCCATCCTGCACCACCGGGGTCTGGAGCAGCTCCTGCTGGGGCTGCATGGACAGGTCCGCCGGCGTCACCGGCCGCTGCATGGCCGCCGGCAGGAACGTCACCGTGCCGTTGTGCTCTAAAATGGCGGTCTGGATCTGGTTGAGGTCAAAATACCCAGATACCCGGCAGTACATGAGAAATTCGTTGAGATCCATCCGGGCTCGCCGCAGGTTTTTCCGGTAGATGACGCCGCTGTCCATGAGGATCAGCGGCTTGCCGGTGATGAACCGCCGTACCCGGATGGATCTGTTGGTCAGCAGGGCGATGCCCCACGCCGTCAGCCCATACACCACCATGGCCCAAAGGGGCCGCAGAGGCGACTCCAGCTCCGAGGCCATTTCGGCGGCGATGGAGCCGATGGTAATGCCCATCACATAGTCAAACAGGTTCATCTGGGACACCTGCTTGTTGCCGGAGAGCTTGGTCAGCAGAAACAGGGCCGCCAGCGACCCCAGCGCCGTCAGGGTGATCTGTCCCCCCTGCTGCAGGATATCCTCCATAAAAAACACGCCTCCCGAAGCACTGATTTTCTCTCAGTATGCCCCGGCAGGCGTATTCTTATGTACCTTTACTCGTGGGTTCGGACGTTGATGAACTCCGCCCGCAGCTTGGAGTAGAGGATGGTCTGGCTGCTGTACAGCCCACAGTAGCCGGAGATCAGATAGCTGATGGAGCAGGCCATGGCGAAATACAGCAGATCGCCGGAGCCGAACAGCTCCACGCTGAGGATGATGGAGGCCAGCGGGCAGTTCACCGCCCCGCAGAACACCGACACCAGCCCCATAGCGGCCCCGAAGCCCGCCGGAAGGCCCAGCCAGCCCGCCGCCACGCAGCCGAAGGCGGCTCCCACGAAGAAGGAGGGTACCACCTCGCCGCCCTTGAAGCCGCACCCGATGGTGATGGCGGTGAAGAGCAGCTTCCACACCCATGCCCACGGATCCGCCTGTCCGGCGATGGCCCGACCGATGACCTCCATGCCCGCACCGTTGTAGTCTCCATTGGTAAGCAGCGTCAAGCCGATGAGCACCGCCGCTCCCACCGCCACCCGCAGATAGGGGTTTTTCAGCGTCCGCTTCAGCAGACGCTCCACTCCGTGGAGCCCTCGGCAGAACAGGATGCTCACCACGGCGCACAGCAGCGCCAGCACCATCACCAGCAGCATGGTCCGCACCTCCAGCCCCGGCACCGTCACCGTGAACCGGGTGGGCGGCACCCCCATGAGCACCGACACCAGATAGCCCGTCAAGGCCGCCGTCAGGCACGGCACCAGTCCGGCATAGTACAGAACGCCCACGCTGATGACCTCCAGTGCAAACACCGTGGCCGTCAGGGGTGTGCCGAACAGGGCGGCGAACACGCCGCTCATGCCGCACAGGGTGGCCAGCGGCAGATCCTTCTCCCCCAGACGCAGCAGCCGCCCCGCCTGATAGCCGATGCCGCCGCCGATCTGCAGGGCAGCGCCCTCACGTCCGGCGCTGCCGCCGCACAGGTGGGTAATGACCGTGGACACGAAGATCACCGGCACCAGCAGCCCCGGCACCTGTTCCCCGAAGTGGACGGAGGCGATGACGTCGTTGGTACCCTTTCCCTCCGTTTTGGTGATCCGATACAGCCCCACGATGGCAAGGCCCCCCACCGGCATCAGGTACAGCACCCACGAATGGGCCAGACGCACCTGTGTGGCGGTGTCCACGCCGATGTGGAACAGGGAACCAATGATCCCGCCCACCAGTCCGATGACGCCGCCCAGTACCATCCATTTCAGCAGCGTCACCGCATATTGTCCGATGTGGGCCACCCGCTCCTTCAGCCGTTCCATGTCCCGTCCCTCCGCTTTTTACAGTATCTTTATATCCTGTCTGTTATATCATTTCCTGCGGCGCCTGTCAATCGCCGCCGCTGCCGCCCTACGAAATTTTTGTCAAGCTGAAAATCTTTCAGCCCATCTCACATTTTTTATTTTTCCCTGTTGATTCTCACGACGGGATGCACTATAATATGGGTAACTGGCAAAAACAAGGAAAACAACGCTTGAATGGAAAAAGGAGGAACCACCAGATGAAATACGGTCGTACATTCAATTTCTCCGCCGGTCCCGCTATGATGCCGGAGCCCGTGCTGGAGGAGATCCGGGACGAGATGATGAACTATCGCGGCAGCGGTATGTGCGTCATGGAAATGAGCCACCGCTCCAAGGTGTTCCAGCAGATCGCTGACGAGGCCGAGGCCGACCTGCGCAAGCTGATGCACATCCCCGACAACTACAAGGTCCTGTTCATTCAGGGCGGCGGCACCGTGCAGTTCGCCATGGTGGCCATGAACCTCATGAAGAACGGTAAGGCCTGCTATGTGGAGACCGGCGCATGGTCCAAGAAGGCCATTGCCGAGGCCAAGAAGTTCGGCGAGGTGGACGTCATCGCCTCCTCCAAGGATAAGAACTTCTCCTATATCCCCGATTGCAGCGATCTGGACATCCCCGACGACTGCGACTATGTCTACATCTGCGAAAACGAGACCATCAACGGCACCACTTGGAACAAGCTGCCCAACACCAAGGGCCATGTGCTGGTGTCCGACCAGTCCTCCATGTTCCTCTCCCGCCCCTGCAACGTCTCCGACTACGGCCTGATCTGGGCCGGTGTGCAGAAGAACGTGGGCCCCGCCGGCATGGCCGTGGTCATCATCCGGGAGGATCTGATCCGTGACGATCTGGACCCCAAGACCCCCATCTACCTGATGTACAAGACTCACGCCGACAACGGCTCCATGTATAACACCCCCAACTGCTGGGCCATCTACTGCTGCGGCAAGGTATTCAAGTACCTGCTGAACATGGGCGGTCTGGAGGAGATGGAGAAGCGCAACATTGAAAAGGCCAAGGTGCTGTATGACTTCCTGGATTCCTCCAAGCTCTTCAAGGGTGCCGTGGTGCCTCAGGACCGCAGCCTCATGAACGTCCCCTTCGTCACCGGCGACAAGGATCTGGATGCCGCCGTGGTGGCCGCCTCCAAGGAGGCCGGCTTCGACAACCTGAAGGGCCACAAGTCTGTGGGCGGTCTCCGGGCCTCCATCTATAACGCCATGCCCAAGGAGGGTGTGGAGGCTCTGGTGGAGTTCCTCACCAAGTTCGAGGCTGAGCATCAGGCGTAACGTCTGTCTCTCGGGACGCAGGTCCGGAAAACCGGACAAATCGCCACATTCCGACAACAAAACGTATCATCGAAGGAGAATATTACTATGCGTATTCTTATTACAGACGGTATGGACAAGGCCGCCATGGCGCAGCTGCGTGAGCTGGGCCACGAGGTGGTGGAGCAGTTCTATGAGCCGGATCAGCTGGGCGCCGCCCTGCGGGACTTTGACGCCGTGGTGGTCCGCTCCAAGACCAAGGTCCGTGCCAATCATATCGACGAGGCCAAGGGCGGCAAGCTGAAGCTGATCATCCGTGGCGGCGTGGGTGTGGACAACATCGACGTCAAGTACGCCGAGGAGAACGGCATTGCCGTCCGCAACACCCCCGGTGCTTCCTCCCAGTCCGTGGCGGAGCTGGCCATGGGCCATATGTTCGCCTGCACCCGCTATATCTCCATCGCCGGTCACACCATGCGTGAGGGCAAGTGGGAGAAGAAGGCCTACGGCAAGGGCATCGAGCTGCAGGGCAAGACTCTGGGCATCATCGGCTTCGGCCGCATCGGTCAGCATCTGGGCGTCATGGCCAAGGCCATCGGCATGAACGTCGTCGCTTACAGCACCACCCGCCGTCCGGAGGTGGAGGCCAAATTCGGCATCCCCTATGTGACGCTGGAGGAACTGCTGGCCCAGTCTGACTTCATCTCCCTCCACGCTCCCGCTGCACCCGGCGCTCCCCTCATCAACGCCGATACCATCGCCAAGATGAAGGACGGCGTGGTCATCATCAACACCTCCCGTGGTGCCAACGTGGACGAGGATGCCCTGCTGGCTGCTCTGGAGTCCAGCAAGGTGCGGGCCGCCGGTCTGGACGTCTACGCCGACGAGCCCACTGCCAACGCCGCTCTGTACAGCCATCCCATGGTGTCCTGCACGCCCCACATCGGCGCTGCCACCGTGGAGGCTCAGAAGCGCATCGGCACCGAGATCGTGGATATCATCCGCAGCTTCTGATCTCCCTATTATGCAAGAAAAGAAGGGGTACGGCCGAGCCATACCCCTTCTTTTTCACCGCTTCGCAAGAATGCAGCCTGTGAGCACCGCTCACAGGCTGCATTTTCGTTTCTCTACTTACGGTCGTTTCCACCAGCTGCCGCCGCCTCTAACGCCGCCGGAGTCCCCAACGCCGCCGGAGTCCTCAGCACCGCCGGTATCCGGCGTGGTGGGATCTGTCGGATCCGTGGGGGTCGTCGGTTTGGTGGGGGTCGTCGGTTTGGTGGGGTCGGTAGGTGTCACCGGTGTGATGGCCTTCTGGTGCGCCGGGCAGATATCATCCTTGGGATCGTTGGGCGTAGCGGAGCCGTCCAGCACCTTCAACAGGTACTCATGGTCCCTGGCCTTGATATCGTTGAACAGCGCCCGGTTCCAGTCCAGCACCGCCACCTGCTTCACCTTGTCCTTGGGGCAGTACTGGGTGGCAATATGCTTCCCCTCGGTGCAATAATCCACCATCTTGTGAACGTTACAGGTCGCCGTGGGAGCCGTATCCGCCGCCACCGTCACGGTGCGGACACGGTTGCCCCGCAGGTCCTTGGTGCAGGCATCCGTGGCCAGCAGGCCGCTGTCGGAGCACACCGTCACCTGCGTCAGGCCGGTGCAGCTGTCGAAGGCCTTGTCCTCCAGATCACCATGGATCTCCCGCATCACCTGCTTCCACAGCTGCGCCGAGCCGTTGCCCATACCGTAGGACAGCTCATCGTTGGACTCATAGCCCGTCCATACCGCAGCGCAGTAGTAGGGGCTGAAGCCCACGAAATAACGGTCCCGGTTGTCATCCGTAGTACCGGTTTTGCCGGCGATGGTCATGCCGGAGAAATATGCCTCCGTACCGGTACCGCTGGTGATAACGCTCTCCAGTATATCCCGCAGCAGATAGGCGGTAGTCTCCTTCATGGCGCTGTGGGCGGAGGTCTCGTTCTCCATGACGACATTCCCCTCGGAGTCCTCCACCCGCAGCCATGTCCGGGGCTTGGTGTATACGCCGTCGTTGGCGATGGCGGCATAGGCCGCAGCCATCTCCTCCGTGGTGACACCCACGTCGTAACCGCCCAGGCCCATGTTACCGGACTGCTGGCTGTCCCGCTGGGTCAGGGTGGTGAAGCCCAGCTTCTCCACCATATAATTGTAGGAGGCCGCCGAGCCGTAGCTCTCATTGACCCGCACGGCGCAGGTATTCAGAGACTCCACCAGCGCCGTCCACACGGTGGTCAAGCCGTAGAAGCCGGAGTGGGAGTTCTTGGGCCATGCGCCGTAGCCACTCAAATCCCGGACGGGATAGTCGTCGATGGCGGAGGCAGCGGTGATGGTACCGTCGTCCAGCGCCGGGGCATAGTCGGAGATGGGCTTGGTAGCAGAACCGCACTGCCGGGGCTCCGTGGCCCAGTTCCAGCCACGATCCACCGTCTTGGCGCCCAGACCGCCCACCATAGCCACCACGTTGCCGGTGGAATTGTCCACCAGCGTGATAGCCGCCTGCAAGGGCTTGCCGTAGTCGTCAGTATACTCCACCAGATCGCTGTTTTCAAAAACGCTCTCCGCAATGGACTGGAGCTTGCTGTCCTGCAGCGTATAGATCTTATAGCCGCTGCTGTAAATCTTGCTGACGGCCTTCTCCTGTGCCGTACGGACGTTGCCGTTCTCGTCGGGTGCATCGTCCTCCAGCCCCAGCTTCTCCACCAGCGCCGCCGCCACATCGGAGATGACCTGATCCGTATAATAGGAGTTGTTGGCGGTGGACTGCACGGTGGGCTTCTCCGGGGTCTCCTGATCCTCCGTAGGCTCGGTGAAATTGCCGAGATTCGTATACCCGTCGCTGAACTGGACCTCCTCCGCCACGGCGGCATCGTAGGTGGCCTGATCGATCTTCTCCTGACCGAGCATCTCGCCCAGGATGGTCAGCTGCCGCTCCCGGTTGTTCTCACGGGCCCAGTCGCTGAGCAGAGGATCATACATGGAGGGATTGTTGGTGATGCCGATGAGACAGGCACACTCCGCCAGCGTCAGGTCCTTCACATCCTTGTGGAAGTACATCCGGGCAGCCGTCTGCACGCCGTAGCACTGCTCTCCCAGATAGATGGTGTTGAGATACATCTCCAGGATCTGGGACTTGGAGTAATCCTTCTCCAGCGCCAGCGCCCGATAGATCTCCGTGACCTTCCGCTTCACCGTCCCCTGATTGTCGCCGGTGACGTTTTTCAGCAGCTGCTGGGTGATGGTGGAGCCGCCCTGTGTGCCGCTGCCGGTCAGGGTACTGGTAATGGCCCGCAGGGTCCCCTTCCAGTCCACCCCGTGGTGGGTCTTGAAGCGCTTGTCCTCGATGGCGATGGTGGCCTCCTGCAAATACTCGGGGATGTCCCCGATATCCACCCAGATGCGGTTTTCATCGCTGAACAGCGTCTGATACATCTCCCATGTCTCGCCGTCCGTCCCCAGACGGTACAGCTCCGTGGATACCTTCCGGTCATATTCGGACATATCCACCTCTACGTGGCCCTTCAGGGACTTATTGATGTAGGTCATGAAGATCCCCACAAAAATGGCCATGGTCAGCACGCCCACCAGCACGATGGTGCCGATGACGCCCCAGACCCTCTTGGCCCGTCCCTTCCCTCGGTTTTTCCTCTGATGGGCGCTCTGCTCTGCCTTATCACGGTCGTTGGAGTGTTCTTTCATGGACAGCGCACCTCACTTTCTGTTTCGTTGTTCCGGCCGCCGACGGGCGGCCTCAGGCTTTTTATACGGCTTCTCCCTGCCGCCCTGCTCCGGAAGGTCCCGGCTGCGGCAAAAAGCACATATTAAACCAATATAAGAGTTATTTTACCACACCTGTCAACCGATAAAAATACCTTTTTGCGTAAAAAACGCAATCACCGTATCCTTTGACCCGGCACATAGGTTCCGTTTTGTGCTGCTTTTCCAATTTTTGTGCGGAAATCGGCAGCGCCGCCCTCTTGCAATTTCTGTGGAAATCCGTTATAGTAGGGGGACATCAACCTATGCAGGAGGTATTTTCTCATGAGCGATGAGTTTGGCCCCAGCTTTATCACCCTCACTGACGAGGACGGCAACGATATCGAGCTGGAGTATGTGGACGCACTGGAGCACGAGGGGCAGACCTATATGGCCTTCTTCCCCGCCGTGGAGGACGAGGCGGAGGAGGAGTCCGAGGACTATGGTCTGGTGATCCTGAAATCCGTCACGGAAAACGGCGAGGAGCTGCTCAGCACGCTGGATGACGAAGCGGAGCTGGAGAAGATCTATGATCTGTTCATGGAACAGCTGCTGTCCGACGAGGAATAAAATTCCTGACTGTTTCTGCGAAAACCCCCTTTTATTTTTCCCGCAGGTCTGTTATAATAAGATCATCGCCGAAAGGCGAGGTCCCGCAGGGATGTGACGGGTCTTTTTTATCCTCACATTTTGTTATAGGGGATGTCGGATCAGTATGTGGATCGCAGGCCTCCCGGCTGCCGTCTGCGGCTGGAAGTTGGAAGCGGTGAAGCACGCTGGAGACAACCCACCTGCTGAAACGGTGCAGGTTATAACTTGGCCCCCACGCCCGGCGGGACAACTGGTAAAAGCCCGGTCAGCTCCGGAAGACCTCCGGAGCTGACCGCTTTTTCGGCCTATGGCCGGATAATTTCCGTTTCCCCCTTGCACAGCAGACAGATTTCCTGTATAATTACGATTAACTTTACGAAGTCGGGTCGTAATGACCCCTATTTTGAGAGGATGAAACAACTATGAGCGCATCAAGAGAAAAGAAGAACCGGCAGGAGGTCGCCGCCAGCGGCGTTGTGGATCCCAAGACTGCCCGTCAAGCTCAGGAGCAGGCCAAGGAGCGCCGCTCCAACCGGCTCTATGCCATCATCGCCATCGCCTTTGTGGTGGTCGCCATTGGTCTGGTGGTGTGGAACTCCAACATCATCCAGCGTGGCACCACCGCCGTCACGGTGGAGGGCGAGTCCTATTCCGCCGCCGAGGTCAGCTACTACTATCACAATGCCTATAACAGTATCGTCAACTCCAAGTATGCCAGTCTCTACGGCATTGACAAGAATACCTCCCTGTCTCAGCAGAGCCTGAACGACACCGCCAAGATGATGTTGCGTGTCAGCGAGGACATGACTTGGGACGCCTACTTCCGTGACGCCGCTAAGAAGAGCCTTATCCAGTTGACCATGCTGAAGAAAGGTGCCGCCGAGAAGGGCATGACCTTCAACGACGATATGCAGAAGGAAGTGGACCGCACCGTGGAGACCTTCTCCACCTATGCTAAGAAGGCCGGCTACTCCACCAGCGCTTACCTGAAGCTGATGTACGGCAATAACATGACGATGTCCACCTTCAAGAGCATCCTGAAGGACACCCTTCTGGCCTCCCACTATCAGCAGGACTACATCGACAGCCTCACCTACACCGACGAGGAAGTGGAGACCTACTATAACGAGCACAAGAACAACTTCGACGTGGCCGACTACGAGTACATCTACTTCAAGGGTACTGCCGACTCCACCAAGGATGCCGACGGCAACACCGTGAAGCCCACCGACGAGGAGAACGCCGCCGCCAAGGAGGCTGCCTCCGCCAATGCCAACGCCGCTCTGGAGGCTGTCCGCAACGGTCTTCTGATGGAGAAGGCCGCCGGCAACTACGATAACGGCACCTATACCGACCGTCCCACCGGTACCTACAGCGGCGATGCCGTCACCGAGTGGGTGTTCAACGCGGAGCGTCAGGAGGGTGATCTGACCCTCATCGAGAGCGGCGACAACTACTATGTGGTCCTGTTCCACAGCCGTGGCCGCAACGACTACAACACCGTGGACGTGCGCCACATTCTGTTCAAGGTGGATACCTCCGATCTGGACAGCAAGGCTGACGACTATCAGGAGAAGCTGGACGCCCGCAAGGCCGAGCAGAAGGAGGCCGCCGAGGCCGCTCTGAAGAAGTGGGAAGACGGTGCCAAAACCGAGGATAGCTTTGCCGAGCTGGCCAACGAGCTGTCCTCCGACACCGGCTCCAACACCAACGGCAGCCTGTATACCGAGGTGTATAAGGGCCAGATGGTCACCGAGTTCAATGACTGGTGCTTCGACGAGTCCCGTCAGCCCGGCGACACCGGCATCGTCTACAACGAGGGCAGCTACACCGGCTACCATGTCATATACTTTGTGGGTACCGACGCCCCCTATTGGCAGGTGCAGGTCCGCAACGCCATGAAGAACGCCGACTACACCCAGTGGAACAACGATCTCGTGAAGGATATCACCGCCACCGAGACCTCCGGTATGAAGTACCTCGCCTGATGAATTTCCAAAAAAGACCGGCCTCGGCCGGTCTTTTTTGATACTGCTTTGAAGCAAAGGAGCCTATTTATGCACGAACAGTTTTTGCGCACCGAGATGGTGCTGGGCCAGCCGGCGCTGGAGTGCCTGCAAAGCGCCCATGTGGCCGTGTTCGGCCTGGGCGGCGTGGGCAGCTATGCCGCCGAGATCCTGGCCCGCTCCGGCGTAGGTGAGCTGACGCTGGTGGATCAGGACACCGTCAGCGTCACCAACATCAACCGCCAGCTCTGCGCCCTCCACTCCACCGTGGGCCAGTCCAAGGCGGAGGTCACCGCCCGCCGTTGCCGGGACATCTCCCCCAGCGCCGTCATCCACCCCATCTGCGCCACCTACGACGCCGCCCATCGGGAGGATTTCTTCTCCGCCCGATATGACTACATTGCCGACTGCATCGATCTGGTAACCTGCAAGCTGGATCTGATCCAGCAGGCCATGGACCGAAGTATCCCCATCCTGTCGGCGCTGGGGACCGGCAACAAGCTGGACCCCACCCTGCTGCGGGTAACGGATATCTCTCAGACCAGCGGCTGCCCGCTGGCCCGTGTCATGCGGAAAGAACTGCGCAGCCGTGGCATCCGCCACCTGAAGGTGGTGTTCAGCCCGGAGCAGCCCGCCGCCACCACCCAGCTGGAGGCCCCCTCCCCCGGCCGCCGCAGCGTCCCGGCCAGTGTGCCATGGGTCCCCTCCACCGCCGGTATCCTGCTGGCCGGCGCCATTGTGCGGGACCTCATCGGATGAGGGGCGGCGACATCGCCGGACTGCTGATCCGGCAGGCCCGCCTTCAGCGGGACTGGAGTCAGGAAGGTCTGTGCCGTGGCATCTGCGCCCCCTCCTATCTGTCCAAAATCGAGCAGGGCAAGGCCGCCCCCTCCCCGGAGGTGACGGAGCTGCTGCTGCACCGGCTGGGTCTTGTCTGGACTCCGGAGCCGGAGGGCTTAGCGCCCTGCTGGAAGGCCCTGCTCTCCGGCAGCCCGAATTTCGATTCCCTCTATGAACAGCTGGTGCAGCCCCGGCGGGAGATTCTTGCATCCAGTCCGCTGGCAGCGGATGCCCTGCTGCTGGATGCCTTTTACGCCGACGAGATGCGCCCTCTGCCGGTGGAGTGGGAGCCCTTTCTCTCCACCCGGCAGCTGGCCTTACAGCGAGGCCTGCAAGGCCGATGGGAGGAGGCGGTGCGGCTGGAGCCGCTGCCGCTGCTGGCTGCCCACTACGGAGAGTTCCTCTACGCCGAGGGCGAATACACCGCCGCCATCGAGGTGCTGCGGGACGCCTACCGCTCGGCATCGGACGCCGGCTACCCCTACCTGATGCTGTCCTGCCGGGCGTGGATGGGCAACTGCTACTCGGATCTGGGCCGCATGGAGGAGATGCTGACCCACTACTCTGTAGCGGAGCGTCTGGCAGAAGCCTTGAGGGATACCGGCAGCTTGTCTGCCCTCCGCTACAATGTTGCCTCCACTCAACTGGAGCTGGGTCAACCGGAAAAGGCCCTGCCCTACTTTGCCTCCCTCCCCCGCCCCGGCTTTCTGGACCTGCACAAACTGGCCATCTGCCACGAGCAGTTGGGCCATCGGGAGCAGGCGCTGACCGCCGTCCAGCAGGCGGAGCCTATGGCCTCCGGCGAAATGGAGCAGCGGATGCTGGCGCTGGTGCGCTATCGGCTGGAGCACCCGGACTACCTCCACGACGATACCTACGGCACCCAACTTCTGGACTGCTTCCAGCGTCTGCGAGACACATATCCTATGGGCTTCACCCGCTTCCACCTGCCGTGGGTGCTGGCGTGGTACAAGGCCAACCGTCAGTACCGTCAAGCCTGCCGCCTATTGGAGGAGTTTCCTGTAAAATAGTATTTTTGCCCCATTAAGAGGGTCATCATGGGAATAACTTTCCCACGATGACCCTCTTTTCTTTTGTAAGCAGCTGTGGGATAATCATAGCAGTGAGGTGAACGCTATGAAACAAACTCTCTGGACACGGAATTTTACCCGCATCACCGCCGCCACGACGCTGGGCGCTGCCGGCGGCATCATCAGTCAATTCGCCCTGTCCTTTCTGGTCTTTGACGAGACAGGCAGCACTCTGGCCTCGGCGCTGGTGGTGGCCATTCAGCTGATCCCCATGGTGCTGCTGCCGCTGGTCGTCGCCCCCATGATGGACCGCCTGCCCCGCAAGCCCTTTCTGGTGTGGGGCGACCTGCTCAACGGCTTGTGCTACGCCGGGGCGGGACTGTTCCTGCTGCACAGTGCCTTCTCCTACACCGCCTATCTGGCCTTTTCCCTGCTGGTATCGTGCCTTGCAGCCTTCGATGAGCTGGCCTACAACAGCTTTTACCCCCTGCTGCTGCCGGAGGGACAGGAGGAGCGGGCCTACACCGTCTCCGCCATGCTCTATCCCATTCTGAAGGTCCTCATGATGCCGCTGGCGGCGCTGCTGTACGACACCTTAGGCGTGGGACGGCTGCTGCTGATCCAAGGCGCACTGTCGGTGCTGGCCGCCCTCATCGAAAACCGCATCCATGTGCAGGAGAGCCGCCGGGATCAAGAGCCGCTGCTGTCCCTGAAAACCTGGTGGCGGGACATCCGGGAGGCCGCCGCCTATCTTCGGCAGGAGCACGGCCTCCACGGCCTCTATGAGTACATGGCCGTCACCCACGGCATGGCCATGGGCTATTCTCCCCTGCTCATCGCCTTCTTTCGCACAGCGCCGGGCTTCACCACCGCCATGTACTCCTTCTTCTCCGTGGCGGAGTTTGCCGGGCGCACCATCGGCGGCGCCGTCCGCTACCGCTACTCCCTGCCGGAGCGAAAGCGATTCGGCTTCCTGTTCGGGGTGTATCAGACCTACGAACTGATGGACACCTGCCTTCTGTGGCTGCCGTATCCCCTGATGCTGGTGAACCGAGCCGTCTGCGGCTTTCTGGGCATCCAGAGTGCCACCATCCGGCAGGCGGCGGTGCAGCGCTACATCCCCGACCGGCTGCGGGCCCGGCTCAATGCCTATGAGTCCATGCTCTGCACGGCGGCGGGAGCGGTGCTGTCGCTGGCCATCGGTGCTTTGGGCGAGGTGCTGGACTATCGGCTCTGCATGACCATCTGCGGCTTGATCGTCATGGCGGTTTGCTGGCTGACGGTATTCCTGCGGCGGCGTCAGGTGCAGCTGGTGCTGACTGACCGCCCCGGCGAGGCCCAGCCCGATACACTTTCATAACGCTCCATTCTAAAAAGAAGGACCGAAAGGCAGAGCCCTTCGGTCCTTCTTTTGCTCGATTCCATCAGCGCCGAAGGCGCTTGCCGCCGTGACGGGCCACCGCCTCGTCCCGCTTGCCAGAGATCTGCCGCCGCCCGGTCTCTGCAGGCCGCTGTACCGCAGGCTCAGGCTCAGATACCTCCGCAGACGCAGGCTTTTCCGGCAAGGTGGGGACTTCCTCCGCCATCGCCGCAGCCTGCACCGATTCGGTGGGAGATTTCTCTCCCGCATTCGTCGCCATACATCTCCCGGTGGGGGATCCTTCCGTTTTCTCTCCCTTTCGGCGTCGCAGGGGGAAGATGCACAGCAACGCCAGCACCGCAGCAGCCCCCAGCACCAGATACAGTCCCGGCGGCCGGCTGATATAGCCGGACACATAGCCCAGACCATCGATGCCCCACAGGGGCTGCCCCAGCACATTGTCCCAGTAGACCGGGGCTCCCTCCACATAGAAGAAGCGCCGCTCTGTGTCCACGGAACCGATGACGCCCCCCTCCAGCGATAGGTCACTGTCCGTGACGTAGGCGATGGTGTCCCCAAGCTGCAGCGTCTCCGGCTGCTCCTGCCGCACGTACAGCAGCGCCCCGGCGGACCACGGAAGCCCCTCCATGTCCGCCGGTACCACATAAGGCGTGATGCCGAAGGCCCGCACCCCCATGAGCCCCGCCGCCATCAATAGGATGCACAGGGTCAAAAGCGTCGCCAGTACGCCGCATATTCCTCTGAAAAACTTTCTCATGTTGTCTCCGCTCATTTCCACAGGCTGCCGCATAGGTGTTTTTTATCATCTTACCATGTTCCCGCCCCAAAGACAAGCCCTTTCGCTATCCTCCTACCCCTTTCGCAGCTCCTTTTCCAGTTTCTCCAGCGCCCGCTTCTCGATGCGGGAGACATAGCTTCGGCTGATGCCGTATACCGCCGCCACCTGCCGCTGGGTCTGGGGCGGATGCCCCTCCAGCCCGTACCGCCTCCGGATGATGTCCGCCTCCCGCTCCGTCAGGCAGTCCCGCACCAAGCGCCGCAGCAATAGCTGCTCCTCCCGGTCCTGCAGGTCCGACAGCATGGTGTCGTCGGTCCCCACCACGTCCAGCAGATACAGCGAGCCCCCCTCCTTATCCGTGTCGATGGCGTCGGACAGGGACACCTCCCCCTGCAGCTTCCGCTGGGAGCGGAAGTACATAAGGATCTCATTTTCAATGCACCTCGACGCATAAGTAGCCAGCTTGATGCCCCGGTCTGCCCGGAAGGTGTTGACGGCCTTGATGAGTCCAATGGTGCCGATGGAGATCAGATCCTCCTGATTGTCCGCCTGTGTATAGTATTTCTTGATGATGTGGGCCACCAGCCGGAGATTGTGCTCCACCAGCCGGTTCCGGGCCTCCAGATCCCCCTGCGCCCACCGCTCCAGACACGCCCGCTCCTCCTCCGGCGGCAGCGGCCGGGGGAACGAACCGGGATTCCCCGTCAGACGCAGGGACAAAAACAGGCTGTTGGACAGCAGCAGCAACGCCGCAGACAGCATACAGATCCCTCCTTTTCTGCCAGCCTATGCCCTCAGAGGAAGTCCCTATGCTTGACGCAGCGCCAGAAGTGGGGTACAACACATTGCAGAATAATTAAAACGTTTCTATCTCCATCAAATTTTCTGGAGGATTTTATGGGTTTCATCTATCAGGAGGCCAATGCATACGGCGTAGAGGCCTTGGTGGCCTTGGAGCGCCACTACACCCCCACGGAGGAAAAATACTGCACCGCCGTCACAGAGGCCGTCCGCATCTGCGACACCTACGGCATCCCGGAGCGGGAGCTGGTGCCGCAGGTGCGCCATATCGCCGCCGCAGAGGAGTACCTGCTGGAGCACCTGTCAGAGGACGAGGAGACGCTGCAATTCCTGTTCACTCCTCTCTCCGGCAGCAACACCTGTCTGGCATGGTTTCTGGTCTGGGATTATGTTCGCCCCGGCGGCGAAAAAGCTTATAAATATACAGGCCACACACCCCAGCAGCGGCTGCGGGACATCATCTCCGCCGTGGGCCAGTATCAGGAGGACCCCCTCCCCCCGCCGCAGCAGCTGGACACCATCTGCGACCTCATCGACTACATGGACCTCACCCGCCTGCCCCCTGCCGACCGGTGGCGGCTGCTGACGCTGTACGCCCATCTGGAGGAGTACGAGCGCACCGCCTGCCGCATCGTGGAGCAGTCCGCCGCCCTGCTGGCACAAGTGATGCAGACGCCGGAGACGGACCGTCTGCTGCGGCAGTGTCTGGAGCAGACACGGGAGAACACCCCCCGTCTTATGAGCGCCTTTGCCCAGTCCCAGACGCTGTCCGACCAGAGCATCACCTTTCTGCTCTGCGTCATGTCCTTCAACTCCATGCGCTTCCTCACCGGCGACGACCACATCACCGTCATCGCCGGGGTGCTGTACTGGCTCATTCTGCGCCTGACGGAGAAATACGCCGCCAACGACGAGCATCTGCTGGCCTGCCTGAAAACGCTGGGTGACAAGAGCCGTCTGGATATCCTGAAGCTGCTGAAGGAGCAGGACCGCAGCGGGCAGGAGCTGGCCAAGGAGCTGGGCATCTCCCAAGGCACCGTTTCCCACCACCTGAACGTGCTGGTGCGGGACGAATTCATCCGTATCGCCAAGGACGGCAGCCGCCTGCGGTGCAGTCTGGCCCCGGAGGCCATCGAGTCCATGGTGGACGATATCCGCCGCCTTCTTTTGTAGCCAAAGGACGCACAACTCCATCCGAAAAGATCAGACCTCCCCGAGGTCTGATCTTTTATGCATTTACCCATTGAAAAATTTCGATTCCGGCGCTATGATGCGCCCATGAATATAGAAACGTTTTGATGTTCGTGAAAGTCGAGAGGAGGATGCCCCGGCCCATAGTCTCTTGTCCCTGCACACTCTATGAAAGAAAGGAAGCTTGCAAATGAAAAAGAGGATACTCTCCCTGTGCATGGCCGCCGTGCTGGCGCTGTCATGTATCCTGCCCGCCTCGGCGGCAGAAACGCAAAGCGCCTGACGGTTCGTTCCGTCACCCCCGCCGACCTGTCCCAGACCATGGGCAACACCACCCAGCAGATGACCGCCCAGCCTCAGGACCCCAATGAAGTGGTGGATATTCTGGTGGAGCTGGACGATGAGCCCGCTGCCGCCGTGCTGGCGGCCCAGTCTCTGACCCCCGGCATCGCCGCAGCCGAAAAGACCGCCGCCAAGGTCCAGCAGACCCTGCTGCGCCGTCAGGCCACGGTGCAGTCCCGTCTGGACCGCTCTCTGCGGCAGGAGCAGGTGGATTATACCTATTCCTATACCATGCTCTTCAACGGCTTCGCCCTGCGGACCACCCGGAAGAATCTGGAGACCATCCAGAGCGCCAAGGGCGTCAGCCGTGCCTTCGTGGCAGGCTCCTACACCCTGCCCACCGTGGAGCAGGCCGATACGCAGGCCCTGCAGGTGGCGCTGGCCACCAATCAGTTCACCGGTAAGGGCATGACCATCGCCGTGCTGGATACCGGGCTGGATACCGCCCATCCCGCCTTTACCAACGCCTCGGCAGACGCCAAATTCACCAAGGACTACGTCAGCGGTATTCTGCAGGCGGCCGACCTCAACGCCGAGGCCCTGATGCCCGGTGTCACCGCCGACGATGTGTATCTCAGCGCCAAGATCCCCTTCGCCTTTGACTACGCCGGTAAGGACGCTCAGGTGGCCCCCGGCAGCAAGTGGGATGCAGCAAATCTGGAGCACGGCACCCATGTGGCCGGCATCTCCGCCGGCTATGCCGTGGACGGCGAGGGCGCCGTCACCTTCTCCGGCGTGGCCCCCGACGCTCAGGTCATCCCCATGAAGGTCTTTGACGACAGCGGCACGGGCGCCGCCACGACCACCATTCTGGCGGCTCTGGAGGATGCCTGCCGTCTGGGCGTGGACGCCGTGAACCTGAGCTTGGGCTCCTACGGCGGCTTCACCGTGGACGAGGACGCCCTCATCAACGACGTGTACAACAAGCTGGATGACGCCGGCATTATGGTCATCACTGCCGCCGGCAACGAGACCTCCTCCAGCTATATGAACAGCTACGGTACCGACGCTCCCCTCACCGGGGACCCCGACAACAGCGTGGTGGCCGCCCCCTCCGTGTACCCCGCCAACCTGTCCATCGCCAGCGTGGAGGGTCAGGAGATCTACGCCAACTATGTGCTGCTGGGCGACGAGAAGATCACCTATACCGACAGCCAGACCTCCTTCCTGGGCCTGGACTCCTACGTTTCTCTCCTGAAGATATACGGTGACGTATCTGACGATCTGGCCGCCCCCTATGACTATGTCATGGTTCCCGGTTACGGCGCCGACTCCGACTACGAGGGCATCGACGTCACCGGCAAGATCGCTGTGGTGCAGCGCGGCGGTACCGACGAAAACGGCGAGCCCATCACCTTCGTCACCAAGATCCAGAACGCCCTGTGGAAGAACGCCATCGGTATTCTGGTGTACAACAATGACACCGAACATCCCGATGACTGCTCCATCCGCATGGCCACCAACTACTACCAGCTGCCCGCCGCCTTCATCAGCTATAACGCCGCTCAGAAGCTGGCGGCCAAGGCCGGCAGCTTCTGAGCGGCGTGGGCATCACCCCCACCACGGAGCTGACCGCCGAGCCCAACCCCTCCGCCGGCCAGATGTCCACCTTCACCAGCATCGGCGCCACTCCCGACCTGCGGATCAAGCCGGAGCTGTCCGCCGTCGGCGGCAACGTCTACTCCTCCATCCCCGCCATCGAGGGCAAGGGCGATTACGCCTCCATGAGCGGCACCTCCATGGCCAGTCCCTATGTGGCCGGTGCCAGCGTTCTGGTGAAGTCCTACATGGCCGAGAACTGGACCGGCAGCTATGATGCCGCCTCCATGACGGAGAACCTGATGATGTCCACTGCCTCCCCGGTCGTTGACCCGGAGACGAAGCTCCCCTACTCCCGCCGTCTGCAGGGCAGCGGCCTCATTGACCTGTCCATCGCCACCTCCAGCGATGTGGTGCTCTACACCGATGCCGACCAGTACGGCGACACCAAGCCCGTGCTGAATCTGGGGGACGATGTTGCCAAGAACGGCAGCTACGGCCTGACCTTCCACGCCCGGAACATGGGCAAGGACGCCGTCCAGTATGACGTGTCCGTCATCGCCATGTCCCCCGCCGTGCTGGAGCAGGACGGCAAGACCTACATGAGCAGCCACGACGAGGCGCTGGATGTCACCGTTTCCGGCGACAAGACCGTGACGCTGGCTGCCGGGGTCACCGGCGACGTGAAGGTCAGCGTCTCCCTCTCCCAGAGCCAGAAGGCCAAGCTGGACGCCGCCTATGAAAACGGCATCTATGTGGAGGGTTTCGTGGTGCTCACCGCCAAGGATGGCAGCGCAGATCTGTCCATCCCCTTCCTGGCCTACTACGGCGACTGGTCCGCCCCCGGTATGCTGGACTACGCCACTATACTCAATGAGGATACCGTGCCTTACAGCCAGCTCTCTACCGAGCTGGGCGCATACTTCACCAGCAGCTTTGCCTATCGTCTGGGCGCCAATCTGTCCGTGACCATGGACGGGGCAGAGAAAGCCTCCCTGAAGGCCGAGCATATCACCATCTCCCCCAACGGCGATACCTATATGGACGGCGTGGAACTTGTCAATGTCAGCCAGATGCGCAGCGCCTCCGCCCTGCACTTCACCGTCACCAACGCCGACGGGCAGGAGGTCTGGAGCGACGCCGTTACCAACGTCCCCAAGACCATCTATGTGTCCTCTCAGGGCGGCCCCATTCCCGCCACCATGTATCAGGATATGGCTCCTGACGCCTGGTACGGCACGGACAACGAGGGCAGCGCCCTGCCTGACGGCCAGTACTACTACACCATCACCGCCGATCCCGTCACCGATCACGAGAGCCGCAATGTCCGGGATACCCTGACCTTCCCTGTGTACATCGATACTCAGGCTCCCCAGCTGGATCAGGGCCGTGTGACCCTGAGCACTGGCGCCGACGGCCGCACCACCTTGGGGATGCAGGTCTCCGACGAGCATCTGTATCTGGATACCGAGATCTTCGTGGCCAATGACGACGGCACCATCAGCACCAGTTCCGAGAAGCTCCTGCACAAGAACGTGGGTCTGGCGGATATGCCCGATGTCACCTCCGACGCTGTGTCCGTGGATGTCACCGACTACGCCGGCAAGCTCCTGTATGTCCAGCTGTCCGACTGGGGCTACAACTACGCCGCCTATCTGGTGCAGCTGCCCGACACCTTCGAGGGCACCACCCTGTCCCTGTCCGATACCACCGCCTTCCTGTTCACCGGTGAACAGCAGCAGCTGTTGGTCTTCGACACCGATACCGAGGCCGCTCTCACTTGGACCAGCAGCAACGACGACGTGGCCTCCGTGGACGAGAACGGTCTGGTCACTGCCAAGGCCCCCGGCGTCACCACCGTCACCGCCACTACCGCCAACGGTGCCTCCGTCTCCTGCGTGGTGGGCGTCAGCGATCAGCTGACCTACACCGGTCTGCGCCTGGACTTCGATGAGATGACCACCACCATGTACTTTGATTCCACCATCGACCTGCCCGGCGTGTACCTGGAGCCCTACGGCTTTGCCCTCTCCGGCAAGCACAACGCCTACGGCACCGACGGCCTCATCTGGAGTGTCTCCGATCCCACCATTGCCGACTTGGATGAGTACAGCAAGACCACACTGGTGGCCAATAAGGACGGCAAGTCCGGCGACGTCACCGTCACCGCCGAGTATCAGGGCATGACCGCCTCCTTCACCGTCCATGTGGGCCCGTACCCAGGCTCTGTGGAGCTGTACCACGGCTGGATCCAGGCCCGCAGCAACCGTATCTTCCTGCAGGGCAAGCAGGGCATCGTGGGTGCCGGCCGTGACGGTATCCACGCCACGGATACCGCCGCCACCAGCGACGATCAGATCATCACCTTTACCAACAGCGATCCCAATGTAGTGGACCTGACCAACCCCGTGATCCGTGCCACCTCCAACCGTGATCTGCCCGATGAGTGCGCCTTTGTGGACGCCAGAGATCCCGGCAATGCCGTCATCACCGCCACCGCCACCAGCACCACCCAGGATACCGTCCAGTGCTTCGTCACTGTGGTACTCAAGCGGTACGACGGCATTCAGGCCACCCAGGATACCATTCATCTGAAGCTGGGCCAAGGCGCGGACCTCACGCAGTACCTGACCCTGCTGGACGAGTCCGGCGTGGTGATCCCGGAGCTGAATCCCGTCAACTACACCAGCCTCGACGGGAGCATTCTCTCCGTGGATGAGTCCGGCCACGTCACCGCTCTGCACACCGGCACCGGCATGGTGCGGGCGCTGTTGAACACCGGTGACTACGCCCTTATCGCCGTGGAGGTCACCTGCGATCACGACCACACCACCCGCACCGAGACCCCCGCCACCTGTACCGAGGACGGCTCTGTCACCGTCATCTGCGATGACTGCGATGAGGTACTGTCCACCGAGACGCTGCCCGCCACCGGTCACAGCACCGTGGTGAAAAACGCCAAGGACGCCACCTGCACCGAGCCCGGCTACACCGGCGATAAGGTCTGCACCGTCTGCAGCGAGACCGTCGAGACCGGCGAGACCGGCGAGGTCATCCCCGCCGCCGGCCACAGCTACAAGGACGGCAAGTGTACCGTCTGCGGCGCCGCCGATCCCAACGCCAACAGCGGCGGCAATACCGGCAATAACGGCACCGACAGCCCCAACACCGCTGACGGAGCCGCCATGGGTCTGTGGCTGAGCCTCATGACCGTGGCCGCTCTGGCCGGAGCCGTTCTGGTGGCCGGTAAGACGCCTGATTCCCCCCTTTCGCAGCGCTCCTCTTAAGCGATAAAAGCCCTTGGCGGCACAGCCCCTTGGTAGCAAGACCCCTTGGCGGCAAAGCCCCTTGGTAGCAAAGCCCTTCGGCGGCGTAGCCCCTTGGCGGCGTAGCCCCTTGGCGGCGTAGCCCCTTGGCGGCGTAGCCCCTTGGTGGCGTAGCCCCTTCGGCGGCAAGGCCCCTTGAAATAGCGCATCTCTCTTTCTGTAAAGGCGGAGGGGGGACCCAGTAGGGTCCCCCTCCGCCTTTTGCTTTTCCGAATCCACCCGGCTTCTCCGCCGTCGCCTGATTTCCCGCTGCTTCCTGATTTTCTCGATACCGTTTCATCTTCTGATACGATTCGATTTTTGCTGCCACTTTTCCCTGATGCCGCCACGCTGCCAGAATCGAAAAATCCAGAGCGGCTCTGTGGCCCTTCTGCGCCTCAGTATTTTCTCCATGCGAAATATTCAAAAAATTCATGCTCCCAGCAGGAAAATTTTTCCGAAAAATCATTGCTATTTCTCCGGATCTCGTATATACTGGGAGGTGTATAGGTCATTCCTCCCTGCGCCGCAAGCAGGTGAGCTCTCCTCCTGTACAGCCGCATCCGGCGGCAAGCAGGCGGGGAAGGCAAAATTGCCTCCCCCGCCTGTTTTTTGCTGTTTTTCTATTCTGCCGGTATTCGTATTTTCAGCGTTGTCATTGCTCCGTATTTTCGCTCTCACGGCTCTGCTATCGTTCCGGTACCTGCGCTTTCGGCACTGCTGCCGGACCGGCTTTTGCACTTCTCCGGCTTCCTTGATTGGCCCGATATTCCCCCGTTTCCGACTCTGTCATCGGCATGGATCCCGCCTTTTCCCGGCGCTGCTATCATCTCGGCTCCTGCTTCTTTTCGGTGCCGATCATATGCCGGTATTTTCTCTTTTTCGGAATCGATAGCAGTCCGGTGCCTGGAAGTTTTTTCTCTGCCGGTATTCCGTTTTGGATTTCAAAGGGGGCTGCTTTTATCCCTTTGAGTTTTTGCGCTGTCGTTTTTTCGGTCTGCATCCGCCGGTTTTGTCCAGTTACTGCCCCATTTTCTGACCTTGGAGCGTCCCGGTTTTTGTCCAGCTTTTGTCCAGCATTGGACGCCTTTTTGTCCAGCCGCCGGTGGTGCCTCCCTTATTGAACCTCTTTGGGAAGCTTCTTATCCTCCGGTTTCGATCCGCAGGGGGCCTTCGGTTTTTTATCCTTTGCCAAGATCACCGAGGTAATGAGCGCCGTCAGGGGGACCGCCAGAATGACGCCGATGCTGCTGGCGATGCCGCTGATAACCTCCGTGGCCATATAGGGGGAGCTGATGAGCTGCCGGGGATCCAGCCCCAGTGAATACAGATAAATGATGAAGGACAGGCCGCTGCCCAAAAATGCCAGGATCAGGGTGTTGGTCATGGTACCCACCATATCCCGGCCGATATTCATACCGGAGCGGAACAGAGCCCGGCCGTCCCGGTCCGGGGCCACGGTATGTACCTCCGTCAGCGCAGAGGAGATGCTCATGGCCACGTCCATCACGGCGCCCAGCGCACTGATGACTACCCCCGCCACCAGCAGGCCCCGCAGGCCCAGAGGCGTACCCGTCTGCCGCAGCTGCAGCAGCGGTTCCACATCCGTCAGCCGCAGGCCGTCGATCCGCAGAAGGCTCTGGGACAGCAGGGCGAACAGCAGCGCCAGCGCCGTACCGGCCACCGTACCCAGCGCAGCACACACCGTCTTGCGGCACACGCCGCCCAAGATCACCATCGTCACCACGGTGATGTAGGCGCACACCAGAAACACCGTCAGCAGCGTGGACGCTCCCTTCATCAGCAGGGGGATCAGGATCCAGAACAGGCACACCAGCGTCACTGCCAGCGCCACCAGAGACTTGGCTCCCACCTTGCCGCCCACCAGCACCGTTGCCAGCAGGAACAGGCCCACGGTCACCGCCAGACCCACCGCCCGGTCATATTCGTACACCGTGGCGGTATGGCTGCCGTCGCTATAAGTGGAGATCAGCAGCACCGCCCGCTGCCCCACCTTCAGGGGCTGGCCGTACAGCGGCCCCACATAGTTATACACCTGCATGGTCTCGCCCTTGTACTGGCCGGAGCGCACCTGCGCCAGCAGCAGCTGCTCCCCCCGATAGCCGCCGTCAGCCACGGCATCTGCCTCGGTATTGTCCGACAGGATATCCGTGACGACGCCGGTCTCGTACTCGGCATATTCATCCCCTCGGGGCTGGGGCTGCTCAAAGGTCACAGCCGCCATCCGCACGACGATGAACAGCACCAGCGCCGCCGCCAGAATGACGCAGCTCCACCGGTTCCTGCTCCACCAGGCCCCGGCTGTCAGCCGGTCCGCATTCCCCTTCTTCCGCTTCATGGGCGTTTCCTCCGTCAATGATATTTGGTTACAGCATAACAACTTCCGCCCCTGATGTCAATAGTGTTCACTAGTCAGCTACATCTGTCAATAGACTTTGCAGATATTATACAAACTTATTGCACGTTTCTGACAAAATCATTGAAAAAGGGGTAGCCATTTGGGTAGCTTTATGATAGACTGTTATCATCGGTCAAAGGCGGTATGTACGGCCAAAAGCGGCGTACACGGTTTTGACCGGCAGCACGATACACGAAAGGTTTGTTTTCGCTCAACGGTATCCCCCACAGTCTGCCTGTCCCGGCCGGTCGGAACCTTTGACGTCACCTCCGTGCCAATAACAGGATAGCTTGTGGAAGGTCGTCTGCCCGCCGGATGCGGGTCAGGCGGCTTTGTACTATCTCCGGGGGGACGGAAGGACAGAAGCAGGCCGCCGTGTAAACGTGTAATATTGAACAGGAGGGATTTCATTGAAGAAGAGAGGACTCAGCAGTCGGATCATGTCCGTGCTGCTGTCGCTGATGATGCTGCTCTCGCTGCTGCCCACAGCAGTTCTGGCAGACGAATCAGCGACAAAGACCTACACCAAGGTCACGTCCGCCGATGAACTGGTCACCGGCGAGTATGTGATGGTAGCCAACAACGGCTACGCCCCCGGTGTGCTGGACGGCACATGGGTCACGGCAGTGGCCGTGACAGCTGCCAACGATCAGGTCATTGATCCCACGGGCGGCGTCTGGACGCTGACCGTGGGCAAGAATGGCACCATCCTCAGCGACGCCAATGGCAAGGCCATTGCCCCCAGCGGCGGCAACAACAATGGCATTAAAAGCGGCAGCTATCAGTGGGCCGTGGATTTCGATGCCACCGACGGGACCTTTACCTTCGCCGGACAGGGCGATGACACGGTCAAGCTGGCCAGCAACGCCAGCGCCCAGAACAAGTTCCGTGCTTACAGGGACGCCACTATCACCAAGACCCCCGGCGGCTACCCCTGCCACTTCACCCTCTATAAGCTGGGCGGCGGGCTGGAGCAGGTAGCTGCCCCCACCGGTACCGCCTCCGGCGATGTGAAGGTGGGCGACACCGTGGCCTTTGCCTGCAAGACGGCGGATGCCACCCTGCGGTACAAGGTGGATGACGGCGCCTATCAGGACTACACCGGCCCTGTGACCATCACCGCCTCCTGCACCATCACCGTCAAGGCTGTGAAGGACGGCATGACCGACAGTCAGGAGGTCGTGTTCACCTACAAGGCCTATCGTCTGGTAGACAAGTACGTCAAGACCGCTGCCCTCACCGGCGGCGACAAGGCGGTCATTTTCAACGCCGGCAACGGCTTTGCCGTCAGCTCCACCGTGATGGGCAATTACTACCTGACCCCCGTGGCCGCCACGGTGGAAAAGGATGTGCTCACCGCCAACGCCATGGATGCGCTGGTCTGGGATGTCACCGCCAACGATGACGGCACCTATACCTTCACCCAGGACGGCAAGACCCTGACGCTGGGTGAAAATGACGGCAAGTTCCATCTCAACGTGGCCGCCAACGGCACCACCCGCTGGGATGTGGAGACCTGCAATGCCGAGAACGCCTCCTACTACCTCTCCGGCAACGGCGTCACCGGGCAGTACGGCAAGGTCTACCTGGAATACTTCGCCAAGTTCACCGAGTTTACCGCCTACTGCACCAGCACTGACCGGCTGAAGGAAGCGGACTTCGGCATGACCTTCTACAAGCTGACGCAGGAGAAGCAGTACGTGGACGCCACCCCGGAGCCTGATCCGGAGGAGCCCGCCACCGTACCCATCCGCACGGCGCTGGAGGGCGCCACCGACACCGAGTTCACCGTCAAGGGCGTTGTGACACTGGTGGACGGCCAGAACTACTATCTGCAGGACGCCACCGGTGCTATCTGTCTGCGGCTGGCCGCCAAGACCGATGAGATCGCTCTGGGCGACACCATCATCGGTACCGGCAAGCGGGCCGAGTTCAGGGGCATGGCGCAGCTGGGCAGCGGCACCTTCGTCAAGTCCAGCGGCCTGACCCTGAACGCCAAACCCACCACCATCGCCGCCCTGACCGCCGACGATGTGTGTACCTATGTGCAGCTGAAGGGGCTGGAGATCACTGAGATCTACGACAACAACGGTCAGTACGCCAACCCCAACGTCACCTTCAAGGATGCCGACGGCAAGACCATCCAGCTCTATAAGGCAGTTCTGCCCAAGAACGGCGACAGCTGGGCCTTTGCCGTGGGCGACAAGGTAGATGTTACCGCCGCCGTGGGCACCAACAACGGTACCCTGCAGCTGCGGAATACCGTTGCCGACGAGATCCGGGCCGCCGGTTCCGTCAATGACCCCATCACGGACGACATGATCCCCGACGGGACGCTCACCGTCAAGGAGGCCGGGGCCATCACCACCAAGACCGAAAATGTCTCCGTGGTGGGTCAGATGGTGTATCACTACGGCAACGCCTATAACGGCGCTGCCAGCATCAACTCCATCATTCTGGAGGACGTCATCGGCGGTGAGATCTACGGCTTCCAGGTCTATGATTACGCCAACCACGCCAACTATAAGGTAGGCGACGTGGTGAAGGTCACCGGCACCGTCAGCCTCTACGGCGGCGTGCCTCAGATGCAGTCCCCTGCCATGGAGGTGGTAAAGGCCGGCGTGGAGGCCATCCCCGCACAGGAGATCACCGTCTCCCAGATGGGCGCCGACTATCTCAGTGAGTACGTCTACATCAAGGACGTGACGCTGGGCACCTACAACGCTTCCGGCAGCACCCCCGTCACCGACGCCACCGGCAGCACCAAGCTCTTCAAGGGTGTGCCGCTGCCTGCCAATACTACTGAGGCCGATGTCACGGCCCTGTACGCCTGCTGCTCCGCCTACAACGGCACCTATCAGCTCCGCAACGGCGCCAGCAGCGACTACGTCACCAACGTGACACCTCCCACCACCGGCCAGCTGCCTCAGGCCGGCGATGAGGTGGTCATCTACAACCAGAACGCTGAGGCGGTTCTGGCGGAGCAAAATGACAACACCGACAGCCCCGCCATCAACAAGGCGGCCGCCACCATTGCCAACGGCAAGGCTGTCTGCTCCAACGGCGCCGTGGTCTTTACCGTGGAAAAGAGCGGCGAGTACTATCGCTTCCGCAACGACACCTACGGCTATCTGTGTGCCAACGGCACCGGCAACAACGCCTTCTATTCCCTCACCGCCAGCGAGGACGCCGACTGGCTGCTCCGGGAGTGCTCCGGCAATGTGGGCGGCTACGAAATGGAGAGCCGCACCGCCAAGTATAACGGCAAATACAGCCAGTGGCTGGAGTATTACAGCGACAGCTTCAAGGTGTACAGTATGTACAGCTCCACCGGTGATCTGGACTACACCATCTACTCCTTCTCCTTCTATCCCGTGGCGGAGGGAACGGAGCTGACCGGCGGCATCGTGAATATGCCCGCCGTGGTCATCGACCACCTGTATGACGCCTATGTGGGGCAGGCCTACACCTTTAGCTTCACCGTGGATGCTCCCTTCGGTGTCAAGGGCGACATGACCGCCACGCTGGCGGGCGAGGCCCTGACTGTCACCGAGGAGGAGGGTGTTTACACCATCACCATCCCCGTGGAGAAGGTGACGGGCGACAAGCTCACCGTAACCATCAGCGGCGTGGACAATCAGGGCAAGGCCATCACCCGCACGGTGGAGATCCCCGTGAAGGACGAGCCGGTGTTCTCCGATCCCACGCCCATGCGGGGTGCTCAGACCGGCAGCGACAAGCGGCCCGCCATCTCTGTGGCGCTGGCCAATGCCGGGACGGAGCCCACCATCACCATGACGGTGAACGGCAAGACCGTGGATGCTGTGTATGCCGATGGTCGTGTCACCTACACGCCCGCTGCCGACCTCACCGACGGCCGCACGGAGGTGGTGGTCACCGCCAAGCGTGCCGACGGCAAGGAGGCCAGCTTCAACTGGTTCTTCACCGTGGGCAAGACCCAGTATCAGCTGTACTTCGGTCAGCTCCACAGCCACACCCAGTATTCCGACGGCTCCGGTACGCTGACCTCTGCGCTGGACTACATCAAGAGCATCCCCGCCAGCGCCAACGTGCAGTTCGTAGCCTTCACCGACCACTCCAACTACTTCGACTCCAAGACCAACGCCAACGTGGAGGGCGCTCTGTATGACACCTCTCTGGTGAAGGATTCCGACGCCAACCACAGCTGGAGCACCTATAAGAGCACCATCGATGCCTTCAACGCCGAGAACGCCGGTTCCATGGTGGCGCTGGGCGGCTTCGAGATGACATGGTCCGGCGGCCCCGGCCACATCAACACCTTCAACACCCCCGGCGTGGTCTCCCGCAACAACACCACCCTCAACAACAAGACCGACGACGCCGGTATGAAGGCCTACTACGCTCTGCTGAGTCAGGCCGAGGGCGTGGACTCCATCAGCCAGTTCAACCATCCCGGCACCACCTTCGGCAACTTCAGTGACTTCTCCTACTGGGATCCCGTCATTGACAGCCGTATGTATATGGTGGAGGTGGGTAACGGCGAGGGCCAGATCGGCGCCGGCGGCTACTATCCCAGCTATGAGCAGTACATCATGGCGCTGGATAAGGGCTGGCATCTGGCTCCCACCAACAACCAGGACAACCACAAGGGCCGCTGGGGCAATGCTAACGACGCCCGTGACGTTATCCTCACCGACAACTTCACCGAGAAGGGCATCTACGAGGCCATCCGGGCCCTGCGGATGTACGCCACCGAGGATAAGAACCTGGAGCTGGGCTACACCGTCAACGGTCAGATGATGGGCTCCAGCATCACCGAAGTCCCCGAGAAGCTGAATCTTGAGGTCACCGTCAACGATCCCGACAAGAACGACTCCATCTCCAAGGTGGAGGTGGTGGTCAACTCCGGCAAGGTGGTCCACACCTGGTCCGACCCCGCCGAGCTGAATCAGGGCAGCCTGTCCGTGACGCTGGATCCGGATTACAGCTACTACTTCATCCGTGTCACCGAGGGTGACGGCGATCTGGCGGTCACCTCCCCCGTGTGGGTGGGTGAGAGCCTGAAGCTGGGCATCTCCAACATGGTCTGCGGCACCGCCACCCCCGTCACCGACGAGGAGCTGACCCTGACCACCACCCTCTTCAACAGCGAGGACACCGATGCCACCATCAAGTCCCTGACCTACACCATCGGCGGCACCGTCATTGGCGTGGACAAGGGCGAGGGCGACAAGGGCTACACGCTGGGCAAGAGCAGCACGCTGGATGTCTCCTTCCACTACATCCCCACCGCCGCCCGTGTGTTCACCGTTCAGGTCACCGCCGTGGTGGAGCAGAACGGCAAGGAGTACACCTTCACCAAAACCATCGATCTGGATGTGCTCAATGCGGATGCACTGGTGTACATCGGCATCGACGCCTCCCACTACAACGAGTATGTGGCGGGCAACTATAAGGATTCCATGGGCAACTTCAGCAATCTGGCCGCTAAGTACAGCGTCCGGACCGTGCAGCTGAACTCCAGCGAGGAGCTCATCGCCGCCTGTGGCAATCCCAAGTTCAAGGCTCTGATCCTCACCGCTCCCAGCCGCCGTCTGGAGGCCGCTCAGGCCGATCCCAAGACGTACAGCGCTGACGAGCTGGCGGCCATCGACGCCTTCAACGCAGCCGGAGGCACCGTCATTCTGGCGGGCTGGTCCGACAACTACGAGAACTACGACGTCATTCAGAGCAACCCCGCCATCAAGCACATGGCAGCCACCCAGAATGAGGTGCTGGCGGCCCTGGGCTCCAGCCTCCGCATCAGCGACGACGCCACCTATGACGACGTTCGCAGCGCCGCCGACGGCGTGGATAAGTGGCGGCTGTACTTCAGCTCCTACAACATGGACAACCCCCTGATGGACGGCGTGGAGGTCGATCCCGACCATCCCTATGACAAGCTCTACACCGAGCGCTTCAGCCACTACGGCGGCGCTTCCATCTATGCCGTGGACGCAAGCGGCAATGCCACCTCCACGCTGCCCGCTGCCGTGTCCCCCGTGGTGTATGGCCATGCCACCACCTACTCCGTGGACGTGGATCAGGACGGTCTGGGCGGCGCCGGTACGCCCAAGTACGCCTTTGCCGAAAACGACAGCCGCCTGATGGTCATGGCTACCGAGCAGCTGGAGGGCCGTGGCATGGTGGTGGTCTCCGGTGCGGCCTTCATGTCCAACTTTGAGGTGCAGGCCAGCATCAGCGACAACGGCTCCGAGAAGAACTACTCCAACTACAAGATCTGCGAGAATCTGCTGCGGCTCATCAACCCCGTGCAGATCACGCCCATCGCTGAGGTACAGGCCCAGACCGAGGATGGCTACAAGTACACCATTGAGGGTGTGGTCACCTCCAACGCCTCCGGCTACGACAAGGAGACGGCCTTCTTCGACTGCATCTACGTGCAGGACGAGACCGGCGGCATCAACTGCTTCCCCGTGGCCGGCGACTTCAAGATCGGCGACCGGGTGCGTGTGTCCGGCACCACCAGCTCCTATCAGGGTGAGCACCAGCTGGCCGTCACCGATATCGTCAAGCTGGGCGAGGGTGAGGCCGTGACCCCCAGAGAGGTCACCTCCACCCAGGTCAACGACGGCTCCGTGCTGGGCCAGCTCATCACCCTGAAGGGCTATGTGGTGGGCATCGAGATGGCCAACGGTCTGGTGCAGACCATTCTGGTCCGTGACAGCGCCGGTGTGGTGTCCCGTGTGTTCATCGACGGTTACATCTGCCCCAACGATGAGGTAAAGAACCTGGAGCAGGGCTGCGAGATCTCCGCCACGGGTCTGGCCTCCTACGACAACACCTTCGTGCTGGCTGACGGCACCGCTATGGCGCCCCGTATCCGCATCAGCAACCGTGCCGACATCATCTGCACCGCCCACACCCACCAGTTCGGTGAGTGGGAGGTCACCACTCCCGCCACCTGCACCGAGGACGGCGTGGAGACCCGCACCTGCCTCTGCGGCGAGACGGAGACCCGTGTGCTCCCCGCCACCGGTCATACGGATGCGGACAAGGACGGCAAGTGTGATACCTGCGGCGCTGAGCTGAATCCCGTGGATCCCGGCAAGCCCGATCAGCCCGGTAAACCCGACCAGCCCACCGATCCCACCAAGCCCGCCACCGGCGACGAGAGCCGTCTGGTGCTGTGGGTCTCCCTGATGGGGATCACGGCCATGGCCGGTGCGGCCCTGCTGGTTGGCAAGAAGCGCCGTGGATAAGGGAAAACCTTCCGACGCATGACCACCTGCCGCAAGGCATAACCGCATAAGCGAAAAGGCGGGACCCGTAAGGGTCCCGCCTTTTATCTGCCACCTGCGGGCCGTGATGCGCCGCTTGCAGGCTGTGATCCGCCCTTGTTAGAATCAGCAGAGGGTCTCTCCCGTGGGAAAGGCCCTCTCCTGCCCCGCTCCATTGTCTTGCGCCGAGAGGGACGCCCGCAGCATACAGGAGAGCGCATAAGGGAAGGGACACGGGGTGCTTCCGTGTCCCTTCCCTTATGGCATTTTCTGCGCCCGTCAGTCCTTATGGCACTGGCCATGCATGGCGCAGTGGGCGCATCCGGCCCCGCAGGAGGACTTCCCCTGTTTTTTCTGCCGGATCAGGCTCCGGACGATCAACGCTACGATGACAATGAGTCCTATACAAATCAAAATGGTGCCTACATTCTCGCTGATCCATTGCAGCATGGAAACTCACTCCTTTTCAAAAATACTTGGAAAATGTTGGAACACCGGCCCGATAGGGCGGCGTGGGTCCCGTCTCCCGAAGGAGACGGAACCGCTGGCCTTGCGTACCGATGTGAAAAGATGGATCGGCTGCTTACACCTTGGCGCTGAGCTTGGTGGCCTCCTTGTAGGGGCGCACCAGCATATAGACGATCATGGCCAGCGCAGCCAGAGCAGCGATGAGGCCGATGATGTTCAGGCTGCCGGTGAAGGCGTTGCCGAACTGGTTGATCATCAGGCCGACGAGATAGGCGAAGCCGCACTGATAGCCGATGGCGAACCAAGTCCACTTGTGGTTGTTCATCTCACGCTTGATGGCGCCGATGGCGGCGAAGCAGGGAGCGCACAGGAGGTTAAATACCAGGAAGCTGTAGCCGGTGATGCCGGTGAAGGCCTGAGCGATGTTCTGGTACACGGTGCCGTCGCCGCCGCCATACAGGATACCCAGCGTACCCACGATGTTCTCCTTAGCCACCAGACCGGTGATGGAGGCCACGGTCGCCTGCCAGTTGCCCCAGCCCAGGGGCTTGAAGATCCAGCAGATGGCGCCGCCGATGGCAGCCAGAATGGAGGAGTCGATCTCGGACTCATCCAGCATACGGAAGGTACCGTCCACCCAGCCGAAGTAGGTGGTGAACCACACGAAGATGGTGGACAGCAGGATGATGGTGCCGGCCTTCTTGATGAAGGACCAGCCACGCTCCCACATGGAGCGCAGGACGTTGCCCAGTGTGGGCCAGTGGTAGGCAGGCAGCTCCATGACGAAGGGAGCGGGGTCGCCGGCGAACATCTTGGTCTTTTTCAGCATGATACCGGAGATGATGATGGCGGCCATGCCGATGAAATAAGCGGAGGTGGACACCCATGCGCTGCCGCCGAAGATGGCGCCGGCGATCATGGCGATGAAGGGGACCTTGGCGCCGCAGGGGATGAACGTGGTGGTCATGATGGTCATACGACGATCACGCTCATTCTCGATGGTACGGGAGGCCATGATGCCGGGTACGCCGCAGCCCACGCCGATGAGCATGGGGATGAAGGACTTACCGGACAGGCCGAACTTGCGGAACACACGGTCCAGAACGAAGGCGATACGGGCCATATAGCCGCAGGCCTCCAGGAAGGCCAGCATCAGGAACAGCACCAGCATCTGAGGCACGAAGCCCAGCACGGCGCCGACACCGGCCACGATACCGTCAAGGATCAGGCCGCTGAGCCAATCGGCTGCGCCGGCAGACTCCAGACCGCTCTCCACCAGAACAGGCACGCCGGGGACCCACACGCCGTAGTCGGCGGGATCGGGGGCGTCAAAGCCGTTCTCGTTGAGGTAGGCCACGGCGTCCACATAGGTGACACCCACGGTGCTGTCCTCGTCGGCACCCTCGGGGATGGTGTCGTAGTAGGCGGTCATGGTGTTGATGGCCAGCGTCTCCTCATCCTCCACGTCCACGGTGGCGGTGGCGTTGCTGCTGGCGGTGAAGCCGTTCATCTGAGCGGTGACGGCAGAGGGATCAAAGTCATCGGCCTCGGTATCGATCTCGATGCCCAGAAAGGCCTCCACAGCCTGCAGGGAGGCGGTGTACTCGTCGTTGACCTCGTTATAGGCCTTGGAGCCGATACCCAGCAGGTGCCAGCCGTCGCCGAACACGCCGTCGTTGGCCCAGTCGGTAGCGGGGGCGCCCACGGCCACCATGGCGATCCAGTACACCAGGAACATCACCAGAGCGAAGATGGGCAGGCCCAGCCAGCGGTTGGTGACGATCTGGTCGATCTTATCGGAGGCGGAGAGCTGACCCTTGCGCTTCTGCTTGTAGCAGCCCTTGATGATCTCGGCGATGTAGACATAGCGCTCGTTGGTGATGATGCTCTCGGCATCGTCATCCAGTTCCTTCTCGGCGGCCTGAATGTCCGTCTCGATGTGCTGCATCACGTCGGCGGGGATGCTGAGCTTTTCCAGCACCTTGTCGTCACGCTCGAAGATCTTGATGGCGTACCAGCGCTGCTGTTCCTCGGGCATGGTATGTACGGCGGCCTCCTCGATGTGGGCAATGGTATGCTCCACGGGGCCGGAGAAGGTGTGCATGGGGATGGTCTTGCCGTTCTTGGCAGCCTCCACGGCGGCCTCGGCGGCCTCCATGACACCGGTACCCTTCAGGGCGGAGATCTCCACCACCGGGCAGCCCAGCTCACGGGACAGCTCCTTGGTGTTGATCTGGTCGCCGTTCTTGCGGACCACATCCATCATGTTGATGGCGATGACCACGGGGATGCCCAGCTCGGTGAGCTGGGTGGTCAGGTAGAGGTTACGCTCCAGATTGGTGCCGTCGATGATGTTGAGGATGGCGTCGGGCCGCTCACCGATCAGGTAGTTACGAGCCACCACCTCCTCCAGCGTGTAGGGAGACAGGGAGTAGATGCCGGGCAGGTCCATGATGACCACATCCTCGTGCTTCTTCAGCTTGCCTTCCTTCTTCTCCACGGTAACACCGGGCCAGTTACCAACAAACTGGTTCGAGCCCGTCAACGCATTGAACAGCGTGGTCTTACCGCAGTTCGGGTTGCCCGCCAGGGCAATTTTGATCTGCTTCTCCATTGATGCTTGCTCCTTTTGGTTTGATTTCTCTAACTTATCACTAACAAAAATCAGGGCCTATGAAGGCCGGGTTCGCTCCATCCGCAACGGGACACTTACTCGACCTCGATCATCTCGGCGTCGGCCTTTCGCAGGCTCAGCTCATAGCCACGGACGGTGACCTCCATGGGATCGCCCAGAGGGGCTACCTTGCGGACGAATACCTCGGTGCCGCGGGTGATGCCCATGTCCATGATGCGGCGCTTGACAGGGCCCTCGCCGTGGAGCTTTACCACCTTGACGGTCTCGCCGATCTTGACCTCACGCAGTGTTTTCATACTTTTCTCTCCTTTTTTTGTCAAATCATGATCTTCCGTGCCATCTCTTCACTGATGGCGATACGGGATTCCTTGATCTTCACGATGATATTGCCGCCCAGCGTAGCCACCACCGTAGCCGTACCGCCGGCTACAAAGCCCAGATCCTCCAGATGCTTCTTTACTTCCGGGCTTCCGCCCACCTTCCGAATGAGATTCTCCTCGCCGGGGTTGGCCAGTGCCAAAGGCATCATCACATCATTCCTCCCAACCAAACGGTTAGCACCCGCTAACCTCTGTGCCAAAATTAAAGTTAAGTTACCCTAACCACCGACTAAGTTTAACCGCTCTAACCTGCTTTGTCAAGGGGATTTGGAAAAATTTTTTCTCTCCTTGCATTTTTGGTTAGTCTGTGTTAACCTATAAGAAATATCCGAAAAAGGTTGGTGCAGTTTGCCATGAAGATACAGAAATCCTCTCAGGACTATCTGGAGTCCATGCTGATGATGCAGCAGGAGCACGGCTATATCCGTTCCATCGATGTGGCGGAGCATTTGGGTGTCACCAAGCCCAGTGTCAGCTACGCCACCAAGCGTCTGCGGGAGAACGGCTATATCACCATGGACCGGGAGGGGTTCATCACCCTGACGGACTCCGGCATGGCCATTGCCGCCAGTATGCTGGACCGGCACCACACTCTGACCCGCTTCCTCATCACTCTGGGGGTGGACCCCAAGGTGGCGGAGGAGGACGCCTGCAAGATCGAGCACGACATCAGCGACGAGACCTTTGCCGCCATCTGCGCCCACGCCGTGCGGCACGGCGAGAAGAAATAAGCGCACACGAATACGCAGCAAAAGGCGGGGCCGGACAAGTTGTCCGGCCCCGCCTTTTTTGTGTTGGGGCGAAACGGCGTACAGGTGTCAAAGGCCGCAGGCGCTGCGGGCCGCTGCGGCCTGTGGCTGCGGCGGCTGGGGCTGCGGGCAGCTGCATGGTGCAGCGCTTGCGGGGTCACTGCTCCATCTGCCGGTACAGGGCGTTCAGCGCATCGGAGAGAGTCCCCACCCGGTCCATAAGGCCCTCGGCCACGGCCTCCTCCCCGTAGACGATGCTGCCCACGTCGTTGGCCATATCGCCGCTGGAGAGCATCAGCTGGCGGAAGCGCTCCTCGGTGATATGGGAGTGAGCCGCCACAAAGCGGGTGATACGGTCCTGCAGGCGCTCGAAATAGTGGTAGGTCTGAGGAGCGGCGATCATCAAACCGGACATCCGGATGGGGTGGATGGTCATGGAGGCCGAGGGGGCCATCAGCGTCACCTTGCCGGCCACCGCCAGCGGGATGCCGATGGAGTGGCCGCCGCCCAATACCAGCGTCACCGTGGGCTTGGTCATGCCGGCGATCATCTCTGCGATGGCCAGCCCCGCCTCCACGTCGCCGCCCATGGTGTGCAGCAGCACCAACAGGCCGTCCACCTCCTGAGACTCCTCGATGGAGGCCAGTAGGGGCAGGACGTGTTCATATTTGGTGGTCTTGGTGCCGGAAGGGGCCTGCCCGTGGCCCTCGATCTGGCCGATGACGGTAAGGCAGTGGACGGTACCGTGGTCGTTGGTCACCACGGAGGAGCCAAGGTCCACGATCTGGCGGACCCGGCTGTCCTCCTCTTCCTCTTGTGCGGGCTTGGTGGGTTCTGTGTTCATGGCTGCGCCTCCTTTTCTTCCGCCTTAGTCTGCGCCGGTGGAGAGCGGGCTATACACTCTTGTGTTTCAGGTGGTACTGCAGTATACTGAGGTCATATAAGGAGGTGCGACATATGAAGCTCTATTTCAAGCAGCGCTTGTTCTCGTGGTTTGACAGCTACGATATCTATGACTACGACACCGGCGATGTGGTGTATACGGTGGAGGGGCAGTTGGCCTGGGGTCACTGTCTGCACATTCTGGACGCAGACGGGCGGCACATCGCCACGGTGAAGCAGCGGGTACTGACGTTCCTGCCGAAGTTCGACCTGTATCTGGGAGACGCCTGCATCGGCACCATCTGCAAGGAGTTCACCATCATGCGCCCACTGTTTACGCTGAACTTCAACGGCTGGCAGGTGGAGGGGGACTTCATGGGCTGGGAGTACGGGATCACAGACGGGCAGCGGCAGGTGGCCGCCATCTCCAAGGAGCTGCTCCACTGGACGGATACCTACGTCATCGACGTGGCCGACGGGCGGGATGGGCTGTGCGCCCTGATGGTGGTGTTGGCCATCGACGCCGAAAAATGTTCCCGCAACAGCTGAGAGGGCTTGCAGTTTTCTGCGAATTCTGCTAAAATAAGATGTTCAGATACCAATTACAAAGGAGTTTTTCACTATGACCTATACGTATATCCCCAAGGGCGTCTGTTCCCGGAAGATGACGGTGGAGCTGAACGACGACCACACCATTCAGGCCGTCCGGGTAGAGGGCGGCTGCAACGGCAACCTGCAGGGCATCAGCCGTCTGGTGGTGGGCATGGACGCTCAGGAGGCCATCCGCCGGATGAGGGGCATCCAGTGCGGCTTCAAGCCCACCTCCTGTCCCGATCAGCTGGCCACAGCGCTGGAGCAGGCGCTGCAGCAGGGGTAAGCACCATGTCCCAGTTTTTTGAGCTGCACTATCACCTGCCGGAGGATCCAGCAAGGCTGTTTGACGTGGCTCAGGGGCTGGCGGGCCGCCGCAACATCCTGAAGCGGGGCGGGACCGTCAAGGTCAAGCCCTTCACGGAGACCTGCCGCCGCCTGCTGTTCCAGTGCATCGCCTTTGCGGTGCTGACGGTGCTGGCCGCCGGGTTGGTCTGGGCCTTTCATGCCAAGCTGAAGGTGCTGTTCTTCCTGTGTCTGGTGATGTCGCTGGTGACCTTCTGGACCTATCAGGCGGGCCGCATGGGCTATCGCAAGTCCTGGACGCAGTTCCGGAAGGACAACCGTCCCGACGGCACCGTCACCTTCACCGCCTCCGGTATCCGGGAGTGGAACGCCTCCGACCACACGGAGCGGTTCACATGGGAGCAGTGGGACTGCTGCATCATCAGTCAGGAGGTCATCGTATTGACCTTCCACCAACCCATGCTGGTGCTGCTGCCCTACACGCAGGAGTCCGAGAGCACCGTGGTGCAGGCTCTGAACGCCTTCGGCAAGCAGGACACCATTTACAAGGTTTGACGTACTTCTCCCCGGCGGGCCCGCCGGGGAGAAATTCTTCACAGAGGCTGGTTTTGTCTATTTTCTAATACGCCGGAAAATCTTCCCCGTTGACTTTGCCGGGGAGTGCTTTACAATGGGGCGTATCGCTTGTATGTTTCGCAATTCGGGAGGTTTCCATGCACATTCTTATTACTGTTCTCGTCTGCTTTTTCGCCGGGATGGGGGCCGGTCTTGGCACCGGCTTCGCCGGGATGAGCGCCGCCGCCGTCATCAGTCCCATGCTCATCACCTTTCTGGGCATGGACCCGTATCTGGCGGTGGGCATCGCCCTGTCCTCGGACGTGCTGGCCAGCGCCGTATCCGCCTATACCTACGGGAAGAACAAAAATTTGGACATTCGCAATGGGCTTATTATGATGGCCAGTGTGCTGGCCTTTACCGTGGTGGGCAGCTACATCGCCAGTATCGTCCCCTCGGCCACCATGGGGAGCTTTTCCGTGGTAATGACCTTCCTGCTGGGTGTGAAGTTCATCGTCCGGCCGGTGATGACCACCAAGGAGGCCATGCAGAGCGTCAGCGCCAAGAAGCGGGCGGTGCAGTCGGTGGTGTGCGGCGTGATCGTCGGCTTCATCTGCGGCTTCGTCGGAGCCGGCGGCGGCATGATGATGCTGCTGATCCTCACCTCCGTGCTGGGGTATGAGCTGAAGACTGCCGTTGGCACCAGCGTGTTTATTATGGCCTTCACCGCTCTCACCGGCGCCGTGTCCCACTTCGCCATCGGCGGAGCGCCGGACTGGACGGTATTTGCGCTGTGCGTGGTGTTTACCCTGCTGTGGGCCCGCATCGCCGCCGTGTTCGCCAACAAGGCTGCGCCCAAGACCCTGAACCGGGCCACCGGCGTGGTGCTGGTGGTGCTGGGAGCCGTGGTGCTGCTGTTCAAGCTGGTGGTGTAAGTAAAAACATCTGCCGCGGAAGCCTTTTTCGTCAGATAAACGGTCAGAAAGCGGGCCGCCGTCCAGAGGGACGGCGGCCCGCTTTCTGACCGTCGGCTTCCCCTTGGCGTTTTCCTCAGGCGGGAAACCGGAAGCTTTTGTCCTTTTTCGTTTTTCCCTGTTATTTTCTGGAAGAAACCATTGCCTTTTCCAGACATTGCGGTGTATAATGAGCTGAATGTTTTACGGATACCCGTCCCTTGGGGCGGCGGACCCGCAGGAGGATACTATGGAACGAAAAAAGCTGCTGATCGCAGACGATTCGGAGATGAACCGGGCCATTCTGGCCAATATGCTGGAGCAGGATTTCGAGATCATGGAGGTCTCCGACGGCAAGGAGGCTCTCGCCGCATTGCAGATCTATCGCAAGGACCTGTCGGCCCTGCTGCTGGACATCGTTATGCCGGAGATGGACGGGTTTCGGGTGCTGGAGGAGATGAAGCAGCGCCAGTGGCTGGAGGATGTGCCGACGGTGATGATCTCCGCCGAGACGGGCAGCGGCTACATCGACCGGGCCTTTGAGCTGGGGGCGGTGGACTACATCAACCGCCCCTTCTCCGCCACGGTGGTGCGGCAGCGCATCATCAACACCATCCTGCTCCACACCCGGAGGCAGGAGATGATGGACATCCTCACCAGCCAGGTCTACCAGCAGGAGAAGAGCAGCGAGGTGATGCTGTCCATCCTGAACTTCGCCGTGGAATACCGCAACGGCGAGGGTGGCGGCCATATGTCCGGCGTGGAGTACCTGACAGGGCTTCTGCTGCGGCGGCTGATGGCGGTGACGGCGCAATACTCCCTGACCCCGGAGGATGTGAACCTCATCTGCACAGCGTCGGGCCTGCACGATATCGGGAAGCTGCTGGTGCCGGAGGATATCCTGCAAAAGCCCGGCAAGCTGACGGACGAGGAGTTCGCCATCATCAAGACCCACACCAAGCTGGGGGCGCAGATCCTGTCGGAGCTGCCCATGCACCGCAACGAGAAGCTGGTGAAGTACGCCATTGAGATCTGCCGGTGGCACCATGAGCGCTGGAACGGCGAGGGGTATCCCGACGGACTGGCCGGGGATCACATCCCCATCGCCGCACAGGTGGTGTCGCTGGCGGACGCCTATGATGCCCTGACCAGCAAGCGCAGCTACAAGCAGGCTTTTTCCCACGAGAAGGCCGTTGAAATGATCCACAACGGCGAGTGCGGCAGCTACAATCCCCTGCTGCTGCGCTGTCTGGACGACGTGTCCGACACGGCCAAGCAGGGCATGAAGGACGCTGGGCAGACGGTGGCGCCCCTGCGGCGGGTGGTGGAGGAGCTGTATAAAGGGCAGGATCTGGCCGCCGCACGGATGACCCAGCAGCTGGAGGATGCCTACGCCAAGCAGGACTTCTTTACCTCCCTCAGCGATGAGCTGTGGTTCGACTATACTGCCCAGCCCTCCTCCCTGCACCTGTCCCGTGGACTGGCGGAGCAGACGGGTTTGCCGTCGGTGATGTTGGAGCCGCTGCAAAGCCCGACGTTACAGATGTATCTGGGCAAGGAGCTGACAGAGGGCCTTAAACGGCAGTTGGAGGGCCTGACGCTGGAGGAGACACGGCTGGATCTGACCACGAAATTGCGGCTGCGGGGGCGGCTGCGCCGGTGTCAGCTATCGGTGCAGATCACGTGGTCTGCCCGGAAGCAGAGGCACTGCGCCGCTCTGCTGGGGAAAGTCACCGACATTGAGGACCGCAGCCAGTGCATCGAGCAGCTGCGGGCGGAGATACAGCACGCCGAAACGCCTCAGACCCTGTCGCAGCCTACCCTGCCGATATCGGCCAGCAACGGCGTGATCCGCATCACTCACCATCAGCTGTCCCATCTGTTCCACACCTATCAGCCACTGTTCGAGACGGTGCGGCTGGTGGATCCCGGCATCTGTATGCAGGTGACACCGGGGCCGGACGGACCCAGCGTCCGGGAGAACGACTACTGCTATGCCATGTGGTGCAAAAAGCAACGCTGTGAGCGGTGTATCTCGCAGGATGCCGTGCGTACCCGGCAGATACAAAACAAGGTGGAGTCCATCGGCAAGGATATGTACTACATCATCGCCGTCTGCATCGAGGTGGACGGGACCCCGTATTCACTGGAGTGCATAAATCCCATCCGGCTGGACAATGGCCCCGGCGGACAGGAGGAGCACCTGCTGAACCAACTGCTGATGCGGAACCGGCAGGTATACATGGACTCGGCCACCCAAGTCTTTAATCGGCGCTACTATGACGAGCAGCTGCGGGAACTCAGCGGCGAATATGCTGTGGCTATGATCGACGTGGACAACTTCAAGCAGGTCAATGACCGCTTCGGCCACGCCGCCGGAGATGCCGCCCTGTATCGCGGTGGCCCAGACGATGCGCTCCCTGCTGCGGAGCAGCGATGCACTGGTCCGCTACGGCGGCGACGAATTTTTTCTGCTGTTTCAGAGTCTGCCCCGTGCCGTGCTGCACCAGAAGCTGGAGGTTCTGTGCTGCGCCGTGCGGGAGCTGGCGCTGCCGGAATTTCCCGAGCTGCACCTGACCATCAGCGTGGGCGGCGTCCACGGGCAGGGGCGGGTGCGGGACCTGATCTTACAGGCGGATACCGCCCTTTATAAAGCCAAAATCAAAAAGGACTGCGTGGTGGTCTATGAGGAGGATGCCAATGAAGCTGAATGAATTTTACGTGGCCGTGGACGGCAACTATGAGGACGCCATGGAGCGCCTGCAGAATGAGATGTTCGTGGGGAAATTCCTGCGGATGCTGCCCCGTGACGGCAGCATGATGCTGCTGGAGAAGGCCATGGCCGACGGGCGGGCCAACGATGCCTTCCGGGCCGTACACACCCTGAAGGGCATTGCCCTGAATCTGAGTCTGACCAAATTGGCTGCTGCCTGTTCCCAGCTGACGGAGGCGCTGCGGGGCGCAGACACCATCCCCCAGCAGGCCCGTGAGCTGCTGATCCCCGTCCGGCAGGAGTACGCCCGCATTCGTGCTGCACTGGAGGAGCTGGATGCGTAAGCTCCCCATGATGGGCTGCTGCAATCGGAAAATGTGACCCCCAGCGGAGGCAGAGCCTCCGCTGGGGGTCTTCAGCATATCCATGCGGGAAAAGAGACATCCTCTTGTGGGGAAGCCCCGGTAAAAAACTATACCTTCAGGACGAAATGGCTTTTATGGAAATCCAGAAGGCCGTCCTTTTTCATTTTCCCCAGCTCCAGCGACAGGCCGCTGCGCTCCACCGCCAGATAATCCGCCAGCTGCTGACGGGAGAAGGGGACATCAAACTCATACGTTCCCAGCCGCTGGGCCTCGGCGGAGAAGTAGGACATGAGCTTGGCCCGTGTGGTGCGCTGGCCCATGTGGGTGAGCTTTTCGCCAAAGCGCAGGTTCTTTTCCGCCAGCTCCCCCAGCAGGTTGCGGATGATCCGGCTGTGGTGGGTGCAGGCGGAGGGGCAGACGTTCAGGATGCGCTTGACGTTCATGAGCAGCACCGTGACGGGCGTCTCCGCCACCACGCTGACGTTCAGCACCGAGCCGGGAGCGCAGGCATAGGCGGCAGCGAAGGTCTGGCCCGGCCCCGCCTTGGAGAGGATATTGCGGTTGCCCCAGATATCCTCCTGAATGACCAGCACGCTGCCGGACAGCACCAGACCAATGGACTCCGCCGTGTCTCCGGAGCGCAGCAGAAAGGCCTCCTTGGGAAAGCTCCGCTTTTCTGCTCCCAGACAGGTGAGCATGGCGGTGAGTTCCTCCTCCGAGACACCGGAGAAAAGCTGAGAAGAACGGAGCACCGGGAAAAATTCTTTCATAAAAAATCCTCTTTCGTTGAAAATTCAACCGACTTGTTGATTTTATTCTACTATAATCAGGTCAAAAAAACAAGGAGGCACGATCATGAAAAGAAGGATCATTGAAATCGACCGAGAGAAGTGCAACGGCTGCGGCGCCTGCGCCGAGGCCTGTCATGAGGGGGCCATCGCCATGGTAGAGGGCAAGGCCCAACTGATGCGGGATGACTACTGCGACGGGCTGGGGGACTGTCTGCCTGCCTGTCCCACCGGGGCCATCTCCTTTGTGGAGCGGGAGGCCGCCGCCTATGACGAGCAGGCGGTGCTGGCCAATAAGCAGAAGAAGATGCAGGAAAAGATGCGGAAGGAGGGTACTCCCCTGCCCTGCGGATGTCCGGGGAGCCAGTCCAGAAGCATCCGGCACACGGAGACCCCGCAGGCGGAGACCGTCTGCGCCGAACCGGTCAGCCGGCTGTCCCAGTGGCCGGTGCAGATCAAGCTGGTCCCGGTGCGGGCGCCGTATTTTGACGGGGCCAAGCTGCTCATTGCCGCCGACTGCACGGCCTACGCCTACGCCGCCTTCCATGAGCGGTTCATCAAGGGGCATATCACGCTGGTGGGCTGCCCGAAGCTGGACGGCGTGGATTACGCCGAGAAGCTGACGGAGATCATCCGCAGCAACGACATCCAGAGCGTGACCATCGTGCGGATGGAGGTCCCCTGCTGCGGCGGGCTGGAACACGCCGCAAAGACAGCATTGCAGCAGAGCGGAAAATTTATTCCGTGGCAGGTGGTGACCATCTCCACCGACGGAAGAATCCTGGACTGAGGAAACACACTCCGATACCGGAAGCCATCCCGGCAGGCGGCGTTGAAGAGGGTCATTCGTCTGCAGTCACAAAATGACTGTCGAGATTTTCCGGAATCTCTCCCCAGCCAGCTGCACCGATCCGATCATACCTGCCGGGAGCTTCGCCGTGATCGCAGATATTATCAAAGAAATGGATGGATTCGCCCTCCCATTCATCATACAGGTCATCATCCAGTTCCAATCGTGCAAGCGCCGAAACGAGCTGTTCCATCGACTCAAACGGAGTTTTTTCCGGGCTTCACCTCGCACCTAATTTTGCGATATATACACCCACAGGTATCGTACCAATGCTTTGCTGCCCTGCCAATCAGCGCGGCGCAAGCCATGCAGACAGCCGCAGTCAAAAGCGCAATGCCCAGCGTTCCCCATAGCCAAGATAGTTCATACAGGATCTTCATGCGATCATCATCTTCTGTTCGTTAAATCGAAAGTTGTCATATTCCCATCACATAGATCTGGCAAGGATTCCACTCATCCCATAACGTAGGGAACACTTCCAACTCCTTAAAGCCCAGAGAAATGTAGAGCTGATTTGTTTGATCATATTCTTCGTATTTCCCCATTTCAACAGTTTTTACCTGAATAAATGAATAGCCGCTTTCCTTCAAGCTATCCTTTGCACACTTAAATAGCGCTTTTCCGATTCCTTTGCGATGGTATTCTTTCAGTACGCCCATAACCGCAAGCTCAACCGTATCTTTCCCCGTCTGCTTGAGATACAAAAATCCCACGGCTTTTTCATTTTCTTCAGCACAAAAGAAAGTTCTTCCCGCACTGTCGCGGATATATTCTTCTCGTGCCTCAGGGATTCCAAACCATTCCGGCAATTCTTCCAATATATTTCTGGTTATTCTCTTTTTATCCTCATCATTTGCTATTTGAATAATATGCATGTCAAAAGTTCTCCTCCAAAAATCCCGATTTGTCTGCCCCTTAAAGTCCAAGTCCTTCAACCCACGCCGCAAGCTCCTGATGCCCGACACTGCCCTTGAAGACCTTGCCGTCCATCGGTTTTGAGCCTTTGCAGCTTGGCGCAGAGCCGCTGCACGTTGCCGGATCGAATGAAGCGCTCGTCCAAGATGACCAGATTACGCTTCAAAGCCAGTGTGCGTTCCATATCAATGGCAGCTATGCTTACCGCAGCCGTGGTCACCGCAGGTGTGACCAGCTTCGCCGTGCGCATGGTCATGGTGGTCACAGTGAACATTGGGATCGTAGCCCAGATTTCCGCTGAGCAATGCGCTCACCGCTGCGTCAGCGTCCCCGCTGACACCGCCGTAGAGCTTGATGCCCGCTTCGGCGAGTGCTGCCTGCGCACCGCCGCCGATGCCTCCGCAAATCAAAGTGTCCACGCCGTTCTGCA
>ERZ832522.446-NODE-446-length-61287-cov-14.493582_pt1 | contig 61287 bp, 68 predicted proteins | sample MGYA00519951_ERZ832522 | MGnify/ENA primary metagenome ERZ832522 (study PRJEB31850, sample SAMEA3708728) | human gut metagenome | biome: human gut; feature: human-associated habitat; material: faeces | place: China | collected 2014 ... | reverse complement strand
ATCGACACCGGTTGTCGGCTCATCCAGGAAAAGGACTTCCGGGCGATGGATCAGGGCACAGCACAACGCCAGCTTCTGCTTCATCCCTCCCGATAGTTTTCCGGCTTTCCGCTTCTTGAAGGGTTCGATCTGCACATAGATGTCGCGCACCAGTTCATAGTTTTCTTCTACTGTCGTATTGAATACGGTTGCAAAGAAATTCAGATTTTCTTCGACGGACAGGTCCTGATAGAGCGAAAAGCGTCCCGGCATATAACCGACTATCGTACGGATCTTCTTATAATCGCGCACCACATCCAGACCGCAAACCGTTGCCGTCCCTTTATCTGCCAGCAACAGTGTGGTCAGTATACGGAACAAAGAAGTCTTACCGGCACCGTCCGGCCCGATCAGTCCGAAGAGTTCTCCGGAATGAATCTTCAAAGAAATTTCCTGCAGAGCCTCCACATCCCCATAATTCTTTGACACCCTCTCAAGCCCAACCTCATTATTCATTATTAATTATTCATTATTAATTAAACCCCGTTTCCCCATACTGCCCGATCTTCAGATAGCCGTCATTCTTCACGGCGATCTTGATGGCATAGACCAGATTGGCACGTTCGTCTTTGGTCTGTATGCCTTTCGGAGTAAACTCCGACTTATCCGATATCCAGGTGATAGTGCCCGGATACTCCCGGCGGTCGCTTTCACCATAGTCGGCAAAGACGCGGACAGCCTGTCCCTGTTTCAATGTAGAAAGCTGGTCGGCCGTGATATAGGCACGAAGATAAAGCAGGTCGGTATCCGCTATTTTATATAAAGGCTTACCGGCAGCCGTCACTTCACCCGGTTCGGCATACTTCACCAGGACAGTTCCGGCCCGAGGATTCACGATCCGGCTTTTCTGCAACTGGTCGTCCAATTGCATGATCTGGTAAAGGATACTTTCGGCTTCCGCGTCGGCACCTCCGGTCGTTTTGTTCAGGGTCGAATATTGTGCATCCAGTTGTTTCTGCAAGTATTTGATATTGTTTACGATATCGTCTACCTGCTTTTGGTTGCCCGCCTTGGCTTTCACCAGGTTCTCCATACGCTGCTGCTCGGTACGGGCGGTAGCGATCTGCTGTTCGAGGGCGGCGATCTGTTTACGGATATCCGGTTTACGTACGTCTACGGAACGCAAACCGGCAGCCAACTGCATCTTCTTCAGATACAACTGCGTACTATCCACATAGCCCAGCATTGCTCCGGCATCAAGGCGGTCGCCCTCCTCTATATTCAGTTCCATAATCTTCCCGTTAGCTTCGGACGATACCAGTATTTCGGTCGCCTCAAAGGTTCCGGTGGCATCGAAGTTATTGTCTCCTCTGTTACATGCTGCCAGACAGAACAATGCTGTTGCCATCAATGTATAATAACTCAAACCTTTCATCTCATTATTCATTATTAATTAATTCGTCGTGTACATATAATTATAGACAGCATTCAGATGCTGGATACGGTGGGCGGCGGCAGACTGTTTAGCCAAGTCTTCCGCATTGATCTCGCGGATCAGGTCGGTGACGGAGATCACGCCGTTCGCCAATTTGACCTCGGCCGCCTTCTTGATACTGGAGCGGAGGCGGATGATCTCATCGTCGGCTTTCATCAGATCAGTCATTTTCTTGATCTCTGTGTTCTGCTGCATCAGTTGGAGACGGGTGTTAAAGAGGAATGTCTCCCGCCCAATCTCCACCGCCTGCCGGTTCGTGGCAATCTTCCGGCGATCGTTCTTCAAGGTATATAATTTACCCATATTCCAACTCAGACGGACACCGGCGACATAGAACGGACTGAAACTGTCTTCCAGCATATTCAACCCCGGCCGACCGTAACCACCCTGGAAGAAAGCACCGATACGAGGCATCAGGCCGGCAGTCAACTGCTTGTTTTGCAGTTCGAGCAGATCACTTTTAGCATCCAACGCACGAAGTTCCGGCCGGTTGATCACAGGTGACAACGAAGGAGCCTCCGGCAGCGAAGGAACTTCCAGCACAAACGTTTCGGCATCCGGGCGACCGATCAAGGCAGCCAGCATCTTGCCATAAGCCGAACGGGCCGCCTTCAGTTCAATTTCTTTCTGGCGGGCGTTCAACAATTCGACTTCCATGCTTTCGCGGTCGGACTGGTTGGCAACACCGTTCTCCATCATGGCCGAGATACGGTCGATATTGATCTGCAACTCTTTCTGTAGCAAACCGTTCTGGCGGATCAGCTCGTCCTGCAGGAGACAACCGAAATAAAGCTGGTTCACCCGGTCGTTCAAGGTATAAAGGTCGCTGTTCAGCTGTTCCCGGTCAGCTGTCGCCTGTGCCTCTGTCAACTGACGGGTGGAACGGATCACACCACCGTCCCAGATCGTCTGATTCACTTCGGCCACGACCTGATACTGATCCTTGCTAAGTGTCGGGATCTCGATTCCGGGGATGATCGCCGACAGCTTATCGGCATCGAACGGCAGCTTCGTCACATCGCTCTGGTACGTCGCCTTCGCATTGACCGAGAGTTGTGGCATCCAGCCTTTGGCGGCATTGGAGAGGTTATACCGTTCAGTCTGTTCGATCAGCCCATACTGGCGTATCTGCGGATAATTGGCATGCGCCCATTCGTAGCACTCGCCCAGTGTAATACGCTCCTGTGCTCCCGCTCCTTCCGCCATAAGGGGAAAAACGAGTAACAGGGCGATCTGTTTCCAGCCATGCAGAAATGTCTGTTTCATATGCATCCTCCTTTTATTCATTTTTTACGGTTTGTGTCTCGTCCGGCGTCAGCAACCGGACCATGACATCCGTGATAAAAGTCTTTCGTTCCTGTAAGAAATCCTCGAATTTCCGAGGATCGCCTTCAAAGAAAGCACTCGTGAGCGGATTCCTTGCCAACATCGGAAAGACGATCAGGCTCAACAGCGTGGAAGCTGTATAGACCAGCGGAACCTTTTTCAGCAATCCCCGTTCCATTTCTTCCCGCATCTGTTTTTGCAAGAGCAATAACGGCTTGACTTTCTCCGGATCTTTCAAGATCGTCTTGTATAAATGCTCCGGATCACGGTTAAACTCATTCACCACAAAGATCGGAAACAGTGGATTGGCCTGAATCATCGCCGTGTACTGTTCCACAATCTTCGGAATCTTTTCCAGAAAAGAGGTCGGCTCACTTACAATCACCCCGATATTGGGCAACAACGCATCCATCAACTGGCCGAAGATCGCATCGAAAAGCATCTCTTTCGTCCGGAAATAATAGTGCATGGCCGTACGGCTGATCCCAACCTCAAGAGCGATATCTCCCATCTTGGTCGCCTCATACCCTTTCCTGACAAACACCCGTTTCGCCGCTTCGATAACCCGGCTTTCCATGTCCTGAAGTTCTTCTGTACTCATCGCTATAATGTTATTAAATATTTTCTCACTAAAGTCTGACACATGTGTCAAAAGTAGTATAAAAAAACAGGAGTGCAATAGCTACACTCCTGTTTTAATATCTTTTAGCGATTAACTCTTCTTACTTATCTATTGTACGGGCGGGAACACCTTCGAAAGTCATTTTAACAGGATTTATAAATCCATTCTCATCGAAAGTCATCCGGTCGATACAAGTCACACGGTGGTCGCGAGTATTGTCGTTCAGCGGGCGACGATGGTAGACGATATAATAATCTTCAGTATTCGGGACATGCAAGACGGAATGATGTCCGGCTCCCCTCGCTATCGTCGAATCCTGCTCAAGAATCGTGGCGACACGCTCGAAAGGTCCGAAAGGTGAATCGGCAATCGCGTATGCGACACAATAATCGGGACCGGTCCAGCCTCCTTCGCTCCACATAAAATAATATTTGCCATTCTTCTTAAACATAAACGGACCTTCCACATATTTATCCGGTGTCACCTCCTTATAGACCGTCCCGTCTTCAAAAGGCACCAATCCAGTGAAGTCATCGTTCAGGAGAACGACATTGCAATGTCCCCAGCCACCATAATACATATAGTAGCGACCGTCGTCGTCACGGAAAACAAACTGGTCGATCGGCTGTGCCCCGTTCACGATCTCGTTGATAAGCGGTTTGCCTAACAAGTCCTTATACGGACCTTCCGGGCGGTCGCTGACAGCAACTCCAATTCCTCCCACTTCGCCCTCGTGCACGTCGTTGGCTCCGAAGAAGAAATAATATTTGCCATCCTTATTGATGATAGACGGCGCCCACATAGCTCGCTTCGCCCATTTCACGGCAGAGGTATCGAGTACAGAGGAATGCTTCGTCCAATTCACCAAATCCTTAGACGAAAAGCAGTCAAAATGCGTCTGCTTCTCATACGCATCGCTCCAAGTCGGGAAAACCCAGTAGGTGTCACCATAAATGATCCCTTCCGGATCGGCATACCAACCCTCGAATATCGGATTACCACTGGTCGCAACATCTGCAACAGCCTCTTGTTGTTGTTTCGGCTGCCCGCACGAGACTAACGCGGCAGCACACAATAGCATATATATACTTTTTTTCATTTATGATTCCTTGATTTAATTTATGATTTATGATTTATAATTTATGATTTATGCGATATAAAGCGTATCAACACATAAATCATAAATTATAAATCTTTTCATTTCTGTTCCATATTCTTAGCCAACCCTCCTTCGGATGTTTCCTTATAAAGACTCGGCAAGTCGTTTCCGGTCTGACGCATCACTTCCACCACCTGGTCGAAACTTACCCGATGCTTGCCATCGGAGAAGTTGGAGAAGGTGTTTGCATCCAGCGCACGGGCTGCCGCAAAGGCATTACGCTCGATACAGGGAATCTGGACCAATCCGCAAACAGGGTCGCAAGTCAATCCCAAGTGATGCTCCAGCCCCATCTCGGCCGCATATTCGATCTGGGCAGGCGTTCCCCCGAACAACTGGCTGGCTGCTGCAGCCGCCATCGCACAAGCCACACCGACCTCTCCTTGGCATCCTACCTCGGCTCCGGAAACGGATGCATTCGTACGGACCACATTACCGAACAACCCGGCAGTAGCCAACGCCCGCAAGATGCGGGAATCACGAAAATCGCGCGACTCTTTCAAATGATAGAGCACAGCCGGCATCACACCGCACGAACCGCAGGTCGGAGCCGTCACGATCTTACCTCCGCAAGCATTCTCCTCGGAAACGGCCAACGCATACGCATAGACCATCCCACGGCTTTTGATGCTGCTGCCATACCCTTTGGCACGGATCATATAGTCGGATGCCTTACGCCGGATTCCCAGGCCACCGGGCAAAATTCCCTCGGCCTCGAGCCCGTTACGGACTGCCTGCTGCATCACTTCCCATACTTCGGTCAGATAGTCCCATATCTGCGGTCCTTCGCACTGTTCGACATATTCCCAGTAGGAATGGCCTGTTTTTTCGCACCAAGCCTGTATGTCCTTAATGGTGTGCATTTCATAGACCTGGCCCTGCGTCAACTCATTGTAGGTTTCGTTTGCCAGCGTTCCACCCCCGATACTGTAGATCGTCCAGTTATCCAGTTCCTCTCCGCTTTCGTCAAACGACTGGAACAGGATACCGTTCGGGTGGAAAGGCAGGAACACCTTCGGTTCCCAGGTGATGTCGGTCTTGGCCACCGGGCTCAAAACTTCGAGAATTGCCGCATCTGTCATGTGACCTTTGCCTGTGGCCGCCAGACTACCATAGAGCGTAACGTTAAACCGCACAGCGCCCCGATTGCGTTCCAGAAACATCCGGGCGGCACGCATCGGCCCCATCGTGTGGCTACTGGACGGTCCGTGACCGATCCGGTATATTTGTTTGATTGATTCCATTGTTTTGAGATTTATAATTTATAATTTATGATTTATGATTTATGATTTATAATTTATAATTTATGATTTATAGTTTATGCATTGATGATAAATCATAAATTATAAATCATAAATCCTTTCACACCTTTAAAAATATATTCCGCTTATAAAGCAGCCACAAAATTACATAAATAATCAATGCGTTCGACGCTGCAATCAAAGCCGGATAATAATTTTCTGTATATTGTTCGAGGCCATAAAAAAGAGATGTCCCTATACATCTGAAACTAATCACGTTAGCCAGCATATAGGCGACAATCGAATTCATGCCGTAGACTTTCAGCCAGGTCAGGTTCTTCCGGTGTCCTTTATAATCGATCCAATAATAGAACACGCCCATCAGCAGGAAGCAGTAACCGCTACTGACCAGCACCATCGAACTCGTCCATATCTTCTTGATCACCGGAAGCTGCAATCCCCACAGCCAACCTAAGACAACCATCGCCACGCCGATCCCTAACAGCCATTGCCATTTACGTTTCTGATCTATCGCGCTTTTCAAGATCTGTCCGGCGAAAAGCCCGGTCAGCACCGTCACCCCGAAGTTCAGGCTGCTCAGTATCCAGGTATAGCGATATGATTCGGCAAATACGACCTGCCCGTTCTCGACCACGGCAGCATCCCGGAACCGTCCCAGCACAGTACGGTCCACCCATTCGGCCAAATTTCCGTCGGGCGTGTAATTACCCCCTCCATAACCGTCAACCGTAATAAACTGCATCGCTCCCCAATAGACCAGCAAGAGGGCAACCGCCGTCCCGATCTGTACGGAAAGCCGCACATGCAGGAACAGCATGGCTGCGATCAGGTAACCCATCGCAATCGCCTGCAACGTGTTCGAATAAAGATAAATCCGGTCCGGGTCCAATCCTAACAGGTTTCCCTGGCACATCATGCCGAAGATCCAGAGCAAAGCCACGCGCTTGATGATACGACGGTACACCGCCCATTTATCCGGCATCGCCTTATAGCAGGAAAGAGCAAACGGCATCGACACGCCCGCCATGAACATGAAGAGCGGCATCACCAGGTCCCACGAAGAGAACCCTTCCCACTGCACATGCGAGAAACCCCACAGAAAGTCATTATACCACGACGCATCTATCGCACGTCCGAGAGGATGCAGAATCCCTTCCAGCGCCACCAGGCAGAACAAATCGAAGCCACGCAATACGTCGAGCGACTCCAGGCGTTTATAAGTAGAGTTCATTATGATTTATGATTTATGATTTATGATTTATGATTTATGATTTATGATTTATGATTTGTATAAAAAAGATTTCAGATTTATGTTTAATGTTATGTTTTCTGGTCATAAATCATAAATCTGAAATCATAAATCTTCTCACACTTTCAGGAAAATCCGTTGACGATACAAGAAGTACAGGAATCCCCAACAGACGGCAATATAGCCGACCGAGACGATCAACGGCTGAACGGCCTCCGGCATCAGTCCGGCAAGCCCACCGAACAAAGCGTCGGAGGTGAAAGAGAAATTGACGAACTCCTGGGCCAGATAGATCGTGATAGAGTTCACACCGATCACCTTAAAAAACAGGGTCCATTTACGAAACTCCAACACATCGACAACATAAAAAAACAGCGCAAACATCCACACGGAGTATGCTCCGACAACACAGACGAATGAACTTGTCCACAGGTTCTTATTGATCGGAAAGAAAAGGCTCCAAAGTAAACCGACAGCCAACAGGACGGCTCCGGAGATAACCAGTCCGCCCACCTTCTTCTTGTCCGTCAACCCTTCCCTCTGCATCTTGATGAACTCACCCGTAAACATGCCTAACAGGGCAGTCGCAACCGCAGGCACAGTCGACAGAATTCCTTCAGGATCATGCACCGTCAAGTGCAGGCGTCCGGGCAGCAGTAACCGGTCCACATAGCCGACCAGCGAGCCTTCCATCGTGAAGACACCTGCCCCGTTGCCATCCGGCGCCGGAACAAAAGCCAACAGCAACCAGTAACCGACCAGGATAGCCACCGTGATCCAGACACGTGTGATCGTCCGCGTATTGACAAAGATCAACGCCCCGAACATCCATGCCAGACCGATCCGTCCCAGCACGCTGGCGTAGCGCTGATGCTCTAAATCGAAATTCAGCAATCCGTTGTAGACGAAACCCAACACCACCAGTGTCAGTCCGCGGCGGATAATCTTCCTATAGATATCGGCATCCGTCTTTCCCTGCTCCCGCTGCTTCTCCAATGAGAAAGGAAACGAGATACCGGCAATAAACAAAAACAGCGGGAAGATCGTGTCGTGGTGTGTCAGCCCGTCCCACTTCACATGATGCATCTGGTCACCTATCACCTGAAAAAAAGGATTCGGAAACAACGTTGCCAACGCAACAAAAAGGGAAGCTCCTCCCATAATAAAGAACATATCGAAACCCCTCAGGGCATCCAGCGATAGCAGCCGCCGGGACTGTTTTTGTTTTTCCATATACACGATGTCTTTTGAGTTAACTTTATCGATTGAATTTACAAATATAGGTCTTTTTCCTCAAAAAGCCACTCTAAACAATCACCTGAGCAACGGCTGCCATTTCAAATAAGTTCCGGTTCGCCACAACCATTCCATCGGACCATAGCGGAAGTTCTTCAGCCAATAATGACTCAGCACAATCTGCACACCCGTATAAACAAGGCAAACCAATACACTCAGAAAAACGCCCAGATGGCTCCAATCCAACCCGAAACCGGAAAAAATAAAGACACCGATCACAGACTGTACGATATAATTCGTCAACCCCATACGACCATAGCTGACTAACGGTGTCATCGCCTGCTGCACCTTTCGAAAACGATATGCCTCTATCACGACAACCACCCATAAATAAGCCGTCAGTAAGTTAATCAGATTGGTCACGGTCGATCCCATCCACGCGTTAAAAGAGACTTCACGCCAAGACACAGGCGCGAGGTAAGACTGTATCATATATAATAGTCCCAATCCTATAAGAGCCAACAGCCCTCCGCGGTTCAGCCGGCTGCGAAACTCGTCCAAGCGTTCGAACAGACGGATACGCCCTACGATGAACCCTAAGACAAAAAGTCCCAAAGTCAGATAGATACGACCACTGGAGAACTGGAACCTCATTTTCCCGACTACCCCGTCCCAAGCATTGTTCGAGACCATTTCGGAAAGAGTCGGCGCCTGGCGGGGAGCAGCCGGACGGGAGACCGCTCTTTCGGGGACACGCTCTACCTGTTCCGTCGCCGGAGTTCTCAGACTTTTATAGGCTACAGGAACAAGCGTGGCACCTCCAAGAAAGAGGAACAGCGTGATCCCGGCCAGCAGCTTGGTCGGCCATTTATACATCAACACCAAAAGGAAGCCCAGCAACGCATATATCAGCAGGATGTCCACCCGGACAAACAAGCCGTGCAAATAGCCGATGGCCAACAACAACACCAATCTCCACAGAAAGCGAGGACGGAAATCTACCCCTTTTTTGGCCGCCCGATCCATCTGGATAAAGAAACTCAAGCCGAACAGACAAGAGAAAATAATGAAAAACTTCCCGAAAACAAGATAGTTGATACACCATCTGAAAATTTCGTTCATCGTTCCTTCCCACGGGAACATTTCCTGAGGCGTCATCGTCCCCATAGCTCCGAAATGTTGCATAGAATGAATCAGGCAAATACCGATAAGAGAAAAACCACGCAAGGCATCAATCACTGTAATACGCCCTCCGGAAGTCAGCACTGTTTTTGTTGTTTCCATATTTTCAAATTTCTGATTTGATTTTTGTTCGTTTTCTTTCGGGAACAAAATTACAGGGCTTCATTCATACAAAAAGGATACAAATTACGGTTTTATGGATACTTTTTACTGTGGAACGACTTTTATCAAAATACACGAGGTAGGTTCTCTTTAGAAACACCAAAATGTTTCACCTTTCTCCAAACAGTGAAAATAAATTTTCCACCGCATGAAAATTTATTTTCCCGCTATAGAAAATTTATTTTCATGCGGTGGAAACTACTTTTTCATGCAATGGTATCAGAATAGCGTTCCCAACCGAAATTTTCTTCATACCGGTCGAAGACTGGTTCCTCTTCGATACCGTATTGACGGAGCAGGTCACGTACATACTGCTGGTCTTCGGGAGTAAAACAACGCTCCTTGCGCGTTAAGCGGTAAAAATGAGTAGTCCCGAAATATTCCCGCATCTCCCGCCGTATTTCTTTTGCCTGGCGATAAGGGACATTATCCAGCAAATGCTCCATGCCATAGGCGTTTTTCAACGGACTGTCGTCCATGAATCCGGAACAATCACCATCGGGAACAACACGGTCCGGGTTGACCACCTTCACCGCCCAGCGTTCTTTCGGAATATACCGCGAAGCCTGATAGCGCAGACAGGTGGAAGCATGCAAGCATTTTCCATTAAAACAGAGTGCAAAATCGTTCGGAACCAAAGAATAATCTAATTTGTTTAACATGGTATTAATGTATTGATATTATACAAAAGTACTCACAGATCCGGCGGAAAGCAAACATTTATGCCCAAAAGAAACCTTACCGTAACAAATAAGTCTCTTTTTCCATTAGAAACCCCAAAGGAAAAAACTATCTTTGTTGTGTAGATAAATTAAGAATAGATCAAAGTTATGACACAATTAGTTGTTGAAATAGAAGATCCGTCTGTAGTGGCCAATATAAAGAAAGCCATCAGTATGTTGCGCGGAGTTTTAAAAGTACATGTTAAAAAAAATGCAGTTCCAAATGCTCAAACGCGCCAAGCCATCCATGAAATCGAAACCGGAGACACCATAAAGTGTAGTTCATTTGAAGATTATCTTGATAAAGTAAAAGAATGAAAGTATCTTTGCAGACAGAACCTAAAAAATATAGACAATGACAGCAATCATTTTAATAGCAGTGATCGTGATCCTGGCAATCTGGATCGCTTCCTTGTATAATTCGTTAGTGAAATTGCGTAACAACCGCGAGAACGCTTTTGCCGATATCGACGTGCAACTTAAACAACGCCATGACCTCATCCCGCAGTTGGTCGAAACGGTCAAAGGCTATGCCTCACACGAGAAAGAGACACTGGAGCGCGTCATTAACGCCCGCAACGGAGCGATCAGCGCCAAAACGATCGACGACAAGATCGTGGCTGAAAACGCCCTGACTTCCGCACTGGCCGGCTTGAAGATCACGCTCGAAGCCTATCCCGATCTGAAAGCCAACCAGAACTTTTTGCAGTTGCAGGAAGAAATATCCGATCTGGAAAACAAACTGGCTGCCGTACGCCGTTATTTCAATTCGGCTACGAAAGAGTTGAACAACGCGGTCGAGACATTCCCATCCAACCTGATCGCCGGTATGTTCGGCTTTAAGAAGGAAGTGATGTTCGACCTCGGCGAACAACGCGCAACACTCGAAGAAGCACCAAAAATCAAGTTCTAAGGATGCAATACGTCGGCATACAAACCCAACAGAGCAGGAACAATTTCCGGTCCCTGCTCCTGCTTTGCTTGTTTCCCTGCCTGGTGATGGGATTGCTTTTCGCGTTCTGCTACCTGCTCCACCTGTTGGCGATGAACGACGACGGCTTGACGCAAGCCGAGATACTAAAATATTCCACCGGAATGTTCATCCATTTGGTACCATACGTGTTGGGAGGCGTATTGATTTGGTTTATCATCGCCTATTTTGCCAATACAAGCATCATCAACTCGGCAACCGGTTCCGAGCCTTTGTCGAGAATGGAAAACAAAAGGGTATATAACTTAGTGGAGAACCTGTGTATGAGCCAAGGGATGAAAATGCCCAAGATCAATATCATCAACGACGATTCGCTGAATGCTTTTGCAAGCGGCATCAACGAAAGGACCTATACCATCAGCCTCTCGCGGGGAATCATCGACAAACTGGACGATTCCGAACTGGAAGCGGTCATTGCACACGAGCTGTCGCATATCCGCAACAAGGACGTACGCCTGATGATCGTATCGATCGTCTTCGTCGGTATCTTTGCCATGCTCGCACAGATAGCCATGCGCTCCGTCTACTACTCGTCGATGAGCCGCAGGAGAGACGAGAAAAACAACACTGCGATCATTATCGTCTTAGTCATGATCGTTGCGGCCATCGGTTATTTCTTCTCCATGCTGATGCGTTTCGCCATCTCGCGCAAACGGGAATACCTGGCCGACGCCGGAGCCGCCGAGATGACCAAGAACCCGCTCGCCCTCGCCAGCGCACTACGGAAAATATCGGCCGATCCCGACATCGAAGCCGTCAAACGGGAAGACGTAGCCCAGCTTTTCATCCAGCATCCGGGCCAACAGGCTAAAAGCGCACTGAGCGGCTTAAGCGGACTTTTCGCCACTCACCCGCCCATCGAAAAACGGATACAAGTGCTCGAACAATTCTAAATTTAATCAAGAATTAATATCCGAAATCATTCCATCCCGGCATTAATTTAATATCTTTGGTGCCGGATAAAAATAAGTGTTGGAAATGATACAAAAAGAATTGATTGGCGATCTTAAGCTGAAATGGGATCACATGCAGCAGGCGATGCAAAAAATAAATGCCGGCGGATGCCTGCTTACCGTGGATGTGAATCTGTATTATACAACCGGACGTATCTATAGCGGCTATTTCTATCTTCCTGCGGAAGGTGCTCCCTGGTTCTTCGTGAAACGGCCGAACGGACTGACCGGCGACCATGTTGAATACATCCGCAAACCGGAACAAATGGCTGAGCTTTTCGCATCCCACGGACTGGAAATGCCGGAAAAGCTCCTACTCGAAGCCGACGAACTGACATACAACGACTATATACGCCTGCAAAAGATCTTCAATCCGAAAGAGACCGGAAACGCAACCGCAATGATGCGTGAGCTACGCCGGATAAAGACGCCGTACGAGATCGAAATGTTCCGTATCTCGGCCGAACGACACGCCAAGACATACGCTGAAATTCCCGAATGTTTCCGTCCCGGAATGACCGACCTCGAATTCCAGTATGAAATAGAAAAACGGATGCGCAAGAACGGCTCCATCGGGTTGTTCCGTGCTTTCGGCGCCAACATGGATATCTTTATGGGAAGTATCCTGGCGGGAGAAAACGCCGAAGTCCCCTCTCCTTTCGACTTCGCCTTAGGTGGCGGAGGTATCGACGCCTCCTGCCCGTTAGGTGCAAACGGGACGACCCTGAAAGAAGGGACGGCCGTCATGGTGGATATGGCGGGAAACTATACGGCTTATATGACGGATATGACACGTGTGTTCTCCGTCGGCCGACTGCCCGAACTTGCTTACCGGGCGCATCAGACAGCCCTTCTTATTGAAAGCGAGATCGAAAATATCGCCCGGCCGGGAACACCTTGTGCCGAACTCTATGAGATAGCTGCCAAAATCACCGAAAACCAGGGACTCGGCGCCTACTTCATGGGGACCAAGCAACAAGCCAAATTCGTGGGGCACGGCATCGGCATCCAGATAAACGAGCTCCCGGTACTTACGCCCCGCTCGAAAGACAGGCTCGAACCGAACATGGTGTTCGCGCTCGAACCGAAATATGTGATACCGGGTGTCGGCGCCGTCGGCATCGAAAACAGCTTCTTGGTTACGGAAACCGGACTGGAGAAGATCACGCAATTTACAGAAGATATCATACAATTATAAATTATAAATCATAAATCATAAATGAAAAAAGCAATCTCACTTCTCCTGTTACTGGCAGTCATCTTCATGCCGGCAAAGGCTCAGGATGTAGAAAACGTTAAGCCGGTGAAGAATGTCATTCTTCTGATCCCGGACGGGACATCGCTGGCAACTGTTTCCATGGCGCGTTGGCTGCAATGGTATACCAACCCCGACAAACCGAAATTGAACATCGACCCGTATCTCTGCGGGACAGTCCGCACACATTCTTCGAATGCACCTATCGGAGACTCGGCCCCTACGACTTCCTGCTACATGACAGGACAGCCCAGCCGTACAGGCTACGTTTCCACTTATCCGGAGAACGACGGCGACAACGATATCTACCCGACCGATCCGGCACGCGCTTTCCAACCGCTGACAACCGTCCTGGAAGCGGCCAAGATAAAACAGGGCAAATCGACGGGACTGGTTTTCACCTGCGAATTCCCGCATGCGACACCGGCCGACTGTTCCGCCCACAGCTACAACCGTGGCAAATATGAATGGATCGCCCCACAGATGGCTCACAACGACCTGAACGTCGTGATCGGAGGCGGCACCAGCCTGCTTCCCGAAGAGAGCGAAGCCTACCTGAAAGCGAACGGATATGGTGTCTTTAAGAATGACATCAACGGTATGCGTAATTATAGCGGTAACAATATGTGGGCTTTGTTCGGAGACAGGGAAATGGCTTACGACATCGATCGCGACCCGGCCCAACAGCCTTCTCTGGAAGAGATGACTCGCAAAGCGATCGAAAAGTTGTCCCAAAACCCGAACGGTTTCTTCCTGATGGTGGAAGGCAGTAAGGTTGACTGGGCTGCACACGCGAATGATCCGGTCGGCATGGCCACAGATATGTTGGCTTTCGACCGTGCTTGCGGTGCTGCCCTCGAATTTGCCCGTCAGAATGGTGAGACTGCCGTAGTGATCGCTCCTGATCATGGCAACAGCGGTATCAGCATCGGGCGTGCCGATTGCAAAGGGTACGATAAACTGAGCAAAGGCCAACTCTTCCACCAGTTTTCCTTGTATAAGCTGACCGCCGAAGGTTTTGCCAAAAAGGTGAACAGTGTACCGGCATCCGAAGTACAGAACGTATTCCGCACATACGCAGGTTTCGAACTGACACCGGAAGAGTTGGACGCCTTAAACCATTGTAAAGACTATAAGAACAGCCCGATCCCGGAAAACGAACGTTCGACCAAAGGCAAAGGTTCTTTATACAGCGGTTCTTTGACGACTTTCATGTCCAAGTTGCTTACCTCCAGAACTTGTTTCGGTTTCACAACCGGCGGCCACACCGGTGAAGAGGTGTTCCTCGCTGCTTACCATCCTGACCGTGCAAGCCTGCCTCTCGGTATGCACACGAATATCGAACTGAACCATTATCTCTGCGCCCTGTTCGGCATGACACACGACACGCTGGAAGAACTGACAGCCGGCAACTTCGCTCCTCACACGGAAGTATTCAAAGATTTCAAATGTGAAATCGTTCCGGCTAAAGACGAAAAAGGTTCTCCTTCATTAGTTGTAAAGAACAAAAAGAAGCAGATCAACATCACGCCGTTCAGCAACATCGTGACGATCGGAAAGAAAGGACAGGAAGAAATCCGCCTGAATTCGGTAATCGTGTATGTTGACAAAAACAACACATTTTATCTGCCGACCAAACTGGTAGAATATCTGCAATAAAAACAAAGACGATAGCAGGGTGGTGTGCCAAGTGCGGGAACAAGTACATTTGACACACCGCCTTCTTTCTCTCTCGTGAAACCTTATCTCCCCCCATTAACCGGTTCTCTTCTTCTAAACGCCCGAATTACAAACCACACAGTAAAACGTTATAGTTATTTGTTTTTTTTCAATCATTCTTTTCTTAAAATATCTATACAGTATCAATACGGGAGATTTATATAGACTTTTAGACAAATAAGACCGATCTTTTTTGAAATACATTTGCGTCATTTCTAAAATAATAAACGAATATGACAAGAGCAAATGCAAAATGGATACGGCTGATGGCAGTTATCGGCTGTACGACTATGTGGATGGCATCCTGCAAACATGCACCGGATGCGCAGATGAAAGCATCTTATGCGACGATGAAAGTTTCTACTGCAGACAAAGAGCTGACAACACCTTATTCGGCCACGATCCGCGGTCGCCAGGATATTGATATTTATCCGCAAGTATCGGGAACTATCGAACGACTGTGTGTGACAGAAGGACAGGTCGTACGGAAAGGACAATTACTTTTCGTCATAGATCAGGTTCCTTACAAGGCCGCTTTGAAGACGGCCCAGGCAAACGTGGAAGTGGCAAAAGCAGCTTTGGCTACCGCCGAACTGAACTACAGCAGCACAAAAGAACTGTTTGCGAAAAAGGTTGTTTCCGCTTTTAACCTGAAAACAAGCGAGAATAGCTACCTGACCGCCAAAGCACAGTTGGTCCAGGCCGAAGCCCAGGAGCTGAACGCCCGCAACAACCTGTCTTATACGGAAGTTAAAAGTCCGACTGACGGTGTTGTCGGTATGTTGCCTTACCGTGCCGGGGCATTGGTCAGCGCCAGTATTCCCCAACCGCTGACAACGATTTCGGACAATTCGAATATGTATGTCTACTTTTCCATGACGGAAAACCAGTTGCTGGCCATGAGCCGCCAATACAAAAGCATGGACGAAGCGTTGGAAAACATGCCGGAAGTGTCGTTGAAACTGAACGACCAGTCCATTTACGAACAGAAAGGAAAGATCGAATCGATCAGCGGGGTGATCGACCGGAAGACCGGAACAGTCGGCGTACGTGCCGTATTCCCCAACGAATCCCGCCTTCTTCATAGCGGAGCCTCCGGCAATGTGCTCATACCGCAGGCCTACAAAGACTGTATCATTATTCCTCAAGGCGCAACGGTTCGTTTGCAGGACAAGACGATTGTCTATAAAGTAGTGGACGGTAAAGCCGTTTCCACATTGATTACCGTAGCTGAAATCAGCGACGGCCGTGAATACATCGTACTCGACGGATTGAAGGTAGGCGAAGAGATCGTATCCGAAGGAGCCGGATTAGTACGTGAAGGAACGCAAGTTAAATAAAGGATCGAAGTATGAAAGGAAATATTTTTATCAAACGGCCCGTTATGGCCATCTCCATCTCCATTCTTATTTTGGCGATCGGATTGATTTCGCTCTTTACCTTGCCGGTCGAGCAATATCCTGACATCGCGCCGCCTACGGTCCACGTATCGGCGACTTATACCGGTGCGGATGCCGATGCGGTGATGAACAGTGTCATCATGCCGTTGGAAGAAAGTATCAACGGTGTAGAAAACATGATGTACATGACTTCTACTTCCACCAATGCGGGTTCGGCAAGTATCGAAATATATTTCAAACAAGGGACGGACCCTGACATGGCGGCTGTCAACGTGCAGAACCGTGTAACGAAAGCACAGGGTTTATTGCCCGCCGAAGTAACCCGTATCGGTGTCAGCACCCAGAAGCGACAGACCAGTTTCTTGCAGATCGACGCACTTGTCTGCTCCAATGGACGTTATGACAAGACATTTCTCGGAAACTACCTCGACATCAACGTTATCCCGCGTATCAAACGTATCGAAGGCGTAGGCGATGTGATGGAGTTGGGCGATACCTACAGTATGCGTATCTGGCTGAACCCCGAACGAATGGCCCAATACGGACTGGTTCCTTCGGATGTGACTTCCGTATTGGGAGAACAGAATATCGAGGCTCCGACCGGTTCGTTGGGTGAAAACTCGAAAAACGTTTTCCAATACACAATGAAATACCGCGGACGTTTGAAGAGCGTGGAAGAATTCCAGAACATCGTCGTCCGGGCTCAGGAAGACGGTTCGGTATTGCGCCTGAAAGATGTCGCCAAGGTCGAGCTGGGGACATTGAGTTACGGCTTCGACAGCCAGATGGACGGTAAGCCGGCCGTGACATTCATGATCTACCAGGTAGCCGGCTCTAACGCAACGGAAGTAAACGAACGTATTGCCGCCGAATTGGAAAAGATGAAAGAGGAATTGCCTACAGGAACGGAATTTATCACGATGATGAGCTCCAACGACTTCCTCTTCGCTTCTATATATAATGTGGTAGAAACGCTGATCGTGGCGATCATCCTCGTAATCCTTGTGGTGTATTTCTTCCTTCAGGACTTCAAGAGTACGCTGATCCCGTCTATTTCAATCATCGTTTCGCTGATCGGTACATTCGCCTGTCTGACAGCCGCCGGATTCACGATCAACATCCTGACCCTGTTCGCCCTGGTGCTTGCCATCGGTACGGTGGTGGACGACGCGATCGTGGTGGTGGAAGCCGTACAGGCGAAATTCGATGCGGGCTACACCTCTTCCTACCAGGCTACAAAAGATGCGATGGGCGACGTAACGATGGCCGTTATCTCTTGTACCTGTGTGTTCATGGCCGTGTTCGTGCCTGTAACTTTCATGGGTGGTACTTCCGGTATCTTCTATACGCAATTCGGTGTGACGATGGCGACCTCCGTAGGTCTTTCCATGATTTGTGCATTGACGCTCTGCCCTGCCCTGTGTGCTATGATGATGCGCCCGAGTGATGGGAATAAGAGTGCCAAAAGTATTAACGGCCGTGTACGTGCCGCCTACAATGCCTCTTTCAACGCCGTGTTGGGTAAATACAAGAAAGGCGTCATGTTTTTCATCCATCACCGTTGGATGGTATGGGCCGGACTGATCGCATCCGTTATTCTGCTGGGCTGGCTGATCAGCAATACTAAAACAGGTCTTGTCCCGCAAGAAGACCAGGGAACCATCATGGCGAATGTGGCCATTGCTCCGGGTAGTACGCTGGAAGAGACCGGCAAGGTGCTGGACAAGGTAGAGGACATCCTGAAGAATACCCCGGAAGTAGAACATTACTCCCGTGTAGCCGGTTACGGCTTCCTGGCAGGTCAGGGTACCTCCTACGGTATGGCAATCATCCGTTTGAAAAACTGGGATGAAAGAAAAGGTGCCGAACATGTTTCCGATGCGGTGGTCGCACGCCTGAACGCACAATTCGCCCAAATCAAAGAGGCGCAGATATTCTGCTTCCAGCCGGGTATGATTCCGGGCTACGGTTTGGGTAACTCTATCGAGTTGAACTTGCAGGACCGTACGGGTGGAGATATGAGCACTTTCTACGGCAACGCCATGCAGTATATCGGGGCTCTGAACCAACGTCCCGAAGTGGCGATGGCCTACACTTCTTATGCCATGAACTTCCCGCAGATATCGGTCGATGTGGACGCAGCCAAATGTAAACGGGCCGGCATTTCACCTTCGACGGTTCTCGACGTATTGGGTAGTTATTGTGGTGGTGCATACGTCTCTAACTACAACCAATTCGGAAAAGTATATCGTGTGATGTCACAAGCCTCACCGGAATACCGTCTTGACGAACAAGCCTTGAACAATATGTTCGTCCGCAACGGAACGGAAATGGCTCCGATCAGCCAGTTCGTAACCCTGAAACGGGTACTCGGACCTGAAGTGGCCAACCGTTTCAACCTCTTTAGCTGTATCACAGTCAATGTGAATCCGGCACCGGGATATTCCACCGGTGAAGTGCAACAGGCCATCGAGGAAGTGGCCGCCCAGATGCTGCCGACAGGATACGGATACGAGTATGGCGGTATGGCACGTGAAGAGGCCAATACGGGAGGCTCGCAGACACTCTTTATCTATGCGGTCTGTATCTTGCTTATCTACTTGATCCTGGCTTGTCTGTACGAAAGTTTCCTTGTGCCTTGGGCCGTTATCCTGTCTGTTCCGTTCGGTTTGATGGGCTCGTTCCTGTTCGCCAAACTGTTTGGATTGGAAAACAACATTTACTTGCAGACCGGTGTCATCATGTTGATCGGACTTTTGGCCAAGACGGCGATTTTGATTACCGAGTTTGCCATCGAACGCCGTCGTAAAGGGATGGGTATCGTCGAATCGGCTTATTCGGCCGCACAAGCCCGTTTGCGTCCTATTTTGATGACTGTACTTACGATGATTTTCGGTATGCTTCCGCTTATGTTCGCATCCGGAGCCGGAGCCAACGGTAACAGTTCATTAGGAACAGGTGTTGTCGGCGGTATGGCAGTCGGGACATTGGCATTGCTGTTCGTCGTGCCGGTATTCTACATCATTTTCGAATACATGCAAGAAAAAATCCGTCCGCCGATGGAAGTGGAAACCGATATGCAAGTTGCGTTGGAGAAGCAAAAGAGCCAAACCGAACGTGACGGTTTAAACAATGAAAATAAATAAGGTATGAAGAAAATAATCATATTGACAACCGCAACCGCTCTGTTGAGCAGTTGCGGCATATACACCAAATATCAACCGGCCGAAACGACTCCGGACAACCTATACGGAGAAGAGGTGGCTGTCGATGATACGACCAACTTCGGTAATGTGAACTGGCGGGAACTTTTTACGGACCCGCAGTTACAGGCTCTTATCGAACAAGGGTTACAAAACAACACCGACCTCCGGTCCGCCCAATTGCAGATCGAGGAAGCGGAAGCGGCGTTAATGTCGGCGAAGCTCGCTTTCCTACCTTCGTTCGCACTTTCCCCACAAGGAACGATCAGCAGTTTCGACGGAGGGAAAGCGACTAAAACATACACGCTGCCTGTCACAGCCAGTTGGGAATTGGACATTTTCGGACGTCTGCGCAATGCCAAGCAACAGGCCAAAGCGCTGTATGCCCAAAGCAAGGACTACCAGCAGGCCGTGCGTACCCAGTTGATAGCCGGGATCGCCAATGTGTACTATACATTGTTGATGTTAGATGAACAGTTAGCCATTTCGCAACAGACAGAAGAATCTTGGAAAGAGACGGTAGCTTCTACCCGCGCATTGATGGATGCCGGATTAGCCAACGAAGCAGCCACTTCCCAGATGGAAGCAGCCTACTACAGTGTGCAGACTTCCATTCTCGACCTGAAAGAGCAGATCAACCAGGTCGAAAACAGTCTCGCCCTGTTGCTTGCCGAAACTCCTCGCCGCTACGAACGCGGAAAGCTGGCAGACCAGCAGCTCCCGGAAGACGTGGCAGTCGGCGTACCGATGCAAATGTTGTCAAACCGCCCCGACGTGCGTGCAGCCGAACGTTCGCTGGAACAGGCATTTTACGTGACCAACCAAGCTCGTGCCGCTTTCTATCCTTCCATCGTACTGAGCGGAAGTGCCGGATGGACCAACTCGGCAGGGAGCATGATCGTCAATCCGGGCAAATTCTTGGCTTCGGCAGTCGGATCGCTCACACAGCCGTTGTTCAACAAAGGACAGATCATGGCCCAATACCGCATCGCCAAAGCACAGCAGGAGGAAGCAAGCCTGTCTTTCCAGCAGGCTTTGCTGAATGCCGGCAGCGAAGTCAACGACGCTTTGGTCGCCTGCCAGACAAGCAAGGCCAAGACGGTCTTGTTCGAAAAGCAAATCCAATCTCTGGAAAAGGCCTTGGAAAGTACCTCGTTACTGATGGAGCACGGTACGACCACCTATCTGGAAGTGCTGACTGCCCGTCAGTCCTTGTTGAGTGCACAGTTGTCGCAAACAGCTAACCGGTTCACCGAGATACAAAGCGTGATCAACCTTTATCAAGCTTTAGGCGGCGGTAGAGAATAAGAAAACATTTTTTATCCATAAAAGCCAAAAACCTTTTAAACCGGACCTTTTACCTATTCCATAGGACCTGTTTCAGAAAAGTATTCAAACTTCGATGAAACAGGTCCTTTTTTATCAAGCGAAAAATACGCGGAGCCATGACATTGTCTATTCATTTTTTTATACTTTTGTGGGCATAAGACAGAATATACACAACAATGAAAAGTAAAAGTTATTGTTCAATTATTAGCTAATACACCGTATTTTCACGTGAACAAAATATCAATAATTTACTAATAACCAAACATTTAATTATACAATTAAAATCTTTCAGCTAATTAAATAATCCAAACACGTACATATAAAATATCTTTTTGACGTACTTTTGTGTACTATTTTTTTTACAAATGTTTTACAGCGCACGATTATGGCTACATTCAAATTTTTGGTACTCCCGCATCAACGGAAAGAAGATGGTACATATAACGTAAAAATCCGTATTACACAGAAAGGCAAGTCCAAATACATCAAGACCAGCCACAATGTATCAGCTTCAGATATTATAAAAAAGAAAGACAACGGAAAAGAAAAAATCAAGATCAAGAATCAAGCCGTAATCGACCTAATGGAAGAGATGATATTAGGATTTAAGAAAAAATTGACATCCGCAGGTGTTGAAGCAGAACACTGGGATGTTGATCGAATTGTGGAGTACTTGACTACAGAGGAAAAGAATTTCAGTCTGAATTTCATTTCCTATGGACGAAAAATAGCGGATGATCTTGAGCAAGATGGAAGGTTGGGTACAGCAAAGAACTATCGGATAGCCATAAATGCGCTTGTCAGGTTTATCGGAAAAGAAGAACTCGACATAAACCTCATTACAGCATCTTTTATGAGGGCGTTTGAGAAGTTTCTGAAAAACGAACCTTCTTTTAAGGGATGTCGCGATGGTGGATCAAAACCTACTGATAAGCCTAAAGGTAAACGGAGCATATCTCTTTACACATCACAAATCAAAACACTACACAACCTCGCTAAAAATGAATATAACGACGAGGACAGAGGAATCATACGCATCCCATTTTCCCCGTTCTCAAAATACAAAATCGCACCAGTTCCCAAAAGTGAGCATCGAACATTGTCTATAGACCAAGTGCAGCAAATAATAGATCTTCCGTATAAACAAAATACTCGCAATGGAGGTCAGCCTGTTTTCAATTTAGCGAAAGACCTATTTATCTTATCATTTGCGATGATGGGCATGAATAGTGCTGATTTCTATAATGCTCCTACCGTCGAAAACGAAATTATTACCTATCAAAGGACTAAGACACGCACAAGGCGTGAAGATAAGGCTGAAATGAAGGTCAGGATTGAACCGGAAATAAAAAGCTTGTTTGAGAAATACTCCGACCCATCTGGAGAGAAAGTCTTTATTTTTCATAAGTGGTATAGAAGTTCAGAGAATTTCAATAAATCAATAAATAAAGGATTAGATGAGATAGGAAAAATAATAGGGGTTCCAGATCTGAATTATTATGTAGCCCGCCATACGATGGCAACGTTAGCAGCAAATAAGGCTGGAATTGATATTGCCAGAGTTGATGAAATGCTAAACCACTCCGATTCAACTTTAAAGCTGGCTCGTGTGTATATCGAACGGGACTACAGTGTGCTTTGGGAAGCCAACAGGAAGTTGTTATCCTTGTTTAAATGGGATGGCCTAAAATAAATCAGATCGGCCAATTAGGCTTATCCGAAAAAGCCAAACGGATCTTCGCTTGGAAATTTTTTGCAGGAGAGCCTTTTGACGATTGGCCGGGACCGGAAAATAGGAAAGAGTTGTACGAAGTTTACAAAAGTGTTTTCAATGCGGTGATGGATAAGAAAGATGGGAGGTTATTATTTTAAAGGATAGATCAATTGACTATTACAAAACAAGCAAAAAGGCTGAATAACATCTGTTAAACAGCCTCTTGTTTTTTATCTGCATGAGTCAGTCTATAACAATATCTTATTTATATTCCCTAAATTATTCTTCGATTGCGCTTATCTTTGTATAAGAAGACCATCCACTTGCGTCTTTATATTGATCCACCGATTGACTTGGAACAAACACTGATATATCGTTGTAATCATAAGCTCCTCTAAAGCTGTTTTTATTTATTTGAGGCGGAATTGTTGCATAACAATAAACCGACATATTCCTACCGTTATTGCTAGAACCGGAAAAAGCCTGCGAACCAATTTTTTTTATTGAGGACGGAAGAGATAGTTTTGTGTAGTTTGGCTTTGAATCGGCATTGTCACATTTAAATGCACTGTTTTCAATCGTTTCAACTCCTTCTGGGATTATCAATTCGTTTTCAAGCGATGTGTCACCAAACGCAAACATACCGATAGTTTTTAATGAAGAAGGAAATTCTACTTTTTTCAAATTATAACAACCCATAAAAGCATCTCCTTTAATCTCTTCAACGCCATCTGGGATTTTGATTGATAACAGGTTAAGATTAGAATTTGTTCCATACCCACCCTCTAAATTAGAACCGTCAAACACCTCTATTTCTCCCTTTATAGCCATCTTTCCTTCTTGAGTTTCGCTGTTATAGAAGCTTCTATCCTCCAAATAAGTATCAATAGATGGCACTATTTGTTTTGTAGCTGTATATTCAATATAAGTGATAACTACAGCCTTGATGGTAAGTTCTATCACAACCACATTGCTTCCGTCCGTAGCATGAACCAGCACCTTGCCGCCGTTAAAATCACTATCCGCACTAATGGTCAAAGTTTTGTTTGAATGATCGATACTTGTGCGAACCCCTTCTCCGATAGCTGAAACCTGTATATTATCTATATTGTCTGTTCCGGCTAACGTATAAGAGACCTTGACAGTACCTCCAGTCTCCAACTCTATTTCCTGGTTATCAAAGGATATTGATAATGCGGAATATAAAGGCACTTCAATTTTTTCTTCATCCAGCGTAAAAATAACATATTTGTCTTTTATTTCCACACCGGTAATAGGAGAAGGTATCACATCTCCTGTAGTCGAGCCTAAATCTGTCCATGTCGCACCGTTATTGTAAGACACTTCCCAGCGTCCATCGTTAATACGAATTTGCGGAGTAATTCCATTAGAACCACTGGAACCGCTCGCTCCATCAGAACCGTCTTCTCCGTCAACACCGTCTGTTCCGACAGCCTTGATTTTATTCCCTTCTTCGTCTGTCAGCCATTCGTCATCAAGTGTCCAGTAATAGATTCCATTTTTATCTTTCTTCACCCCAATTTGAGGCACATAGCCATCTTTCCCGTCAGTGCCATTTTTCCCGTGATAAATGATAATAGTACCAGCTTTTTTAAATTCAATCTGGTATCCGATGCGCATATTGTTTTCTGTTACTTCAGAAACAGAGACAATGTAATCCTGATCGTTCAAAGCATTGATGATGGTTTGTAAGGAAGAGATATTGATGTTGATTTGTTTACATTGCTTTTCAAGTTCAATTAAACGATTTTCAATGCTATCAATCCTTTTCATCAATTCATCGTCATCATACTTACAAGATGTCAATAATGTAAAAGAAAAAAACAAGCAATAAAAACAAATACTTTTGGCTTTCAATCCAGATATAAACTGTTTCATAATGAATAATTAATTTAGATTATACTCCTTGTTTTTGAGGGAGAGTAATAAGGTAAATTAGCAGTTGGCAACCTGATTCAAAAATTAACTTAGATAAAAGAGCAATCACCAACTTACCAAAATGTACCAACAGCCCTTTGGCTGTTCTCACCTTAATACTCTTTGAATTTCTATTTTTTTATTTGTATATTAGTACATATATAATCCACAGACTGTTAACATACGTTTTTTGATAACCAAAACGTACGTTTTTTTTAGTCATTTTTTCAGGACTTTGGGATGATTCGTATAGAAAAAGTGTTTTTTTGCACCTGTAAAGCTATCATATTGATAATAAGGAATATAGAAAAGGAAAAATTATTTGGGGAAAGGATTGTGGATTTAAAAAGTAGTTGTATTTTTGCGTTGTGAAAATGACAAATTAAAACGTACGTTTTTTTAGTCATTCTGAATTATGAATATATATAACTAATAATCAAGACATTAAATATTAAAAATTCGTTTTTCCACCTTCTCAAAAAGTATTATTTTCAATATTTGCAAAAAATCTATATCTGTCTATATATCAATATTTTACACTTTGCCACAACAAAATTATTTCATGTAAAAATAAACTTTTCCTACAAAATACGTAAAAATAGGATTCAAACTGGGAAAAACAAAAGCCTGTTATAACAATCTACAAACACCTTGGAGTAATATTTATTATATTACCAAATCCTATAGAACCCTCCCAGCCCGACATACGGTGACAAACCATGTTTTCCAATCCCATATCCAACGACCACTCCAACCCCAAATCGCCTCGACTTGCCCATCTTTGTAATCTGTTCAGTCCTCCGGTACACCTCTATATAATCAAGATTTGGCTTATAGCCGGATATAGACAACCGGTAATCCTCTGTCTCGTATTCCTTGCTGGTAATCGGAACATTTACATATATAGTGTCTCTTACCGTATCGCCTCCTTGCGTAATATATACCGAGAACGGTTCAGGTATCGTTTGAATCAATGTCTCATATACCGGATATGGGATGCTATCTCTTATAGTATCAACATGGATGAATGTATCGGTTTTTCCAACAAGTTCACCTCCTACCCTATTCGAGTGCCGGCCGGCCAGGAAGCAAAGAAGGCAGAGAGCTAAAACAACTATAACATACCAGGCTTTCATGGCCGTACAATTATCGGTTTCAAAAATGATTTGTATTCTTCCCGAACGTCAAAACAGGGACACACCTTGATAAATTCAAACGGCTCAACTATGCCGTTATCGTTTAGGTCCGGTGACGTATCTCGATGACCGAGAAGTTCTGCAATCTCATATTCCCTCGTTAACTTGTTAATTAGGCCGTCCATTGCCGTCTTTTGCGCCGGAGTCCGGGTATCAGCCGGTTTGCCGGAAGTGTCCAGTCCACCAATATAGCAAATCCCGACGCTATGATCATTGTAACCGATACAATGAGCCCCAGCTATCGTGAGTGGCCGACCGGCTTCTATGGTTCCGTCCAAGTCGATTACATAGTTATAACCAATTTGGCTGAAACCGCGTGCACGGTGCATACGATCAATATCCTTAGCTTTGATATCCTGTCCGGCACGTGTGGCCGAACAATGGATAATGATTGAATCTATCTTTTTCATTTTTATCCTCCTATATTAATACCCATTCTGCGGTTCACGATCCCCACATTTCTTTCTCTCACACCTTTTCATAGCAAGTTCAAGCTTTAGATCCGAATAGCTCTCTTTCAAAGTAAAAAGCTCATCCTGTACCTGTCGAAGCCTTCCGGTTTGTTCTACAAAGCGTTCTTCTTTTTCTGATAGCTGTTTTTGCAGGAACTCGTTATACTCACGTAAAGCCTTGAACTCCTCTACATCGGCATGGGCATCCTCGATACGCGCATTCGTTTTCCGGTTCGTATAGAAGCTAATCCCCCATTTTATCGCCTCGAATCCTCCCAATGTTCCGATGATTGTCAGGATGTCAGTTAATTCTACATTCACTTTACACCTCCTTCTGTTTTATTTGATCATCTTTGTTACGAGTTTTTTTCATTGCCATAAGGCAGTGTTTGTTATTTCTCCGCCTCCGGTCTGTGATAGATGGGAGACGGATTTTTATATTATTCGCCCGGTTGCTCCTCTTTTAGCGGTTCATCCAAAATTTTGACATACGTCGGCATCGTGAACTCAGAGAACATGCCGTTGCGATCTATGAAGTCAACACGTTGTTTGAGGTATTGAAGTTCTTCGTCTGTCAAAACGATATCCGTTGTTTCCATTATGGCGGCAGCATCGGTAAATCCGATATTGATTTGACCACTCCCCATATCCTTGATAACGATACGCTTCTGATCAACCTCCGAGATCGCTATCTTACTGTCTATCGATACTTTCAGTTCCATGTTTTTTCTCGTGTCAAACTGTGGTAACACGGTGTTGAGTATTAATACTCTGTCTTTCAATGTTAAATCCATATTCTTATTCTATATATAATAAACCAGTTGCACTATCCCATTTTACATTATACTTTGTTCCAGATGTATCTAAATCATTAATCTGAACCAAAGACGGCAATTGACTTGCCTTTATGCAAGTCCTAAAAAGCCACGATATGTCTGATTTAAAATGCCTAACAAAAAAACTTATTTCCCGATAAGCTGTTGCATCAGGATTGTATTTCATTACAATGAATTTTCCGATATTATCTAAAACACCTTGGTAAGTTTTTTGAATTTCCATTCCTTGAGCTTCTCTTGCTGCAAACAGATTAACATAGTTATTATTCCACGATTTGTCGGCTAAATAAATGCTTGAAAAATTAGATGTACCTCCATTGATACTTATAGCATTTAACATTCTAACGTTAACATCTCCACTTTGGTCAACTCTAAAATCTGCACTTTCTGGAACTGCTCCTCCAGCCCAAAATCTTATAGAACTATTAGATGTACCATATCCTGTAATCCCTGCTTGTCCATTTCTTAACAAAATGGCGTCATTCGCTGTAATAGTTCCATTTGAAACCACATTACCTGAGCTATCAACACTAAAAGTTGGATCAGTAGGTGGTTGTCCATTAGCCCCAGCTGCTCCTCCCGACCAAATACGGATCGTACCAGAAGCGGCCATTCCACCTGTGTTTCCAAAAGCGATTGCACCTGTTGTTATGAGCCCACCGTTGATCTCCGTTATCGTATTGTCATACTTCGAGGCAAGAACCCATGAAGAACCGCTATACCTATAAATATTCACACCATCCACCCATAAGTCATTAGTCCTCATACCCGATGTTGGAGCCGTCGTTTGATAAAATACCCTTGCCTTGTTATTGGCTGTCGATTGGGCATTATTAGCCGCATTTGAAGCATTTTCAGCTTCTGTCAGGGCATCATTTATCCCATCATACAACGGTTGAAGATTAGGACGGTCAGAAATGTTATTATAACCGGATGTTCCAGATTTGAATATCACAGGTCCGGTTATAGTCCCATTCACCAGATCAATCACCAACCGGGCTAACTTGTCCTTTATCAACCCTGTCGTAATCGTCTGACCAGCTATCTCAGTGTATCCATAATTCGGAAGCCAGGAACGTACGCCTTCCTCCGGAGTATTAAGCACGCCCACCCAGAAATGATAGTATCCTGTTTCATCCTCTAACTTTATCTGCCGTTCACTGACATATATTGAGCCATTTCCCCCTTCTTTCGGACATTTGGCATAGACGTAATAGGCAAGCGAATTATTTAGCCGGAAAGAAGCCGATGGAATAACCCATTCGCGGATTTCCTCGCTAACAGTAAAGTGCACCAACTTTCCTGCCGTATTCTTGAAATAGTTGGCATCATTGTCCGCATTCGGGATAAACTTCACCCCTATAAGTTCCATCTGCTGAGAATTGGTACCGACGATAAGTTGCGCCGTATGCACGGCCAACGGTTTGATAAGTTCAGTGAAATAATCCCCTTCCGGGTCAAACATCATGCCCAAAGTTTCCATCACGTCTCGCCATGAACGTTTCGTATGTTCCCGAACCGGCTTAACTGCATCCTCAATCTCTTCCGGCATTTTATTCACATCATCCACCAAATCCTTAAAACCATTCGATTCAAGAAAATCGGACAAGGTAAGTTCATACCGATATGAAGGTGTACCGTCTTTCTCGATATACCTTTTTACTTTGGTAACACGAATCTCTCGATCGATATCCAACTGTTCGGAATATACGCCAACCATCTGGCCACAGGCGATAAAGATGTTTTGCAGACGAAAAACAATTTCATCACATTTTCCTCGCAACTGGATGCGTTTCTCGCACTTGCCATCCAACCATGCTTGCGCCTCTTCCTGTAGCTGTAATGAAGCGTTATCCCTGTAGCTTTGCGGCATTTTCAGACCGGTAAGGATAAACTTGTCACCGACAGAAAAATTAATGTCACCGGGGACTTTCAAAGCGTTTTCTTGGTCATTCTGCTTTAGTTTGAATTGCTTCAAGTCTTTATCCCAACTATCCTCTACGATTGCAAGGTCATAGCCGGCCAAGCCGCCATCCTGGAATGTAACGATTACTTCCACCCCGTCCAACAGACAATCGGTAAGGTTAAAATCCATACCGGAAGCTCTCAGAGTGTAATCGTCGATCTTTTCTGTTACGGCAAACTCTCCTTTCGGAAAGATATGGTCGAATTGCATGGACTTTTCTATCCGGCCGTACTTCTCTACATTCTTTTCGATAGAAAGCCGGCCATCAGGCAGAAGAAGATAATCAGCGCCATAATCGGAACCAAGGTTCTTGTCTGAACCGTAGGGATAAAGTACCGTAATCGGCGGCGTATCATCAACAGCGGACACTTCCAGTTCGGTAAAACCCATCCCTTCGCCTTGTGCCAAAACAAGTCCATTGCTGGAATACTCCCTCCTGCCGATGTTCATTGTCTGGCCGGATATCCAGTACTCGCTATCCAGTTCCTTGATAAGTTCGTCAAGAACGGTTCCGACCTTCTTATCCTTGAAAGAAAGGGTAATCATCCGGGACTTAATACAAGAGCCGGCTATCCAACCCGATCCACTACGGTTCATATTCTTCACGAACAATTCCAGCCAGTCACGTGCCGTCCCTGTATAATAGTCGAAGTTCTTCTTTCGTTCCGGTCTACCGTGAAGGAAAAACTCTACATCCAAAAGGTCATACTTCGATGAATAGAACATAACGGTATATTCCCAGCCGAGAGATGTCTCCCTTTTCGTCACCTTCTCGTTATGCCGGATCTTATATTTTGTCCCTTCAAAGTCTATATAGTCGTTGATCTGAAGCTTTATCACATTGCGGGAAAGAAAATTCAGGGTAAGAGTGTCCTCTCCCATGATCTCTTCGACCGTATAACTGTTATCCTTCAGATAGACATCACAGACTACCGTATTTCCGCGCTTTATTTCCATACTGCTAAATAACCTACTTATTTTTAGGCAATAAAAAACACGGCAACCGGATATATGACATTTTACCGGTTGTCGTGTTTTAATATATAAGGTGGATGTTCTGTTTATGGTAGATTTCTAAAGCGCAAGTCCACACGCGCCAAAAGTCGTAGACAACGCTGCAATCTCACACCATTATCAAGGAACAATCCTGCCATAAATACCCCGTCACATGTTTGATTATTCCAATCACGCTACCGACGGTAGCCAAGATGTTTACCAATCGATATTCATTGCTTCCTGTTTATTTTTAATTTATTATTTTTGCTATGAGATTTTTCATAACATTTAATTTTTCGGTTTATAAGTTTTGATTTCGAAAACCTTCTGTTTGTGACAAATGGGAGGTTTTCTATTTTTAACACAAGCCTTATCGCTTCGTATTTTTGCAACCGCATAAACACACAAAGGAATACCCTTTTGCCTGATACAGAAAGCTACCATGTACACAGCCATCATCAAACATGAAAATAATACTAATAATCCCATAGCCTTTTGATTTTTAATGTTTAACTTTGCTTGTAAGACATAAACTTCATAGTAGATTAAAATAAGATGAATGCTGACCTCCTCCTGTCGTGACGATAGTAGGAGGATTTTTATACCATTTTTTCATTATCATTTACTCTCACTTTGAATTGAACGTTTTGTTTGTTCCATTTTCTTTTATTTGTATTTTTGTAAGCAAGTAATCAAAAGATAACTTTTCAGCAAAAAATGCAAAGAAATGTTTCTTCCTTCCATCTGCTGTGAAGCACGTGGAAGGCTTTTTTAGGCTTTGAGAGTACATCATATATTCATAAATTTCTAATTAGATACTCATTCACAACAATCACTTTTTTTGTATTATACCACCTTTCCGCTGTGAAGCCAGAAGGTGGTTTTTGCGATGATTCTTACAAGGAAGCAAATACCCTGACACGATAATAGGTGTTCTTTTTGCTATTGCTCGTATCAAAGATTGCCACATTAAAACAATCTGTTCAATACTCCGCCTCCCATGTATGTGATAGCCTAGAGGCGGATTTGTTTTAAATCCTAAGTATGAGACATATCAAGTATATCACTAAAAAAGAGAATATTTCAGTCCAGAACATAGGCTTCGTCTCTATATATTTATCCTTAAATGCCCCTTCTTCTTGTTTAGCCATATTGAGTGCGATATAGCCAACATATGGAAGCCAGGCGAACAGCATAGGCCAGAAATTTAGCGAGGCCCAAACCTGCGAAAACAATATTGCCATTGTTGCGCCAGCAATATGTCCACGGTGTTGGAATTTATCTGATTTGTAATCAGGAAAACACCCTACCACAACCATTCCCGTCAATGCAAAAAAGGCGAGGAACTCTGTGCCGGGCTTACTTGTCTCTAAGATCGCCGGCATTAACACGATAGGGCATACCCACATCGTAAAGCGGAACCACCACCTGTGTTCAATTGCATAAAAGGTCGCACTAATTGAGTACGGTACACCTTTCGCCTTTATACAAACTGCTGCCGTATAAGCTGCGATAACCAAAAAAGAAATAACTACTAATACCATAATTTTCAAACTTTATTGTTTAACTTCGTCACGGAGACCGTTGGTCCCCCTTATTTTCTTTTTTACAGCCTCCAATCTGTGATAGCCTGGAGGCTGTTTTTATTATTCTTTCGCCACCGAACATTCCATATCTTCATTTGTTTTTAAAGAAAATACCCAACCTGGGGATGGCGATTATCAATAATTTTTTCTGAATATACATTTGCTGTCTTTCTGCTGTGACAGCCCAAAGACAGTGTCACTAATTTATTAATACGGTCTTGCAGGTGGAGTGAAGTTTGATGTCCAACGGGCTATATTACTGATGCGAAACTCGTCAATCATACCGTTCAGATACAATCCATAATCCCGATATTTTCCGATCATTAAAGAACTATAATACCCTGAAACCATCGTTGATGTGAAACCAGACACATACACTCCATTTACATACACTTTCCAATATCGAGATTGTGACCTGACGATCGCAAGATGAACCCACTGATCCCGTGGCATCGTAAAATAGCATACTGCATCCCCTCGGGTTCCACCATACTGCAATCCAAAGAAAATGCGTCCGTCAGATTCCTCCGATATATCAAAGCTGTAACTTCCGCCACCATCGCCTTTTGACATTATACCGTTTCTCACACCACTTTTCAATTTAATCCAAAAGTCGACAGTATAGTCTGGATATAGGGATTCGTTTATAGCATTCGTTCCACTCACCTTTACATACCCGTTTCCGGAAAACGAAATGCAATTCTTGAATTTTCCTACTACATAGGACATATTACTACCAACATAAGGCTTGCCTGAGACTTCATCTTTCAATGATCCATCAAAATGTAGCAACAGCAAAGTATTCTTGTCTACTTTCTTCCGTCCCATCATCGATCTTATCATACCAACCTCCTTTCCGCCGAAAGTCGGTCAGATACTTGAGTTAAGAGGTGTTTACCCCCCCCCCGTTAACATTTGTAAACAATTATTTCTCATGACTTTATCTCCTATTTTTTAGTCGTTAATATCTTGTTCCATCTTTTTCAACGGCAGATCATTCTTCGTAAGCCCAATAGCGGATCAGGACAGTACCGTCGCCACCGTTACCGTAAGAACCACAGCCTCCACCACCGTAACCGCCACTTTTTCTATTGTCATTTCCAGTTCCGGAACCTTCTTCATAATCGGATTCTCCACCCATGCCCCCATTTATATTTCTGTCTGAACCACCACCTCCGGCATTTCGTTTCCCAGTAGATTCGCCAAAATCACGGGTTGTATGCCCTTGCCCCTTTCCTCCGCCATACAAGGAGCCGGCTGGATAACCTGAACCTCCTGCTCCATCAGAGCCATCAGAGCCCGCTTTAGCTGTACTTGAATCATCTCCTGCTCCACCACTTCCGCCGTTGCCACCAGTATACGCCCCGGCATTACTTCCGCCCGGATAACCATTACCCGCACCATTTCCGCCGTTAGCTCTATAACTTGAATTTAAGAATTGAGAGTATCCACCGTTGGGGGCAACTTCAGAATACCCTCCAATTCCTCCTTTCCCAACTGTTATCGGAATTGACTGACCCGGTGCAACAGAGATAGCATCACCGTCTCTCCATCCGGATGTATCTTTTTTGAAAGTTTTAGTATAGCCGCCACCTCCACCGCTTCCATTATGTCCTGCCCCCCCTCCTCCGACAAGAAACACATCCACCTCCCTACATCCTTTAGGTACGATCCAGGTATAATTCCCGGCAGGATAGAACCTCTTGGTGAACAACTGCAACTTCTTCCGTCCCATCATCGACCGTCTCATCTACGCCCTCCTTTCTTACGATAAGAGGTCGTAACTCCTTTATTTAGAGAGCGTTTTGCCCCCCAGTTTAACTTTTAATAACATAATCTGTTTCATTGCTTTACCTCCTGTACAATTGTGGACAAGTCTTTCAAGTCGTTCGGATAACCTGTAACGGTCGTCAAAATGCAGAGATAGATCACACCGTATTGTTCATAATATTTGTCTTTCTCGAATGCCATACCCTGCACATATGGAATAGGATCATCAAGCGTGCCTGCGTGCTCAGCTTCAACGATCTTATACAGTGAAGCAGTTTCTATGCCAGGTTTCCAGTCGGCTTGCAGCTTGTGCTTTTGTATCACCTCGAATAAAGTGTCGCTTTCTCCTTCCACTACTCGAAGCCGGAAACCTATTTCAACTTCCTTGCCGAACTCCGCATCTTTCTCACCCCAAATGGGAAATAAGACCTGCATTTCCAACGCTTGATTGGCGGTAAGGGAAACGCTGTTCACCATCAAGCGGGCAAAGGTCACTGCCTGCACTTCCGGGGATTTAGCTATTGCCTTATCTGCCTTAGTTTGCAAGGCTGCCGTTGTTGTATGGATCGCTTCGGGGTAGCCTTCTACCACGATAGCTTCGACCTCCTCGGCTGTTTGGGCGGCATCGATACGGGATAGCAAGCCGTCTGTCACCTTGGCGCACTGCTCCGAATAGTCCGCTATTTCATCAAGAGCAACCATTAAGATATTCGAGGCGTAAAGATGACCGCCTACTTCGACTTTTTCCTGCCGCCCACACTTATCCTTCATTTGCAGGGTGTTTGAGACGTATGCGTCCTGTTCATCAATATAATAATGATGGATGTCTTTGTCGTAGATTTCCTGCCGTTTGGCATCACGGGCACGCCAGAGTAATTCTTCCGGAGTCGGCTGTGGTTCAGGCGTTAGTGCCATGTACCAGCATTCCAACGGTGAAGCCTCCGGATAGTCGTTATGATACTTTTCCTGTTCTTCGTTAAGCAGGAGATAGGCACCATCTTCAAACTCTTCAGGAGTTGTACCTGTCTTATAGGAAGCAGGTAAGGCTTCTTCTACAGGCCAAAAGTTTATTTGTTTTTGAATGTATAGCATGATGTTGTTTGTTTTTAAATTACACATACGGTTTAGTAGGAGGAGTGAAGTTTGATGTCCAACGGGCTATATTACTGATGCGGAGTTCATCAATTATTAAAGCAGATTCTTCTCCTGTAATATTCTCTCTACCTCCTATTGTAAAACGACTATTTGGAAATACTATTGAAGGAGAACCTGTCGTTCCACTAATAATGCCATCAATAAAAAGTCTTGTCGTAACTCCATCACAACTTATCGCTAAATGATGGAATTGTCCATCTGCTGGAAATGGTATTTTATTAAAAATACTTCCAATATACGACGTCAAAATCCCATATTCAATACCCCTATTTTCATTGGTACCATTGAATCTTAAAACAAATCCATTTATAGATCCATTATCTATACCGAGTATAAATCCCCATTTGTTTTGTGATCCAAGTTTAAGCCACAGGTCTATTGTGTATAACTTTGAATTTATGACTTCTTTAAAGAAATCTGGATTATACGATATAGCAGTACTATTGGATGGAATATCAAGTCCTTGACTAAATTTTCCTGGTGCATAATATATTTCGTTTAATTTCAAAGGAGTTCTTTGATATTTACTGCTATCCTCATAATCTCCATCAAAATGCAATAATAACAAAGTATTTTTATCTCCCTTTTCCTTTCCCATCATCACCCTTCTCTTCATCTCTCACCTCCTTTCATTATACTCTCACGACAATTATCCCATGTTCTTTTTTCAGCGATACCCCTGTGGCTTTACCAGCTGGCAGTTCAACGCTTGTTTCCTCCGATTGCCAGCCCGAACCGTTTGGGATCGGTTGGATAATCGTTGATCCGGTGTTGTTCTTAATAGACAGATAAAACTCCTGCATCTCCGGTACGCTTCCTATATTCGCAAAGTTGATCGCCTGTACAGATGTACTCGAATAGGTAAAACGCAAATTATACGGTGATGACGGAAGAGCCTCCAGAGACTCGACATCGACATACTCCTTCAACCGCAAAGAGTCCGATACCTTCGTTTTCTCTTCATCGCTGTAATTATTGTCGGTATGGACATAATCAGCGTCTTTGACCGTATGGTCGTCGTTCTGTAGCTGGGATAGCTTTGTCGGGATCGAAGTCTGAACGTTCGCTATGCTTTGGTTCAATCCGGCGATGAACCCCTGTAATGTATCGCTGTCTTCTACGTTGGCAAGGAAAGCGATGATCTCGTTAAATGACTCGATGGCACTCGATGCGTCGCCCGAAACGAGCGTGTTGACCTGCTGTTGCAAAGCTGTCAGCGCGTTCCTGATTTCCGTGTCGTCATAGCTTTCCCCGTCCTGTCCTTCGGCCACCACACCCGTATCCTCTTCGCCTATTTTCCAATGCTTGGTTTCCGGATCGATCGAAGGAACCGGAGCATCGTTTCCCCGAAGGTTCGGGGTATCAAACTCACCTCCGGCCGTCGTGATCGTCAAGATATAGGTTGTGGCATCATTCGTTTTAACTGTGACCTTCACCTCCTGCATGACGGCCGGCAGCTGGGCAAACGTATGAACGCCATCAGATAGCTTCATGTTGAATTTACCGTTTTCCAAACGTTCAAATAACCAGACTGATGCAGGGTAGACGGTTACGTTATCGGCCCATTCAGCCGTCGTCAGTTCGATCTGTTGATAAATAAATGCACCTTTCTTACTCATTACTTAAATATCCTTGTTTTATCGTTCGTACTGATTCATTGTAATAATTGGCTCCTGTCAGATAAACATTACCGGGTAAGGCTGTACCGCTGCCGGATTCCTGCCAAGAGGCTTTTCCCCCGGCAAGATCATAAAGCCGGTAGAATACATATTCGCCATCTTCCGCTACACGCACTTCGTCGCCGATACGAAAGTTGATGGTTGTACCGTCGGTATTGACATAGCTCAATGTCTCGGCAGTCGGTGCCATATCCAACGTCGGGATCTCCGGTTTGTTCTTGATGTAGTTCTTATTGACAGGATCGGTAACGTTCCAGTCGGGTTGTAGTCCACTGATAGCTCCTTCGGCGGCTTCGGCTGCACGATTGGCACGGTCGGCGGCTGTGTTGGCATTATCAGTTGCAGCTATGGCATCTTCCTTTGCCGTATTAGCAGCCAAAGCTGCCGTATCCGCCAGTCCTGCCTTTTCATTGGCCAGAGTAGCGGCAGCTTTGGCTGTATTTGCCGCCTTGTCTGCATTTTCTTTTGCCGTGTTTGCGGCTAAAGCTGCATCCGTCGCCGATTTTGTAGCAGTCTCGGCAGAAGCTATGGTATCATCCGCACGCTCTACAGCCGCATCAGCATTTTCGGCGGCAGTTGTAGCCGAGGATGCTGCTTCATTCGCTTTATCCGTTGCGGTATTGGCATTTATTGTTGCCGTGTCAGCCTTTGCGGCGGCATCATTAGCCTTTGCAGCGGCTGTATTGGCTTCAACAGTCGCTTTATCGGCTTCTTCCTTTGCCTTATTGGCAGAAGCTGCTGCGGTATCTGCATTCTCGGCAGCGGTATTGGCTATACCGGCTTTTTCCTCCGCCAATGCAGCGGCAGCAACAGCCAATTTGGTAGCTGCATCAGCATCTCCGGCAGATTGAGTTGCTTGACCAGCTGCGGCATTTGCTAAAGCTGCGGCATCATTTGCAGCCTTGGTTGCAGCATCTGCGCTCACTTTTGCGGTGTTTACGTTCGAAATAGCAGTATTAGCTTCCTCCTTAATTTGGGACATCTGTTCACGAACCTCTTTTGCCGCATCCGTTGCCGGCTTCATAAGTTCGGCCTTATCAGTCTCTGTCAGATCAGAAAAATGCAGTTTCAATTGATCCACTTCTGCTGGCGTCAGATCGGAAAACTTCATTTTCAATTCTTCACGGTCGAAAATATCCACGTATGCACTATCCGGCTCACCTTCGTATTTCATTTGAAGCGTACCGTTCAACTTTCGAAAAACCGGCTTCTCTCCTTTCGGCCCACGAATTTTCTCAATTTCCAACAGATTCTGCCAAGCACCATTAGCTCCCTGTTTCCAAAGGATGTATTTATCGTTTATCCCTAAAAACGCACTAAGGCCGGGATCGCCCTGTTTCCCTTTCATTGCAGAGGGCAAAGCACGCTTAGGCCTTCCCCCCTGAATGATCAGGATCATATCATTATCGGTTATTGTTCCGGCTGCCGGAAGCAAATTAGCCCTGATTATTTCAAATTCTTCTGCCATATCAATTGAAAACTATTATTCTACCTTGCTCATCTGCCAATAACCCCAAATCCGGATCTTTCAGCACACGGTAACGAACATCACCGCCGGCATCTATCCAACTCACTACAGGAGCGACAACAGAAATAGTGAATCTCGCCCCTATCCGGTTCTCCAGCCAAACTTCCACAGAAAAGGACGGGCAATCCGTATAGTACACCTGAATGATACCATCCAACGTCTTAATATATAATTCCTGATTTCCTACACCGGATATCTGGCTAAAGAACGCCCGATAGTTATTCAGAAACTCTTCCACACTGCCGGCCAACATCCAAAGGGACAGTTTTATTTCCCGATGCTGGGTTTTGATTGTCGAAAGGTCTACCGTACGGCCATCGGTGAACGGCGCCTTAACCGCAGGATATTTCAAGATGTCCTCCTGGTTATCGTCCGATCCTATACCGAAGTCTGCAAAGTCTATCCCATTAATCGCATACTGCCCGCGAAGCCCGATACCGCCGGCCGGAGTTGCCGGATAAATGGCATGGTTGTCCTCGACAAAAGAAAGTTCAAACACAGATACGTTCTCCCCTGCATTAAACGGCACAGGCTGTTCGTGAGAAGAGCCGGCGTTGAATTGTAAGCGGTTGGTCAGACCGGCAATAAGATTGAATTCCCGATAGCCCGGTGCGGACAGATCAGCAACAAACTTTCCATACCCGGACCAGAACTGCTCAAGCGTTTCTGCCTTCATGAGGAATTTCAACTTGACGGTTTTAGGTTCGAACTCCACTATCGACAGATCGGGATCGATCCCGTCGGCTTCCGCCCAGTTGTTATATTTGACTGCTTTACGTTTGGGGTATTTCAGAAGATCATCAAAAGAACCTTCCAATAATTTACATCCCCATTCAGTATATATGTCTTTTCCGTCTATTGTCATAATACACGTGCTGTATGGTCTTTATGAGTTATTACCTTACCGCCAGCGTTCTTTACGAACACCACAGCATAGTTACTCGCATGAATCTCGGCCTCTGCTCCGTGCATCAGGATTACATTGTAGCGACCGATCGTATCAAAATGAAGGATTGCCTTAGAACCGGCCAGGAATACCTTCACCGGATTTGTCAGTTCCACATCCGTCTCGATATAGATTCCCATGCTTTCAGCCTTCTTGCCCCGGAACTCCCGTAATTGTACCATAGACGGGAAATTATTCTTTGTGCAGAACTCCGTACCCTGCGGTGTCAACAGGAGGCGCATAAGCTCTTCTTTGTTTTCCGTGCCATGCAACAACCGGCAGGCACCTAACCGGTTTGCTATCTCAAAAAACTCTTTATCCATAATGCTACATTTTTACTTTTACGTTAATAGTACCTTCCAAAGCATCAACCGTGCCTCTGGTGTTCTCCGATATCTTACCGGCAACCTCTTTGATCTCTCTCGTATTCTCGGCGATCCGGTCGGTATTCTTTTCCACTTTGTCTGATAATTCGCGGATGGCTTTCACATCTTCCCAACCTCTGGACTGCATATCATAGATCAGCTTCATTTGTTCCCGGATCGGTTGCATACTGCCGCGGATGTCTTCCAACAGGACACGGACGGCCCCGCTCTGACCGGCCAATAGGTCGATGCTTTCCTGGGAGGCTTTGGCATACGCACCTTTCAGGGTATTTTCGGAAACATCTTCTTTCTCCGGTTCTTCTACCTTGTCTTTCATCAAGCTATCAGCCCAACCGAACTGCCTGTCAATCTCTTTTTGCAGTTCTTCCGCCATATTATAGATATAATCCTGTTCCCAACCGGAAAGGACATTGTCGGCATAGAACTCCTTCAGCTTGTCACGAATCTTCTCCATTGCACCGGAAGATTCCGTTGCAGCTTTGATGGATTCTGTAACCATCTGGCGCATCATCCTCTTGACGGTATCCTTTGCCGATTCTGCCCGGTCTTCACCGGAAGCCCATGCCTCGGCTTGTGCGCTTGCGAAGTTGTCAATAGCAGATTTTAAATCTTCACCGAAGATGGCATCCACGGCCTTTTCCTTATTATCGGCAATAGCTTGGTTAATCTCATCTATTTGATCCTGCCATTCCTTTATACGGTTGTCGTCGGTTTTCTTTTTATCCTGCTCTTCACGGATTTGCTGCTGGATAAGAAGCTTCTGTTGTTCCAAAAGTTTGTTCTGTTGGTCAATCAATCGGGAAGCATCATTCGAATAAGCCTTCTGAATGGATTTATCCAGTTTTTCGTATGATTTATCTAATGTGTCGATCTGATCCTGCAACCGCTGGATACGTTTCTCGTTCTTCTTGTCATGAATCTTGGTAATGGCACCGGCCAAAGAAGTAACGACGCCAATGGCAGCACCGGCAGACGCACCGATCGGACCGAACATGGAACCGGCTTTCGCACCGTTCATGGCAGAACTTACAGTATCCATAGCCACACTGAAGCCCTCAGCTATTCCACCGAATACACCACCGAACGAATCACCGAGCTTCGAAAACGTATCAGAAAGGAACTGCCCGGCCTGCATGATCTCATTCATGCCTTCCTCTATCTCAGCCAAACCCTCTTTTAACTTCTTAGCATCATTTTCTGAGGCAAATACTTTTTTCAAGCCATTTGACACTTTATTAAAAGAGGTTTCCATTTGATCGGCTTCACGGCGGACATTTGCTATTTCATCTTTGATGGCCTTCAACTGATCCGGAGATTTACGAAGCACATCAAACTGTTCTTCAGTAATACCGAATGAATTATTAGATGAATATTCCCCTCTTTCAAGAAAAGACAAGAATTTTTCCGCTTCATCCGCAATGGCACGAATAGAAGTGATATTCTTTTTACTCATATCATCAAACAGCCGAGTGATAATGGATGTACTCTTTTGGGCTTCATTATCCACGTCTGCCAATTCCTTTTTCATACCTTCTGCAAGGGAAAGCCGTTCTCCTTCCGTAGTAGCCTTTGCTATCTTCTCATTATAAAGTTCCGTGATAGCCTGACGCTTTTCCAAATATGAGCCATATTCTTTCAGGTACTCGTTCATGGCACGTTTCTCTTCCTCCAGTTGTTCCTTATTCACATTGGAGGTCGATTGCTCTCGTTTAACGTATGAATTGACCAGGGCGGTATGAATCTCGACCGTCTGTTCTTTGCTCAGTTTGCCGCCTTGCGCGTCTTTCCACTCTTTCTCTTTGGCGAGTATGGCTGCAATCTCATTGTCATAATCGAGGTTTATCTGGGCGATCTTCTTGTCGGAACCTTCTTTCATCAGGTCAATTTCGGATTGCTGGTTTTGACGACGGAGGGATAAAAGTTCGTTATGAATCGTTTTTTGCTGTTTGAGTTGCTTATCCGCCTCTTTCTTTTCTTGTTTTTCGCGCTTGGTCGAATCAGAATATTTGTCTATTTGCGTTTGCGCCTCTTGTATCTGTTTTGTATATTTGCTCCAATCTTCAGAGTTCTTTTTTGATACATCCAAGGCATTACGAGCAGCTTCTGCATCCTGTTTCTGCTTCTCCCAATAGGATTTATTCTGTACAACAGAGATACTATTCCTCGTTAATGAATTGATCTTTCCTGTTGTCTCATCTATCTGCTTATTCAAAGCATCAAGCCTGATACTACTAATGATATCAGGAACACCCACCCACACAGAAGCTATATCCTCTGATTCCGTCAAAGTTTTATCAAGTTCATCCCTTTCCTCGATAAGTTTTCTTTTCACATCCTCATAATGCTTAACCTTCTCTTCAACAGGAGTGTTAGCCTCCCATTGGGCTTCTTTTATTTTATCTATTTCTTCCTTATGGAGTTTTGCAAGATTATTAGCAGTATCAAGTTGCTTATTAAGTCGTTCTACATCATGAATCCATGAATTACCAGATTTATTGTACGGAGAAGATTCTGTCTCTTGTATTTTCTTTTTAAGGTCCTCTATTCTTTTCAGATCAGCCTCATAAGCCTTAACCGCATTGTCTATTTCTCTCTTCTCATTGACAGATGATAACATCTTATTTTGCTGATCCTGAGGCAAATTCTTAAACTCTTCGAGACTCACATTCCCAAGTTCGGGAAACAGTTTTATCAGCTCTTTGTATGCCTTAACCTGCGAATAAACAGATTCAGTCTCACTATTTATTTTTGAAATCAGACTGTCTGTTTTAGAGGTAAGTTCCTGTTTCCTGTGCGCGGCTTCTTCTTGTTCTTTATTAAGTTGCTTTTGGGCTTTCTCGACAGCGGTTGTACTATCATGAAGAACCCACATAGTAGCGGCAAAACTGGCTACGATGGTGGCAAGTAAAACATAAGGATTAGCTTTCATTGCCGCATTTAAAGCCAATTGAGCGACAGTCTGCGCTTTTGTCATAATTGTTTGGATTCCTTTTGCGGCCGCATCTACCCTTGCGGCAACAGCCCAACTACGAGTTAATGTAATACTGGCTATCAAAGCAGTCCGATAAACTCCATAAGTAGCAGCCAACCCAGCCAATACCTTACCTATCGTTTCATAGTTTTCTATCAACGAAGTGGTTGTTTGGATACCCTTAATTATGACACCCTCCGATTTCTGCCCCAATTCATTGAATACTGAATCCATCGCATCTTGCATCATGGATAGCTGACCGTTGATAGTTTTTGAAGCGTTCTCGGACATATTATAAAATTTACCACCTGCCGAAGTAGCATCTATAAACGCCTGTTGTACCATTTCTGCGGAAATAGCCCCCTTAGACATCTCATCTTTGAGCGCAGCAATAGATTTTCCGGTCTTATCTGCCATGATTTGCAACGGATTGAATCCTGCATTAATCATCTGGTTAAGGTCTTGTCCCATCAACTTGCCAGCAGCTGACATCTGAGAGAAAGCCAACGTAAGCGAGTTAAACCTTTGGGTATCTCCCATAGAGACATCACCAATAGCTTGCAAATAACGTGGAACTTTTTCAGCCTCAATATTAAATCCTAACATCATCTGAGTTGCCTGTGTTACATCAGAAAACTCAAGAGGAGAAATCTTTGCATATTCACGTACTTGCGACATAAGTACATCCGCCTTTTCTTTGCTTCCAAGCAAAGTTTGAATGGCCGTATCTGCGGCTTGAAACTCGCCACGAACACGAACCATGTTTGACAGAAACTCCTTAATGGAATATCCTCCCAATAATTTTTTGCCGACATTAGACATCGCTTGTTCTATCTGCTTTGTCACATCGACATTCTCTATACCCTCCTGTCGATATAAAGTATACTCGTCACGTAGTTTTTTTACTGATAGTCGTGCATTAGCCTGTTCTTGCGTCAATCCAAATAAAGCAGCTTTCTCTCCATCCAAGGCCTTGCGTGCAGCGTTGTATTCTTCCAATTTCTCATTAGCGGACAATGGATTTCTTTTCAATGCAATACGATAGGCCTCTCCAAGTCGTTTTACATCAGTCTCTACATCTTTAATAACAGCTTTTTGAGTGATAATTTTTTCTGATAATCCGTTTACAACTTGTGAGGCATCGAATATTTTCTTTTTAAAACCTTGATTTATCTCATTACCAGCACGTACAGCCGAAGTGACAAGAGAATCCAATTCTTTCGTATTTTTAGCAAGCTGAACTTCCATTGCCCGGAAAGTAGCCGGAGAAGTGTTACTATCCATCCCGGCAATAGTAGATTTTAACTTATCTATCTCTTCCCGTAACTTAATGACTTTTTGATAGTCAGCTTCTATGTGAAACGCTAATTTGGGCATACATCAATGTTTTGGATAAAAGTACATTAGACAAATGAAGTAGTAGAATTTTATGAGAATAGATACATGACAATGAAAAGATTGTCGTGAATATAGAATCATGCTCCTCTTTTTTGTCTCATAAGATCCTTTCCCGACATCTTCTTTACTTCTGTTCCATCTTTATCCTCATGGATATCGATAGGTTTATCAGCACTCATCAAGAGCAAAAGAAGATAAGGAAGATCCTCATACACCTCCCTGTAAGAAAGGTGCAAATTTTCCATAAATAAGGTAATACTTCCTACGATGGTATTCCCTCCTACTACTTGGGTTTTACTGTTAGATTTGCCAGCTCCATCGCAAACTGGCAGACTACGAAAAAATCACGTCCGGTTATTAACTCAAAAGCGACAAAATACGCTTGCAATAATTCTTCTTTAGAACCTGAAAGCATCTGCCGTTCGAGGCTTTCAGCTCTTTTTTGATAATTCGGGACATCACCAACCACCAAGAATGAAAGCCCCTTGACGATATTCTCCAAATCGACAGGAGCGACCTTCATTAATTCCCGCACAGTGCCATTTTCCGGTAAATCGACCTTACTTAAATATTGGGTAGCCCTCATTATCACTTTGATAGAAGGAGCTTTGATTACATATACTGTTCCCCCTACAACAATAGCTTTTCCATAAGTACCGGAAAGTAACTCTGATATGTTTTTTGAAACCTCACTCATAGTTTAAATATTAGAGGGTGATTGCTCACCCTCGTCATTAACTTATCCACCCAAAGTTGTATCCTCCCCGTCTTCCCAGCGCTCAATAGGAACACCGGCTTTGGTTGGTTTCAACGCCGTAAAAACAAGGGCTAAGCCAATTGCCTTTTCATTCGCTTTACCAGAAGCAGAAACACCGGCACGAGGAAAAATAATTTTCACACCATCTTCAGTTGTGGCACGGACGGTAAACTCTTTACTCTCTACATGGTCGGCACGCTCCCATGTGCCCGGCTTACTCTCTGATCCCGCTGTAAACTTACCACCTTGGAATTTAGCCTTAGTTTCAAGATCATACATACCAATAGAAGCATTGATCTTAACCACACCCGGCTTTTTAGAGGAATAATAGGTATTTCCAGCTACATCTTTGTAATCCTTAACCTCCGGATCTTCATCCTCATAAGTGAAGGTGTCCTCATGAACTACCGGGACTTCTTCAAAAACAGAACCTTCGGCACCATCAGCCCCGATCGGCGCAACCTCCAGCTTCTGAAGGTTTACCACCACAATTTTTTTATTCTCTGCCATAACTATTTTACATTTAAAACTTCAAACAAAACACTAACATTCACATAATGACACTTTAAAGCAGTGTCCGCTTCCGTTCCTATATTATAGATAGAATAGCGATAAAAAGAACCATTATAGGAACCTGTACTCCTTAATATCTCCATAGCTTGTCTTTCAAGCTCATTCAGTCGGATAGAGTTGGTTTCATTCTCGCTCAAATCGGGCACACAAAGATTCACTTCTGCGAAAGACTTTTTCCAATAAGTCCCCGGCTGTTGCTTCTTCGTGTGGATGACAATCCTTTCGGACTTCAATTCGCCCATCAGAATTTCCCCGTCAGGTACGATTTTTATCCCGAAAGACTTGCAATCCCGGTAGAGAATGTTTCCTATGTCGGTAGTTACTATCATTCAAACCTATCTTTTAATCGTTTTTCTGTCCTCAATGCTGCACTTCCAGCTACCTCAAAGCCCTTGGATTCTACAAATGAAGCATATTCTGCTTCGTTTTTTAGAGTTAACCCACTTTTATCAACCTCGTAACCATTAGATGCTCTCAAATACCCTGTCCGGTCCGTATAACTTCCAGTAGCTTTTGCATCTTCTACGAAAGCTTTACCTTCTTCTTCCATACCGGCAAGAATTTCTGCTTCCCCTTCACCCAAAAAAGCATCGACATCGGAAAAATCGAAATCTATGTTCATTACAGTTTCGATCCATCAGCCGTTGGCTCGATTTTATCACCGCTTGAAGGGTCTTTGCTCGAAGGGTAAGGATTATCCTCGTTAAGACGTTTCAAATCCATTCCAAGCCACATTACACCCTCTTGCAATTTCGTAATAGCAAGGCTTCTTTCCCTGCTCGGAGGAAGATTCTTTATTTCCTGAATCTTCTCGTCAATATCCTTTCTCAGTTGCTTGTTTGCAACAACTTCTTCAGTTCTTGTCATATCCAAATTTCTGAATAATTAAAATAATTGGTTGTTTTTACTACATAAACCTCACCTTGACCTCTCACGTTATCTCCGTCCATGCAGCGGACTTCATCGCCAGCCTTAATAGTGATTCTTTTCTCGCACACCACATAATAGTTAGGACGATACACAGAGCCATTATCTGATGAAAACTCTTTGGTAGTGTTATCATCACAACGGCACTTACATACGTCCTGCCAGCTTTCACCGCCAGTTCCGGGAATGGGTCTGCCGAACTCATCCTTTTCCATCGGGGTGATTACCTTTACTTGTAATATGTGTGGAGCGAATATCATAAGAAGGTTACTTTGGGTTTGTTACTTAACTCGTCTTTCAATCCGTACTGCTTGCACAGCCATGAATAATAATCCTTGATACCTTGAATATTCCAAGACATCGAGAAACCACTTTCACTGATTGAAGTTGCACGAAGCAATAGAGAGGGGATGAACAACGCAATCGCCACGGAAACATGACCGTAGCAACCCTTGTTCATCTCATCCTCTCCGCTTATCTTCGCGTTCAGACACATATCCAAAAGGTCAGCCTCCGACAAGTTAATGCCGAAAGACTGAAACTTCTGTGATATGTATTCGTTTACCGTCATGTTAGCAGGGTGTAATCAGTTTATTATATACGGTATAGCTGTAATGGGTCAAATATTTCGACTTGAACACGTATCGGAACGGACATTTAGGGACTGAAATTTGTTTTCCTTGAATAGCCGTTTCCTCTTTCATCGAACACATCATAGCTGGATTATTTGCAACCAAGAACATAATCTGTGACATGGTCAGTACAACACAATCAGCTGAAGCTGTTTCCAAAGTGACAAACTGAATATCGGGTAAACCAACATCAACCGATGGATTCACGTATTCACACTTGGGAGATTCCACACTTGATGCCTGTACGCCCAACGAAACCAAAGACATTATCAAAAAGCCACACATGGCAAAAATAAAATTCTTCATTTCTTCACTGATTTAAAAATTATACAATGGAAGGGTAGCTCTTCCGTTTACTCAATTCCTAATGCTCCTTTTAGTTTGGAAGTCATTTCTTCGTCCAGTTCCGTAACTTTAGCCAAGAGGGTTTCCTCTTTCATATTGCCGGAAGCCTGTACGCCGATGGACTTCAAAGCTTCAACCAAAGTCTTTTTCTCGAACTCATTCTCAAAGAAGGAGATTTTCACCTCCTTCTTTTCTTCAGGAGCTTTCACTTCGGGAAGTTTTGCTTCAACCCGTTCGGCAAGCCTGCGGCTTTCCATATCCAGCACACGGGCTTCCTCGCCGATCTCAATCACTTCGCCGGGAGTGTAATACTTTCCGGTGAACTTGTCGCGGAAAACAGATATAACCTTTACTTTCATATCCTACCTCCTTATGCTGATTGGATGGATGCAATCTCGCTCAAATCGAAATTGGTAATCAAATCCGGGTTGCTAATCTGCGGAATCCACTCTGCCGTATATTCCATGTAGCGGCCGTTCTTATCGCGGTAGTTGGAGATAAGCATCTGCCCCTCTGACGGAACGTAAGTACGTCCCTGAACGGGGTCGGTCGCTTCATACGGGGTATGGTGGCGCATATAACCGATTTGGTCGGAAGGCAGCATCGTGATACGGTTGTCCGCGTAAATCTGCACATTCTTCCCGGTCTGGTCTTTCACGTAGTCCTCCTTGATTTCAATGCGCGGCAAACCGATGCCGGTGAACACTTCGGAAGCCAAAGAAGAGGAAACCAGTCCCGTACTCAACTTCATTTCGTTGCTGCCGAGAATCATTTTGTACTGCTCTCCAAATTCGGATGAACCGAGCACAAACTTGTTGAAAGTGGCACGCGTCATAACCATCTTGGCATAAACGCCATAGTCCGGTGCCAAAGAATTGAGTTTCTCTCTCAGGTAAGAGATGAGCATGTTCTTTCCACTCACAACCACATCCGTACTTTCCGGCTTGATGAAGTTGAACGGAAGGGTAATCTCCAGCAGCTTGTTATTCGTCTGACCGGAAGTGATTGCAGCGTCCTTGTTGTAAACAGTGGCTTCACCAAGCATCAACAATGCACCGACAACAATATCCATGCGTTTGTGGGCGGCAAGGGTAACCTGACGGTAGTCATCTGCCAAGAAGGTCACAATCTCTTCCAAAGCGGCGTTCTGGTCTGCAGTCTTAGCCTGATTGAACTTGTCAATCAAATCCTGCAACTCGGAAAGGCGGTCGATGGACATCTGATAAGCATCGCCCAAATAGGCAATCTCACCATAGCCCGAACCGATGTTCCTACGCTCACGGATGGGCTTTTCGCCAAAACGCGAATTGATGGAACCTGCCATTACTCCGGTTACAGAACCGATATAATCCTTGAACACACGAGTAGTTACTCTGCGGAAAGTAAGATACTGCTGCCAATAGATTGTGTCCTTGCGTGTCTGGTTCACACGTCTGATGATAGCGGAAACAATGTTCGCATCATCGAATAATGTTTGAATCGTTAAAAACATATCCTACCTCCTTACTCGTTAAATTCAAACCATCCCTTCATGTTGGCTTTATCGTTCTCGGAGAACGGCATAACCAGTTTTGAAGGCTCAATCTCTGCGGCTGTACGAAGCAATGAAACCAGCGTAATCCCGTCCTCAACCTTTGTACGGTTAAACAGAGCTGAATTTGCTACATGCTTCTGTTTCAAGCCGTCAACCGCAACCGCATTGAAAAGTACGGCATCTTTGGCGATATTCTCACCGAAAGCAGCTTTGATAGTCAAGACATCGTAATTGGCATTAGACTTGTCAATAGCCGCGACCTCAGCACCTTTAGTGCCACTTCCGACAAACATGCCCACGTATGCCAAAGAGTTCTTGGCTACCTTGATAGACAAAGCCTCCGCACCGGTGGTATAGGCTTCCACAACTCTCACGTTGATTACCGCATAAGCGAACTTGTTTTTCAAGTCCGCACAAATCGGCGTAAATACGGGAAGAAAACTTCCCACTACTAGGTTCTGCGTGTCGAGCTTGAACGGGCCACGTCTACGGATGCCTGTCTGGACATCGTAACGTTCCTCTTGCTCAACAGGCGGAACCAAGTCATACTTAAATCCTGCTGACATAATTAATTCTTGTTTTGTTCAACAATAGCATTCGTTCCCTCGTCAATCATCTTGGCGATAGATTCAGCTTCTTTCTCAATCTTCGTTTCTGCTGATTCGGGAGGGGTTACACCGCTAAAGCCAACATTGGCAAGTTCCTGCTTTGCGTCCTTGAAATAAGTATCTAAGTCCGCATCATCAGGAATTGCATAACGCTTTGCGAATGTTTCTGGAATACCATACTCCTTTGCCTTTGCCATAATCTGCTCCTGCCGGGTAGCTTGTAACTTCTCTGTCTCGAATTGAGCGAGCTTATCAGAAAGAGGTTTAACGGCTGCATTCACTGCGTTGGCAATAATAGTCGCCATATCGTCCGTCTTATCTTCCGGCTTCGGATTAGGGTTAGGATTGGGATTAGGGTTCTCAATTGACTTACCGTCTTTAAGGTTATACCTTTTCTCGTAGTTCAATACAGAAGTACGGGTAGCATCCCCGGCACGGAAATCGCCATAGGAATTTAACACGTCCGAAAAGCTGATACCCTCCACGATGGAGTTTACCTTTGTCTCGTCCGTTACACCCTCTGCCTTTTTAGTAGCGATTCGGGTTAAGATAGCAGTGTCCACCCCAGTGAATTTCTGTTGCAGTCCTGCCAAGATTTGTTCTAAGATTGTCATACCGTATGAATTATTAAATTTGAAATTCAATTTACGGAAGTAAAAATACCACCAATGCAGATGATTAGTAAATATTTAAGCTTCCCATTCACGACAATGGATTGATTGTCGTGAATACGGTATAAAAGTAAGAAGGAAGGAAGAGGAGAGGGAATAATTGAATGGATGAAAAACAACAATTGGGGTATTGTTGGAAAATGGCATAAAAAAGGCGTGAAACGGATTGGAATCACACCTTTTTTTTTGAATTTAAAAGCTCTGAATTTATAAAGTTGCAGATTGTAGCTCTGCTCCGATATTCTTTACAGTTTTACTTCAAGTTCTTTACCAGTCAGAAAAAAATACAGATTTTGAAGTTGATGGACATACAATACTTTATAAACCGCTGGGATCGTTAATATTCCATTATAAGCTTTATTAGTAATATAAAACAAATCTCCTGTATTTTGCTCTAGTTTTAAACCAATAGCAAACTTATCTCCAATCTCTTTTGAAAAACATTTACAATCAGAAACATAATTAAATCCGGCATCCACCAGGATTTTTTCAGTCAAAGAAACGCCTTCAAGCAGATGATAATCGTATTGATTTGAATTACCTTTTACGCTAACTAAATAGTCATTTATACTAAAAACAACTCCTACGGCGGACTGAGCTCCAATAGTATTATTGGGTAATACATAATTACCTATTCTTAATTCTCTAATATCTATCATAACAGTTACACAGCAGGAGTTAGTTCAACATTCAACCCCAAAGCGGAAGCAATACGATAAAAGGTAGAAACTTTAGGTTCTGTCTTTCCTGTTTCCACACGGGAAATATAAGACTTATTTGTTCCTATCTTTTCGGCGAGTTCTGCTTGTGTCATTTTTGCTTTCTTCCTTGCCTCTTCAATTATTTGCCCAGTAAAGAAAGCATTAGCTCTATCTTCGGCAGCCTTACGCTCCGGAGTCCCTTCTTTGCCAAACGCAGCATCTAATTGCGCATCGACATCAAACATCTTTAGTTCTTTTTCGCTCATAATATTCTTTCTTTAGTTTTAATGCTTTATCAATTTCTCTATCAGGAGTTTTCTGTGTTTTCTTCTGAAAGCCATTGAATAAAATCACAATCTGTCCTTCATCAAAACAGAAGAAAATCCGATAAATATTACTTTGCCACTCAATTCTTAACTCAAACAGACCGTCTTTAATAGACTTCACATATTTATTGGATAGTCTATCTACGGTCTTTAACATGAGTAAACCGTATAGCACCTTTTCTTGAGCACCTTTGTTCAAGGTGTCAAAAAAGTCTTTATAGTAGTTTTCGTATGCTATTATCTTTCTGTTCATACGGCAAAGATAGAGAATGTTTATCAGTTGAGCAACTTTTTGGCGAATATTTTCATCCCTATACAAAAATAGCGGCAACTCCGAAGAATCACCGCTAATGTTCCATTTTTCTTATTTAAAAATTATAGACCTTGTAATTTTTTTGACCTAGAAATGTTTTTCTGTTCTATTTTTCTGATTTGCTTCATAAAAGCCTTACAAATGAGCCAACACAAATACCATCTCTTAGGCTTGATTCTTAGAATTAGGCTGTTTTCCTCCGATATTACTTCTTGATTGTACTTTTTCATTCTGTTCCTCCTTAATATCTTTAAGTTCTTCTTCAATGCGATCCGTGTTCCCAGCAAACATGATCCCCTCACGAGTTGACCAAATGCCACCACTTACAGCAGAAACAGCAGTATTTACCTTGTCGTTCAAATCATCAATCATATACGGAACCAAATCCGTTTCGATGTCGATAGTTTGGGATGCCTTGCTAAACTCGGTTGGATTGATAGAGCCTAAAGCGGAAACAATGAAATTTACTCTCCGTTGTAGGAACTCTCCGATAACTTCACCATGATTTTCTACCGCCATGTGTGCCCCCATGAACATAAAGCGGAAAGCAGTACCAGAAGCCTTACCTACACCTTTCAGCGTTTCAAAAGAAATACGTGGAGTATTGGACATATCATAAGCCATGTTAGTAAGCGTTTCTGCTTCAAATTTTACAGTATCTGGCACCTGATTCCACGTCAGATATTGGGCATCCGCACCTTCACCTGTAAGTTTGACCATTCTATCTTTAACCTTACCCATGAAACCCTCTACATCACCAATTAGCTTCAACAGTGGGAAGAAATGATAGTCTATGCAGTCGGCATAATTGGATAAAAGTTTCTCCAAGCGTATACGGAAGGTTTTTATCTTCTTGCAATAAGGTTCAGGACGGTAGGCATAGAGAACCGGCAGTTTGGGGAATCCGTGAACGAAAGAAATTCTTTCTTCATACCCTTTAGATAAATCCCATTGATAGACTGCTTTATCCGTGATAGTCATAAAGCAGGTAACTTCCGAATCATCCATGAGCTTTTTCTTGTACTCACGGGAGAAAGCAATCATCTTGCCTTCATCGTTGAAAAACGGATAAAGTTTATCCCCTCGGAATGGAGACCATAACACGCTTTTCAGTTTCTTGGTGGGCTTGACCTTGCCACCGAACGTAGTCTTAACTTTCTTCCAAAACTTTGCCCAAAACGAATCATCATCGGTAACATACCAATATTCTGCCGCTTCCTGTTCGGAGAGCCAGGCACGGACAATCTTCTTGTTCTGGTATTTGATTTTATTGGATTTGAATACAGCTTTGACCGCATCCAACAGCTTCTTTTCGTCATCATCAGTTGGAGTGCAATCCATAGACGGTTCTGTGCCGACTGTGAAAGCGGTTTGAATGTTCACTATATCCTGCTCCAAAGGAATGGAGATACGGTTCACCGGTTCGGTTTTGTACTGTGCTTCAATCTCATAAGTCTTGCCGGTCTTTTCATCGAAATCTTTTTCCGCTTCCTTTTCAAGCACTTTTCTGTCTGGGTACTTCTCTTTATCAACCATGATTTCATGGTGTTCAGGATTCCAATCATCCCAAAGTTTACAACGATCGGGAAGCTCGGTCTTCCTGCCTTTCTTCAGATAGCTTATTTTCTGCCCAATATCGGGTAATGCTAATATTTCTTCGAGTGTTAATGGCATAATCTATAATTTTAATGTGTGAATATTCCTGTTAAATCTTTCGGTTTTAGAATTTTGCCAAGCAAGCAACCCAAAACATAGTACCTTATTGCATCCATAAGGTGATTATCCTTATCTACTGGCTCATTGATATAATTTCCATCTTTGTCCTTATCCCATACGTAGGTTCTTAATTCCTTCATAAGATTGTAAGAACGTTCCGTTACATACAAATCCATAGAGAGAATTTTATCTATTCCTGCCTTGATTGATGGCCCCGACTTATCTACACCATAAATATTCACGCCACGAAGTTTGATTTCGTCTACAAGTCGAGGATCAGCGGATTCTGCAAACACTTTCAAACCATAAGGACGTACCTTGTCAGCAAGTGCATTTGTGAGCATTCCTGATTGATAACATAGTTCATCAACATACAAGGCATTATCTACGATACCACACTTCACGGCTGCTGAAACGTCTGTTGTGTACCCGAAGTCTTGCCCGATAGCTACTTTCTTCGCCCATTGGGGGAATTCTTTCACAATACCCCACTTCTTAAAAACCGCACCCTCTGCAACGTCAGCCCACCGACCAATAACAACATGAGCATACTTTTCAGGATTCTTCTCTTTCATTTCCTGCACTTCCCGAAGGAACTCAGGAGAAAGGTTCTCTAAGTTGTCAAAGTAGGTAGTGTGAATATGAAGTACATTCGGATGGGTAGAAACCTGAACTTGCACACCGTCAATCTCAACAAGCTTGTGAGTATTCTCGATGTACTTTTTATAGATGAAGTGATTAGAATCGCAGGGGTTCATTATAATGATAATCCGGTTCTGGATACCCTTCTTGCGGATAGAGAGCATTATTTTATCGAACTCTTCTTCATTCGTCCACTCTTCCGCTTCATCGCAGACGAAAGTAGTAATTCCCTGAATAGATTTTAGTTTTGCCGTCTGATTACCGGAAGAAGTCTTGATGCCTCGGAACATTATACGACTATTAGTCATCTTATTGACAATATCCGTCTTGGTAGTCTTGAAATACTTAGTTGTTCCGTCTAGCTCTATCTTCTCCATCATTTCGGGAATGATAGACATACCAGCGGAAACCATCGTGTAGCGGGTGTAGAGAACCTGATGCACTATCTTTTCGGCTTCCGTCATTTCAAAGGTCAGACGTTCAATGAAGGTGGAAGCATTGAAGGATTTGCCGGAGCCACGACCGCCGGTGATAAGAATAATGAATTTATCCGTATCAGTGTATAATGGATGGTAAATTTCTTGAGGTACTATCATTTCAGCTTGTCTTTAATCCAGGAATCAATACTAATACCGTGGTTTATGTTGGTAGGAATATCAGCATCTTCATCCTGTTTACGTTCAATCCTCCTCCAGTCTTCATCGTAATGGTACAACCAGGTCATTTGAGCACTCAAATTGGGAGCCAATTCACCTTCTACAGTTTGAACTTCTTCCTCACCTGTCAGATTTCCGTCCCTATCCCGCAGCTTTCGAATAGTAGTGTTCTTTGTTTTGATACCACCAAGGGCCATAGCAAGGAACTTTGCCCGGACAAGAGAGTTTATTGCACAACGCGCGCGTGAGAGGGTTTGACTTAATTGACTGAACTCTCTTTTCTTCCTACAAAAAGTTTCTGGTTCAATTCCAATGGCATGAGCTATTTCTCCGTCAGTGAATCCCTTTTTGGCATACGACTCTACGAGAGAAAGGAATTCCTCGCTTGTGTAATCAAACTTAGGCTTTCTTCCTCCTTTACCTTTTTTGTTTTGAGATTCACTTTTTGTCATAATCTTATCCGTTAGCTAAACCTCGGCTAGCAGTTGTGTAACCCCTTCTATCTCTGAAATTGGAGAAAGGAAGCAGTGAAGAGTCTACTCTTAAACTTCTTGCCAGATTTTGGGTTACATTATATCCTGCACGAGAGATTCGTTGGTTATTTGATATGTTTCTTGCAATATTACCACTTGCTGCATAGGTTTTTCTCAACCTTTTTGTTGTTGAAAGAATTTCGCTGTAACTTCTTTGTCTTTTTCTGACTCTGCTTTCCTCCTATAATTAATCTATTCTCTCTACTTGTTCATCGAATACCTCTCCCTTGATAAATTTCATATCTGGATCATAACCGAACCTTTCACAGAAAGCCGCTTTAGCTTTATAGGAATCAAAGGACAACATCACGTAGGCATCCATGTCCTCGGCTTGCTTTTGTGCGTTCTCCTTAACCTGCTGCTTGACCTCTTTCATGTGGGCAACCTTTTCGGCACGCTCTAACTGTTTAGCGGCTTTATCGGCTTCTTTCTGTTCGGTAACAGGCGACATCATATCAGACAAAGCATCAGCAATGGAGCTTTCTTCTTCAGTCTGCAACAGATAATCAACACCAATCATGTTTAGGTCAGCATCAGTCAGACCAGCATCTTTCCAATCAATGTCAGGAACAATCTGTGCAAGAGCATCAAAATTCCATGTACCCTGTGCGTTCGGGTTGTTCATCAGAATATTTAATTCCTTCTCCTGTTTTTCGTCCACATCTATGACATCAATACGAATGCGATAGTCGTTATCGGGGAACTTCTGCAATTCGTCCATGACAGACAAACGCTGATGTCCGCTGACTACGGTCAATCCAGTACGCTTGTTCACGACAATTCCACCGACCAACCCGAATTTCTTGATACCACGTTTTAATGTCTTTCGTGATTCATCAGATAGTTTTCGAGGATTATAATCAGCGAAGTGAATGGCAGAACGATTAAGTTCTACCGATTCACTCTTTATGTATTTACTTAGTTCCATGTTATCCATTGCTTAATCCTTGTGCACGTCTTTGCGATACTTGACGGCGAACCAGTTTATTCATTGCGCTGTTGTAAGCATCTACAATCCGCAAATTTCTACTGGTAAAACTTGTACCGTATCTATTTTCGGCTTCACGTTGCAATCTTCCTGCTTGCAGACGTATTTGTTCAACTGTTTTATTTCTTTTTCTGACTCAAAAACTCCTTTCTCTATCCATTGCTTAACCCACGCGAGAAACTTAGCATATTGTTTCTTGCACGAATAATACGATTATAATTCCTCATAAAGTTGCTACTTCCCTGATTTTGTAAATTTGCGCGAATCATGTTGGCAGCTCTGTTTCCAATAGCATACTGTCTTCCGGCTTCACTGGTATTGGGAAACATTGTTGTATTATATCTGGCAGTTCTTTTAGATACTCTTTTGACTCAATACCTCCTTTTATTTATCCGTTACTTAATCCTAGACTATTGCTTCCTTGACGGGCAGCTCTTGAATGTTGTTGATATACGCTTTTGTTTCTTGTATAATTCAAACGGCTAAGGTTACGATACATGGCACCGCCAATACTGTTAATTCTTGCCTGCCTTTCTGGATTACCAGCTGCAGCATTACTCAAACGATTGGTTTGTACGCCTATATCGGCAGCACTTTTCATTCTTCCTCTTCTTCTATTTCTGACTCGGCTATTTGTTTTTTATTATTATACTCAAATAAAATTCTTTCACTCATAGGAAATACCCGATAGATTCGTTGTAAATCCTGCGGATAGTTCTCTTTTAACCAAAGCATACAATCAAGATTGAATCCTACCCCTGAACTAGCTTTTAAAGAATATCTAACCGGTTCTGGCAACGCATGTTGCCTCATGTATGCAAGAATATCCATCTGCGTCCAGTCAGCTAAAGGATAACATAAGCCGTTATTCTCATATCCGTTAGCTTCATACCCCTTCAGCATCAAACGTCTATTCATGCCATCGGCTTTCTTCATCCCCAAGAACGTGTAATAAACTCCATGAGCAAGTTGCATAGCTTTTACCACATCAGCAAGTTTCAGCAGCTTCACCTTTGGATTAGGGACACAATACAACCCGCCACGAAGAATGTAAGTAAGATTCCAGTGAGGCGCTTGCACAAACTCAATATTTGGATATTTGGCTTTAGTCCAGCCAATCCATCGGTTTATGTGCTCCAAGTCTTTGACGAAGTACATAAACACACAAACGATCCGATCAAACTTTGGATAGATTAAATCAAGTAGGACAAGCGAATCTTTACCCAAGGATAAAAACAGTAAAGCCTCATTCGATTTTACCCGAATGAGGTCTATATACCGGTTCGCTTGCTCTATTTTGTTCATAGTTATCCTCCGGACATACCTAATGACACACGTAAATCAGCATAACGCTGCCTACGCGATCCTAACTGTGTGGCACTAGCCGTACCTCTACGATTGGCTACCAATCTACCGCCTGCTCCTGCGCCATTCATGTTTCTGCGCGGTCCGGCTACTCTGTTAATTCTTCTTGCGACTCAGCAAATCAAATTTTAAGTTTAAACAATTCAATCTATATGTTTCTCTAATATTTTGCCTAAAGTATAATCCATTTGGGCGGCAAGATATTCTTCACCTTTATAAGTATAAACAATATCCTTGCCTTCATCATCTGTGAGAATTGATGCTCCTGCATCTTTCACCTCAACTATAATATACGGACGTTTACCCCTATATTCACCAGTTAACAGCTTTATAGCATCATACTTGATAGGCTTTAATTCTATCTCACCCTCTTCAGGTAATTCGTCATCAGCCTTGTATTCTTTACCATCACAAAGGTAGGTGATATACTTCTTTGCATTGGTAGGTCTAATTTCACGGTATTCGTGCGTTTTTTTGCCTACCAAGATTTCATCGAAATACTTCTGTTTGATGCTCAATGTAAGAATGTTCATAATCGTGTCAAATTTAAATCAATACTCAATAGTTGCGGGGGGCTGAATCGAACAACCGACCTTCACCAAGTCAAAGTGAAAAGCTACCACTGCTACACCCCGCGATAGTACCCCAAAGGTACTACCACAACCAAAGATAACGAAATATCTTCAATCGTTATACACGACAATCGGTTTATTGTCGTGAACTAAGCCAAATATCACGTTCTTCTCTGCAAGCTTTTAGCGTTGGGGCTACTGTAGCAAACAGATCGCCGCTTTCAGTACGGTAGTCATACTGGTACATTCGCCTTACTTTACCTTTTAGTTTTATTGAGAAAGTGCAGTAGTTCTCTTTACCTGGTTGGCATACGCTACAACCGTTTTTGTTTATTGAGTTCATAACTAATCTATATTTAAAGTTTTACATTCAATCTTTCTACGCTCGTATCAAAAATCACATGTGTGCGTATATTGCTTTTTCAGGCTCTCTAAGGCTTTTTCTGTAACAAGATATGTGTAGCATTCATTGCTGCCAATGCGCTTAATAGAGCGTGTTTCTTTGAGAACAATAGGCTTGTTGAAGATAACTTCATACTTGTTGCCGCAACTCGTTATCAGAAAATCAACACTACGTTTATATTCGTCCAGTTCTGTTTCTTTGTATTCACCTTTAGGGATGAAATTGGGATTGGGTACTAAGTAACCTTCTGCTATTAATACGCTATTCGAGTTGTATACTTTCATAATCGTGTTATTAAAGATTCATATATAAACAAGTCAGATCACATTCTTCATCGTAGTCGTATTCAAGTGATACAGGTGCAAAGTATTGTTGTATCTTCTTTGCTGCTGTTTCATTTTTACCCTCAAAAGAGAAAGTAAAAGAGCGTTTGCCTCTGACTGTTATTTCAACCGGTATGCCTGCTACCTTAGTCATGTTGTTTTCAAGTTCTTGTTTTGTCATAATCGTATATTTAAGCGTTAATACCAATTGCATTTCTTATAAAGTCACTCGCTTGCTCTATTGACATATCCAACTTCTTTTGAATCAGAATAAGCATACAGCTTACTTGCTCTTTTGTATTTAAGTTGCCTTGTACAAATTCAGACATGATGAACTTTTCTATTGTTTTTTGTTTAATTACTGATGTTGCCATAATCGTGTGTATTGTGGTAGCCCGAAGGCTACCGGATTAAACCAAACCCAATCTTTTCGCAATGTAAGCGTCATGATTAATCTCGCCATAAGAGGCATATTCATTCGGGCTGTTTCTTTCAAGGGTTCTGCGATACTCATCGCACAATTCTTGCGCCTCAATCTGCGTGAGATTTGATGCTATTAGACACTCTTTGTTGCCAACTATCTCTTGTATGTATACAAACCAAGTATTTTTGCTTTTCATAATCTTCTGTGTTACGCAGGGCTTTTGCCCTGCTGGTTAAGCTTAGTTTATTTCGTAATAAGGTTGCTCGCCTCTAATAACTCTCTTTGCATCTGCAATGCTATCATACAGCCTTGCTTCATCATTGTCTATGATTACAAATTCTTGATGAAAGCCATCTTCAAATATTGTTATTGTGTGACCTTTGTAACTTACTTCTTTTATGATCTTCTTTGTTGTCATAATCGTATATCTTTTAATTGCTATTATTATTTAATACCGCAAAGTTTTGAAACTTTCAGTAACTCTTTATCGCTCATAAATATGAGGTCGAAGAAAACACCCTCATCAAAAGGCTTGTTTTGCGATAAAGCGGCTGATTTCATTTCAACCATGATTCTAGTAATCAATTCACCTTTTACCTTATCACTCATTTTTGTTGCCATAATCTTTATATTTTAATTGTTATTACTTCGTTTCTGATGATGCAAATGTAATGATTAAAATCATACATACAATAAATAAATATACTATTTGTATGATTATTATCACATATTAACAAAACAGCATAAGTATGATTATAATCTAAATATATTTTAATACAAATGACTATATTCAATCAAAACAAGCTGATTTAATTTGTTTATTCGATTTTTACCCCTATATTTGCATCTGATTAAAATCATACACACATGGAAGTAAAGACAATAATCAAGCAGAAAGGCTTCACAATGGAATCCGTTGCAAAAAAAATGGGTATAACAAGGGTTACACTTGCCCAAAACCTTAGTAGAAATCCAACAGTAGGAACATTACAGAAGATAGCAGATGTTATTGGATGCAAGGTTGGTGACTTCTTTGTTGATGATATGGATATAAAAGATGATGCCAACACCATCACCTGCCCCCACTGTGGAGGTAAAATACATTTTGACGGAGAACCACATATGCCGGAACACAAGAATATACGAGGGAAAGAATACTATAAATAAAAAAATATGGAACTAAAAGACTTTATAAAAGAAACACTTAGTCAAATAATAGATGCTGTTTCAGAAACACAAGAAAAATACAAAGATAAACATGTCCTAATTTGTCCCGATGATATTCAATCTGAAAAAGGAGAATATTATATTGACAATGAATCTCATTATGAATATTATAACCGAAAGACCAAAGTACAAAATATAGAGATGGACATAGCTATTTCCGTTACCGAAAAAGAAGGTAATAAATCAGGAATAGGAATCGCCAAAATTATAAATGTTGGTACTTCGTCAGAAAATGCAATACAAAATGAAAGTGTTAGTAAAATAAAGTTTTCCATTCCACTTGTTTTACCAACAAGTAATACAAGAGAGTATTACCAAAAATATGTGAAAGATTAAAAGTAAAGCCAGAGCATTAAACTCCGGCTTACTCATTGATAACCTCATTAAAAGCAATAAAAGCGCACCAAAATGATGCGCCTTCTGTTGTCAATTAGTTCTTGATTTTATATCAGAGCCTCACGGCTAGAATATCAGAATCTGACAGCTTCCATTCTTCTGAGAAGATTATTATATCTCTCTTGTATAAGAGCTCTTTGTTTATCGGAAGCTGTTACAATCTTTCCCTTATATTTCCGCATGACAGATTCATTCATGCCAATTTCCTTTGCAAACTTACTGGCATTTATGAAAGGAAATGCCTCGAAGAATCCGCTTAAATCATATATGTAATCAACAGAATACCCAGACTTATACCACACAGGAAAGTCTCCATGTTTTTCTTTATAATATTCGGCCTGCTCCTCAAGTACGGACATAAAATCATCTTTCGCTTCCTGCTCTGTAAGCCCAAAACCGTACGCTCCGTTCACATCCTCCGAATATACGGAAATACCCCCATCATTCGCCTTTTCAATAATTGCCTTAATCTTCTTCATAATCGTGTATTTTAAATTCGTCAATTAAAGCACCCACCGAAGTGGGTGCAGTCCTTTCACTTCTTTAACCCTGCCTTTTTCAACATACTGTCAAGAGTACCATTGGGTATCTCTTGAGACTGATGTCTGCCAACAGGAATAAAGTAGTCAAAGTCGGGATGAACATATTTATAATGTTTCTTTCCCTTTTTGATTGTCCAGCCAGCTGATTCAATCAATTTGTAAAACTCTGAATACTTCATAAAATCAAAGAACATTTTTAATTGACACTACAAAAGTAACATATTTGTTACAATAAAACAAACAAAGATGAAGAAAGAAATAACATATTTGTTACTTTTAACACCGTGTACACATAACAAAAGCCGGAGCACTAAACTCCGGCTCATTAATTGATTAGCCCTTTGATTCTTAA